>Ga0105237_10008072_pt1 | contig 11445 bp, 11 predicted proteins | sample KBSC24metaG_FD_81520 | JGI IMG/M metagenome (GOLD analysis project Ga0105237, IMG submission 81520) | Corn rhizosphere microbial communities from Kellogg Biological Station, Michigan, USA - KBS C2-4 metaG | ecosystem: Host-associated > Plants > Roots > Rhizosphere > Soil | place: Michigan, USA... | reverse complement strand
TGCGCCAGACGGGGTTGGCGATAGAACCGTCGAGTTGCTGGCCGAAATCCCGCCAGTATGCATCTTGACCTTCGCGCATTTATCCGGAAACGGAGGCCTCCGGGCCGGCCACAATCTCAAATTTGCCTAGAGGCAACCGAGGTATTTTCGGCACAAACTGAACCTCAGCTTTCGCTCGGCCGCCGTACACATTATTGAAGCGGGACAGCAGCATTCGCTCGAAAGCGGCCTGATCGATTTCCCCAGAGACCGCGATGCGAAACAGAACGCGGCCCGCGCTGAGAGATTGAATCTGCACCTGGAGAGCGCGCTGCAGTTGTTCCGCGAGATGACCCAAAAGTACAGTCGAAGTGAGCCTCTGGCCGTCCGCCATCACTACCACATCGCTCACTCGCCCATGCAGCCGAGTGAGCCTGGGCAGCATGCGGCCGCAGCGGCACAGTTCGCTCGTAAACTCGGCGAGATCGCCTTGGAGGTAGTTCAGAAGCACCGTCGCGCGGTTGAGTAAGTTCGATACCACGACCTGCCCGATTTCACCGTCTACGCAATCGGACCCGTCGTCCCGAACTGTTCTTACGGGACAGAAATCAATGTTCAAGTGGTATCCTTGCTGCTGTTCGCACTCGAAGCCGATGCGGCCGCATTCCGTCGACGAGTAATTAGCGATCACCGTGCAGCCCATTTCGCGCTGGACAATCTCGCGCCACGGCTCGGTCAGAGTATCCGCTCCGTATATCCACAACTTTGGCATTGCGGCTGTGTGGCGCTGATTTCGAAGATAGCGGCTGAACTCCTCCAGATAGGAACCATAGGAATAGACGACATCGGGGCGCAACTGTTCGATGCGCTCCGCAACCAGGTCAAAGGGTTCCTTCGGATCCACGTAAAATCTTTCGACGAGAAATCGCGGGATGAGAACCTGCTTGTCAAAAAACCTTCTCGTTGCCAACGTCGAGCTGGTACCGACGAGAATATAAAGTTGACGCGTGCGTCGGCGCCGATTAACGGTCTTCAGCCAGATCACGCGATCCCGCTCCGCAAGCGAGAGCCTCTTTATCGAAGCGGCAGGGTCCCAGTAGGTTGTGATCCCTCCTCCACTTTCGAGTCCCGTGCAAACCTCGGCGGGGAATTGAGGTGAGCGAAACGCAGCCGGGTTTTGCATAACAAAACTGCGATCGATGAGCGGAAGCCGCGCCAAGTCGCCGGCGCTCTGGAAGTCCTGCGGTTTTAGATGCCTTTCGTGCAGGGTCTGGCGGTAAAACGGGATCGTTTCATAGGCGTATCTCATGATTTCCTGCAAGCGCCGGTTCTGGATCTCGCGCAGGCGTCCGGCCGGAAGATAGGGGGTGCGGCGCTCCGCCATAGCGTCAAAAAACACACGTCCGGTGCGCCAGATCCTAGAAAACATTGCTCACATTCTTCTCGAGCGAAATGACCGTGGGAGTCTTGCCGGACGGATTGCGATCGAGCTCCTGCACACAGCGGACTTCGGCGGTAACGCCGTCTCCGAAGCGGCGCTGGAAGCCAGCTCGGATCGCCGATTCCAGGTTCGGGCGATCGGCCTCCTGCCCAGCAATGAGCGAAACGACAAAGCGGCTGGCGGCCACTTGCCGGATCTGATATTGGAGAATGTGCGAATGCTGCAGGCAGATCTCCCGTAATGCGCTGGGATGCACAACGGAACCGTTGCCAAGCTCAATCACATCGTCGATGCGGCCCACCGGTGGGGACAGCAACGGCAAGGCAAGCCCGCAGGGACAGGGACAGCCGACCCAATTTGCGAGATCGCCCAACCTGTAGTTGAGTAGCACCGTCGCGCGATTAACCAGGTTCGAGACAACCACTTGTCCTGCCTCGACTCTCACCGGGTATAGATCGGAATTCACGTGATACCCCGTTTGCTCGTCGCATTCGAAGCCAATCTTGAGCACTTCCGCTGCGCCATAAACCGAAAACACCGGGATGCCCAGTTCCTTCGTGATCAGGGAGCGGATGGGGGGCGACAAGCGGTCTGAGCTGAACAGGATTGCCTTTGGAAAATGCCAGGCCAGGCCGCCGCGGCTGTAGCGCCGGTAGAGCATCTCCACATATGAGCCGTACGCATAGAGCAGGTCGGGTCGAAATTCATTCATTGCCCGCAGGTTTTCTTCCGGCGAATCGGAGAGGTAGAGATACTGCCGTTGTACTCGAAGCCGGCTGGGAAACACCGCATTCGACCGCACAAAGGATTGCACCGCCAGTTGACTGGAATCAATCGGCGCGACGATCACTGTTTCCCGGTAGCCGGTCCACCTTCCAATCTTCTTCATGATGGCCGCGCGGTCCCGTTCTCCGTGTGCGGCGTTCTGGAATATGGCAGCGGGATCGTGCCAGATCGTCTTGGGCACTCCGCTGCTGCCGGAACTGCGCAGTGCAAGGCAGTCTTCACGCCGCACCGCCCGGCTGAGAAAGTACTCCGGGTCTCTTTGCAGGGCGCCTTTTTCGACGATGGGGAGCGTCGCCAAGTCGTCTTCGGTTCGAATGTCATCCGGGGTCAGGCCGAGGCGCTTCATTGCTTCGGTGTAGAAGGGAACCGTTGCGTATGCGTGTATCACCATGCGCCGGATGTTGCGCTCCTGACGCTGGCGAAGGGCATTCGCGTCGCGTAAGTTCATCCGCCGGATCGCACTCAGTTGCCGAGCCAGATAGATACTCCAGCTTAGGCGTTTCAACATTTTGATCCTGGCCTCGTGGACTTCACAGCTTATAATACGTTGACCAGACCACACCATGTGCGGCATATGGGGCGTTTTCGAGTTCAACACCGTTGCGGCAACAATTCCCATCGTTTTGAGACGAATGAGCGATGCAATGATCCACCGTGGCCCGGATGATTGCGGAGCATGGGCCGCTCCGCAACTCCAGGCCGGATTGACGGTGAGACGGCTGACCATCCTCGATCTGGTTACCGGCAATCAACCGCTCTGGAATGAGGATGAGTCGGTAGCGGTGATTTGCAACGGCGAAATTTACAATCATCGCGCGCTTCGTGAAGAGCTGGTGGCGCGAGAACACCGGTTCCGGTCTACTTCCGATTGCGAAGTCATTGTCCATCTGTACGAGGAATACGGCCAGGATTGTCTCTCGCGTCTGGAGGGGATGTTTGGGCTGGCGATCTTCGATATCCCGGGGCGTTCGCTGCTGCTGGCGCGCGATCCCGCCGGCATGAAACCACTCTACTATGCGAGAACGCCGGCCGGCTTGTTCTTCGCTTCCGAGATTAAAGCTCTGCTGGCGACTCAATTGATCGGAGCCGCGCCGGATTGGACCGGACTGAATTCATTTTTCTCCTGGGAGTACGTCATTGCTCCTCTAACGGCTTTCGAAGGGATTCACAGCGTCTGCGCGGGTGAAAGCATTCTGCTGACGCCGGGCTCTGAGGTACACGCCTTCTTCTACCGCGTAGAGTTCGCCAGCGAAGAAAAGACCCTTTCGGAGGACGACTATGCCGCGCGGCTGGAAATGCTGTTGGATCGCGCCGTCGCCTCGCACCTCGATGCCGATGTCCAGGTGGGTTCATTCCTCAGTGGTGGTTGGGATTCGTCGCTCGTGGCCTGGTTCGCCGCTCGCCGGACGTCGAAGAAGTTGAAGACGTACTCCCTCGTATTCCCGGAAGAACCGGCGGAAAGCGAGGCGCGGTTCTCCCGGCTGGTTGCCGATCAAATCGGATCGGACCACCAGGAAGTGGAATTCCGCACCACGCAGATTCCCGATCTCCTCGAGCGCGTGGCCGGGGCAGCGGAGAACCCGCAAGGATCGTCGCCATCTCCTCTGCTTTATACTTGAGCTCCGTCGCCGGAAAGGAACTGAAGGTTGTTTCTAAGCGGCGAAGGCGCCGATGAATTGTTTGCCGGTTATCCTTGGTTCCGCGCACAATTTCTCTATCACGCGCGCGGGCTGGCGGGACCGGTTCCACGGCCTCTGCTTCGCTTCATGGGCCGGCGCGTGTTGGATCGGCGATGGGGCCGGGCTTTTCGAATTCTGTCTTCCGCGTCGGAGCAGGATGCCGATCTGGAATGGCTACGCATGTTCACGCCCCATCAGAAAAAGCTTCTGCTCAACCCGCAACTTCCGACACGGGGTATCGATCACGATGTAGAATTCATGCGTTCGACGGAACAAACGGTAGCAAGCTGCCGCGACAGGCTGCAACAACGGTTGAGTGTCGACCTGACGCGGCGTCTGCCGAATGAAATCCTCAGCGTGTGCGACAAAGTAAGCATGGCGCACTCGCTCGAAGTGCGCATGCCATTTCTGGATAAAAGCGTATTCGAATTCGGCCTCGCGCTCCCATCCGAACTTAAGCTGAAGAACGGCAGAGAAAAATACATCCTATCAAAGCTGGTGAATCGACTGCCGCCGGAGATACGCGACCGCCGGAAATACGGACTTCACTTCCCGATGCTTGCGCCTCCGGCTCACCGCTTTACTGCGTATCTACGCGAGAGGCTTCTCGACTCCACAGCCTCTCGCGAACTCTTCCAGCGCCCCTATCTGGAGCGCATGTTGAACCGGACCCTTGCGAATCGTTCGGACGCAATGGCGCCGTGAACTTGAAGAGGTATTCAATAATCTCGATGATGTTCGTCAGGAACGCGTGCGAACCATCCAGGACTTGGCCGACGAATACCTCATCAGCTACAAGTGCATACTCTGCAAATGTGGCGACAAAATACTGGTTGATATCAATGAAGAAACCGTGAAGGAATACCAGGAAGGCCGCTCCGTGAGAAGACCGAGCCGAAATCGATCAATGAGGAAATCGGTTTACTCCTCCGTATAATGGATGTTCCTGGAGATATACTGCGCGGCCGGCTGCGGAAGGAGAAACTCCTAAAGCTTAAGATTGGCACCCATGTCGGTAAGGCGTTTCGGCCGGAGGAGAAAGCGCACCTCATCGAAAATGCCAAGGAGGCTCGCTCGCCGCACATATCCGGCTCTCATGTTAGCCCTAACTAAATGCGGCATGCGAGATGCGGAGATGAAGACATTGACCTGGGCGCAGATCAATTTCGAAAAGCGTTACCTTGCGGTCGGCCGCAGCAAGACCGAGGCCGGTGAGGGCCGAACCATTCCGCTGAATTCCGTTCTACACGAAGCCCTCAGTGCCTACTCGAAATGGTACACGGAACGTGTTGGAGAGATGCGGTCCGAGTGGTACGTGTTCCCATTCGGCAAGCCACGGCCGCATGACCCGGCCCGGCCTGTCACCACTCTGAAGGCGGCGTGGCAGAACCTGCGGGAGAAGGCGAAGGTGACGGGCGCTGGCACGACAACCGGCACATGCTCGTGACCGCGCTCCCTGAGAGCCGCAAGCGATCAGATTATCATGGACATCGGCGGGTCACATCTCAAAGCAAATGCTGAAGCACTATAGCCATATTCGTATGGAAGCCAAGCGGAGCGCCCTCAAATCCATAGTCCAAAAGCAGATTCCAAATCCAGCTGAACCCGAACAGGATCGCGCGCCAGTGCCCACAATTACGCGGCAATCTGAAGAGGAGTACCCACAAAAATCCCCACAGTCGGGTGATTCTGCCAGGGCATGCAAAGGGAAGAAGGATCGTAAGCCGTTGAAAAAATTGGCTCCCCATCTTGGATGCATTTAGAACTCTCGCGGCATAAATCAGGGTCCGCTCGAACCACATCAACTCGTTTCCTGGCAGAAGCTTACGGACAAATCCGACATAGCCATCCAAGTTGGGCACCCAGCTCGGATAGGTCTCGTACTCGCCCAAAGGAGAGGCAGAGGAAGAGGCTCTATCAAACCTCGAGCGGCCGCCTTCATCGATGAGCGCGACACACTATTTCGACGGCACACCCTGCTTCGGTTCGTCGAGCCAGTTGAGGACCCAGGTTATCGGCTCACTGATGCTTTCTTCCACGGGCTTCCCGATGAGGAATCGGCTGCCGTCGCCGCTCACGGCATAGCTGCGATGTCGGACGTTCCCCAGAACGGGAAACAGCACCTTGCCTGCGCCGGGCTCGAAGGTCGTCACCGTCGCGCGGTACGGCACGGCCATCAGATTTCGATCAGCCGCGAGATAAAACAGTTCGCCGTTCTTGCTCCAGGCCGCGTCGGTAGCGCCGCCGGTGGAAATCCGCACCTTCTGATTCGTCAGCGGAAAGGCCTGTACGTAGACCTCCGGCCGGCCGGACTCGTCCGACTCGTACGCGATCCAGTGTCCATCCGGCGAGAATACCCCGTACCCTTCGTTGAAGGGAGAAGCGAGGTATGGGAACGACTTCTGTGGTTCACCCGAAGCGCCGGTGCCTTGTGGGGCCATCCAGAGGTCAAAGCCGGTCTTATCTCCCTGCCGCTGATACAGGACGAACTTGCCGTCGCGTGACCAATCGTTCGACCAGCCAAAAGTGGTGCCCATTGTGATGAGTTTTTCATCCTGGCCAGTCCCGCTCGCGCCTTTGATGTACAGGTCCATATTGCCGCTGCCACGTGACCCGAGAATCCGACGTGACCAGAGAATCCGACGTCCATCTGGAGACCAGATTGGAAGACGGTCCGGCGTGGGATCGAACGTGATGCGGGAAGGCACGCCTCGCACCAGATCCAAGGCCCACACGTCGCTATTCCCCTCCTCGTTCCGATCGAATGCAATGCTCTTCTCGTCCGGGGACAATCGGACGGAGCGGTACTCTGCCGCCGCAGCCGCAACGCCGAGCTGCCTGCCGCTCCGATCGACCCAGAGCAGCTCCTGGCGGGACATCGGGCTGCCCGCCATGTAGGCCAGCGTGCCGTTCTGCGAAACGGAGAATCGGCCGACGGATTCGGCGACCGGAAACATCTGACCCTTCAATGTGACCGTGTCTGCATCGAATGGCTGCGCCATCAACGTCGTTTCACGGACGAACAGCAGGTAGCCGCTTCGGCCGGGCAGCTCGGAAGGGACATATTTCGTGACCGTGCTGTCGGGCAAAAGCCTCTTGGCCTGCGCGTCATCCTCGAGCGACGCCACGTAGATTCCGTTGGCTTCCGAGCTGACTCTGGTCACGTAGTAGAGAAAGTGGCGCCCGTCGGGGAGGAACTGCGGCTGGAACCGCGACTGTCCGTCAATCTTCTTCGTCACGTCGACCAATGCGCCTCCGACGTCAGGGACGCGCTGGATTGGTGCACCTGGACCGCGCACGAGCAGGATGATGCCGTCCTTGCCCCAGGCGCCACGCGTGATTGGCGTCACGTCGGAGAGTGTTTGCGGCGGACCGCCATTGACTGAGACCTTTTTCAGTTTCCCGTCTTGAGTGACGAAGCCGATGAACTCGCTGTCCGGGGACCAAAAGAATTGGTCTGGCAGAACGCTGGTTCCTTCGGTCCCCGGCACCGCGCGTGCGTCTATCGAATCGATCGGGCGGAGCCACAGCTTACTCCTTGCGCCTTGCAAGCCACTGTAGGGGTCGCCCGTCGAGAAGGCGAGGTACCGCCCGTCTGGAGAGAGCGCGAATGCATCGATCGGAGATTTTTCGGGAGCACGTACCTGGAATCGAACGCGTTGCTGTGTCGCCGGCGTCTCGCGGAAGTGAACGAATGTGAGCGCCGCGGCGACCGCCAGCGCAACGGCCGCCACGCCCCATGGCAGCGCTCGAGCACTCGAGGGCCGCGTCTGCGACTGCGCCGACGCGATGCCTGCCGCCGGATCCGGCACGCCGGCGATGATCTGATCGAGCACGCGACGTGCGTCGCCGATATCACGGAGTCGCTGCTTCGGATCGCGCACGAGGCAGTCTCGGAGCAGCGCGAGCAGTCTGGGCGGTACATCCGTCGACAGCACTTTCCAGTCCACGTCGCGCGTCAGCACTGCGGCCAGGGTGTCCGACACATCCTCGGCTTCGTACCCACGCTGGCCTGTGAGCATTTCGTAGAGCACGACGCCGAAAGACCAAATGTCCGACCGCTTGTCCACCGGCTTGCCGGCGGCTTGTTCCGGACTCATGTACGAGGCTGTGCCCAGGATGATTCCGGGGCGCGTGGCGGATATAGTCACAGTCGGTGAGCCGGCGGGATCGCCGGCCGTCGCGGTTTCCTCGGCGGCCTTCGCTAGCCCGAAATCCAGCAATTTGACCACGCCTTCTGGAGTGATCTTTATATTGGCCGGTTTCAAGTCGCGATGGATTCTTCCTTTTTCGTGTGCGGACTCGATCCCCTCCGCGATCTGACGCGCGATGGGCAAACATTCCTGAAGGGGCAGAGCGCTTTGGTTGATCCGATCGGCCAATGTAGGCCCTAGTACCAACTCCATTACCAGATAGTTGGGGCCAACATCGTACAACTGGCAAATGTTGGGATGGTTCATTGAGGCGACGAGCCGCGCTTCCCGCTCGAAACGGTCACTGAACCGTCCGCCGCATACTTTAATTGCGACTTCGCGATTGAGGCGTGTGTCCGTAGCCCGGTAGACTTCGCCCATGCCTCCGGCAGCGATGAACGATTCGATCCGATACGGACCCAACGATTGGCCCGGCTGCAGTGAAGCAGATGAGTCGATCAATTGCGCGGCCGCCGCCGCGGCCCACGGCTCGAACCCGGCGCTCTGTTCATGATGCGCGAGCAGACCGGCGATTTCGCCGCGTAGAGCCGCGTCTCTGCCGCAGGCTTGGCGCAAATACGCTTCGCGCTGGGCGGGATCGTGCTGCAACGCCTGATGAAAGATCTCCTCAATCTGTTGCCATCGTTCCACTGTCGGACATCCCAGCACCGCTCAGTTCGCGGCGCAGCCATGCTCGGGCGAAATTCCAATCCCGGATGACCGTATTTGGCGCCACTCCCAATGCTTCGGCCGTTTCCTCTACGCTCAAGCCACCGAAAAAACGCATCTCGAGGACCTTGCTCTTCCGCTCGTCGCTCTTTGCGAGACGCTGCAATGCGAGATCTACGGCCACGAGCTCTTCCACCTGCTCTGAAGAGAGAACCACAGCAGCATCTACCGGAATGTGAACTGCGCCGCCTCCACGTTTTGTACGATGTTTCTCGCGCGCGTAATCGACCAGCACGTGCCGCATAATCTGGGAAGCCACGGCGAAGAAATGCGCACGATCGCGCCATCCGGCATCTACACCAGGAAGAAGACGGAGAAACGCCTCCTGGACCAAGGAGGAAGGCTGCATGGTATGGTTCCTACGCTCGTGGCCGAGGTGACGCCGGGCAAGCCGATGCAACTCCGTGCGGATCAATGGTAAGACGCGGTCCATCATCGCCGGGTCGCCCTCCCGCCAACCAGCCAGCAATCTCGTGATTTCGCCTGCTTGCCGCATCCCTTCCCGTCAGAGCGTCCCCTATTGGGCACTCATCATAGCAAAAAACTTTGGAAACCGTGGTGTCTTGAGCTGGGAAATACCGCTTCCAGTAGTTGAGGGCACAGAACGGAGACGAGATCATAGCGCTGTCCTATTGATCATTAACTTTAACTGAGGTGTCCAATATGCGGAAGACATCGTTTTCACGGCTTATAAGGGCATTTAGCGGTAGCGCAGGCGTTGTCGTTGTTGCTGCGATCCTGCACGCGCCCGCGCTATCGGCGCAAAACGCCTTCAAACCCGTAATTCCAAGAGTATGGGATGACGTAGCTCTTGCCGACTGGGCGACGCCGCTGGCTGGAATCAACGTGCGTCCGACTCACATTTCGTCCAAAGAATACTATTCGCTTCCCATCGATAACCTGAAGACTTACCCCGTGTACTTCCCTGGTCGCGAACCGGCCGGCTATTGGGAAATGCTGCAACGGGTCGGTCCGAAACCGCTGATTGAGCCAGAGAACCTGAAGACGGAGGCGGATTGGATCGAAGCCGGGCGCCAAATCTTCCTGGGCGCGGATCACATTCACCAGCGAACTTACGATCCTCGCTTCATTGCGCTGGCGAAAGACAAAAAGGCCCTCGAAGAGCTCAAGGTGGAGCCGCGGCCCGACGGGACACTGACGGACGTGCTCTGGGTGCCGACCAGCCAAGGCGTCGCACTATCGATGCCGAGCTGCGCGAGCTGTCACACCTACTATTCGCGCACGGGCGAAGGGTTTCCGGGAGCGCCGTACGGAGGTGGACGGACGTTCCGCCAGAGTCCTCTAGGGCCCCAAATGCACCTCGCCAATCGCCTGGTGAATGGAAGTTCTCCATTCATCATGGCCGAAGATCGCCCCTTTGGTGAGTGGCTCTACCAGGCATGGGGAGTACCGTGGCGCAGCGACGATATCCATACTCGCCTGAAGGCCATAACTCCAGCCGAGTACGACGAGTTGAGGAGGTGGTACGGCCGCAGCGCTGGTTTACCGCGGTGGAACAGCAGCATTTTCCATCCGCACAAAACGCCGGATCTGGTTGGAATCCGGGACCGAAAATACATCGATGCCACGGCTACCCATTTGCATCGGGATATCGGTGATCTGATGCGTTACGCAGCCCTGGTAAGTTTCGCCGAAACCGTTGAGTTCGGACCCCACCGCGTCCTGGCGGCAGACACTCAACGCGTGAAGGCTCGCCGCTCGGATGAGGCCTTGTATGCTCTGGCGCTTTACGTTTACTCCTTGAAACCGCCACCTAATCCCAACCCATTCGACGACAGGGCGAAAGCGGGTCAGCAGGTTTTTCAGGAAGCCGGGTGTCCGGCCTGCCACACACCGCCACTGTACACGAACAACAAGCTAACGCTTGCCGCCGGATTCGAGCCTCCGGCAACCATTCCGCCATCACTGGACGTGATGAGGATCTCGGTGGGCACGGACCCCGGACTTGCGCTCGACACGCGCAAGGGCACGGGGTATTACAAGATTCCTTCTCTCAAGGGCGTGTGGTATCGAGGGCGATATCTCCATCACGGAGCCGTGACCACCCTTGAGGAGATGTTTAATCCCGAGCGGCTGAAGGACACACACGTACCCGGCGGATGGCGTCCGTTCGGAACCCAGACGTGGGCCATTCGAGGTCACGAATTCGGACTCGACCTTCCCGCCGAAAAACGTGAGCAACTGGTCGCTTTTCTGCGCACACTCTGAGGGTCCGATGAAGATCTTATTTTGCTAACTATCTGTCCGATGATTCTGCGCTGGTTCGCGTGGTCAGTCCGGATAACGCAAGGACGCATGATCATGCGCTGGTATACCAGCGACACTCATTCTATAAATAATCGGCACTGCGAACCACCAGCAGCTAAGGAGGGTGATATGGGGAGAATTGGCGATTATTCAGGAGTTTGGCCCTACTCGCGCCTCCCGCAGTGGGAGCCGGTGAAGGTGCCGATGTGTTTCAAGCGATTCGCCGGACCTCGATCTCGGCCTTCGATCTCGGCCTTCATGAGGTGAGCTTTGACAAAAGCGACATCTCCGTTGCGAATCGCTTGAAACACATCGGCACCTTCACCGGCTCCCACTGCGGGAGGCGCGAGTAGGGCCAAACTCCTGAATA
>Ga0105237_10008070_pt1 | contig 11446 bp, 14 predicted proteins | sample KBSC24metaG_FD_81520 | JGI IMG/M metagenome (GOLD analysis project Ga0105237, IMG submission 81520) | Corn rhizosphere microbial communities from Kellogg Biological Station, Michigan, USA - KBS C2-4 metaG | ecosystem: Host-associated > Plants > Roots > Rhizosphere > Soil | place: Michigan, USA... | reverse complement strand
CGGGACTAGGACGTGGAGCGCTGCGGCGGGCTGGTCGGGTGACTCCCACCGTTCGCGGCCGACACCCCCGAGATCCGCGCCGCGATGCTGGACATCGGCAAGCCCGGCGGAGTCATGGACGCCCAGGATGATCTCGCCGCCGGCCCGGTTCAGCTCATCGTCGATCCGACGCTGTCCCAGCACAACCGCAACAGCACGACGCATGTCGCCGGCGACACCTTCCTCGGGCAGTTCATCGACCACGACATCACGTTCGATCCGACCTCGAGCCTCTCGCGCGCGGTCGACCCCGAGCAGATCTCGAACTTCCGCACGCCGAGCCTCGGGCTCGACAACATCTACGGGTCGGGGCCCAACATCTCGCCCCAGCTGTACGACCAGCACTCCGGCGGAGTCGCCATGCTCTTGGAGGAGACCGGCACGCCCGGGAAGAACGACGTGCCGCGCAACAGCCAGGGCGTCGCGCTCATCGGCGATCCGCGGGACGACGAGAATCTCATCATCTCGCAGCTGCAGACGGGGATGCTTCGCTTCCACAACGCGGTCCTCGAGTACGTGCGCAGCGACCTCGGGATCACGAACCCGGGCGAGGCGTTCGCCGAGACTCAGCGAATCGTGCGGTGGCACTACCAGTGGATCGTCGTGCACCACTTCCTCACCAAGACCTGCGGCGACGACGTCGTCACCGACGTCCTGACGAACGGCCGCAGGTTCTACTCGTGGAACAACGAGCCGTTCATCCCGGTGGAGTTCTCGGTCGCCGCCTACCGCTTCGGCCACAGCCAGATCCGCCCCTCCTACCGCGCGAACTTCACGGGCAACCCAGGCGGCACCCCGTTCTTCGGCATGATCTTCACCGCCGACTCGCTCCCAGCCGGTGACCCTGACGACCTGTCAGGGGGATGCCGCGCACCGCGCCGCTTCGTCGACTGGCCCACGTTCTTCGACTTCGGAGACGGCAACGTCCGCCCCAACAAGAAGATCGACACGACGCTGTCGACGGCGCTGTTCTCGCTGCCCGGGTCGGTCGTCGCGCGACCGGACGCCAAGACGAACCCTCCGTCGCTCGCGCAGCGGAACCTGCTGCGGCACCTGACGTTCTCGCTCCCCTCCGGGCAGCGCGTGGCGCGCGCCATGAACGTACCGGCGCTGCGTGGCAGCGATCTGGCGGACCTGCAGCAGTACGGCCTGGACGACCGCACCCCGCTGTGGTTCTACGTGCTCCGTGAGGCGGACGTGGTCAACGACGGCGAGCGGCTCGGCCCGGTCGGCGGACGCATCGTCGCCGAGGTCATGCTCGGCCTCATCCAAGGCGACAGCACGTCCTACCTCGCGCAGGACCCCGATTGGCAGCCGTTCCTCCCGACGATCGATCCGACCCGCCAGCACACCGACTTCCAGATGATCGACCTGCTGCGCTTCGCAGGGGTGGCCTGAGCCGCCCGCGGCGCGGCCGAAGAGAACTCGTCGTCCGACTCCCTCCGGGCGACGACAGCGGGGCGCCGGTGTCATGCACCGGCGCCCCGCGATCCCGACCCGCTACGCTTCCCCCGTGCGCCTGGGAGTCCTCGACATCGGCTCGAACACCGTCCACCTCCTCGTTGCCGACGTCCGCCCCGGTGGGCGGCCGCTCGCGACGACGAGCCGGCGCACCGTGCTGCGCCTCATGCGGTTCCTTCAGCCCGACGGCTCGATCAGCGACGAGGGCGTCCGAGGACTCGTGGATGCGGTCACCCAGGCCCGCGAGATGGCTGACGCCGAGAAGGTCGACGAGCTCCTCGCTACGGCGACCTCGGCCGTGCGCGAGGCCAGCAATGGGGACAGCGTCATCGCCGAGATCGAGCGCGCCCTCGGCCAGCCGCTGCAGGTGCTCGGCGGAGAGGCCGAAGCGCAGTACACGTTCCTCGCCGTGCGCCGATGGTTCGGCTGGTCGGCCGGTCAGATCATGCTTTTCGACATCGGCGGCGGCTCGCTCGAGCTCGCCTCGGGTCCTGATGAACTGCCCGAGGTCGCGGCATCCGTCCCCCTCGGCGCGGGGCGCATGACGGTCCAGTTCCTGCCCGTCGACCCGCCCGGGCAGGATGCGATCGAGCAGCTGCGGGCGCATGCCCGCGGCGTTCTGGCGCCCGCTGCGAAGAGATTCCGCGCGCAGCCGCGACCGGATCATGTCGTCGGCTGGTCCAAGGCGATCCGCTCACTGGCCCGCCTCGCCGGCTACCCGGTGCCCGGCTGGAGCGGGATCGAGCGCATGGTCCTCCCGCGTTCTGCCCTCGGATCGTGGATCCCGCGCCTGGCCCGCATCCCGGCATCCGCCCGCCAGGAGCTGCCCGGCATCACCCCGGACCGCACCTTCCAGATCGTCGCGGGCGCGGTCGTCCTGCACGAGGCGATGCGTGCGCTCGACGTCGACGAGCTCGAGGTCTCGCCCTGGGCGCTCCGTGAGGGCGTCCTCCTGCGCTACATCGAGTCGATGGCCTGGGGCTGAGCGTCAGAGCGAGATGCGCGCGCGCACGACATCGGCGAGCCGGTGCGCCACGTCGTCGGCGACAGCCTGGTCGGCCGCCTCCACCATGACGCGGACGAGCTGCTCCGTGCCGCTCGGCCGCAGCAGCACCCGGCCGGAGAGGCCGAGTTCGGCGGTCGCCCGCGCGACCGCGTCCTGCACGCCCTCGTCGTCCACACGTGTGCGGTCGACGTCCTTGACGTTCACGAGGATCTGCGGGAACACCGTCATGATCGATGCGAGCTCGGCGAGGGTCTTGCCCTGCCGTGCCATCTCGGCGAGCAGGTGGAGCCCCGTCAGCAGACCGTCGCCGGTCGTCGCGTACTCGCTCATGATGACGTGGCCGGACTGCTCGCCGCCGAGCGAGAATCCGCCCTGGTCCATGCGCTCCAGCACGTAGCGATCGCCGACAGCGGTCTGCTCGACGCGGATGCCGTGGTCGGCCATCGCGCGGTGCAGGCCGAGGTTGCTCATCACCGTCGCCACGAGCGTGTCGTCCTTGAGGTGACCGCGCTCCTTCATGGAGACCGCGAGGATCGCCATGATCTGGTCGCCGTCGACGATCTTGCCGTCGGCGTCGACCGCGAGGCAGCGGTCCGCGTCGCCGTCGTGGGCGATGCCGACGTCCGCGCCGTGTGCGACGACAGCCGCCGCGAGCTTGTCGAGGTGCGTGGAGCCGACGCCGTCGTTGATGTTGAGGCCGTCGGGGTCCGCGCCGATGACGGTGACCCGGGCGCCGGCATCGCGGAACGTCTCAGGAGAGACACCGGATGCGGCGCCGTGCGCGCAGTCGAGCACGACGTGGATGCCGTCGAGGCGGTGCGGCAGCGAGCCGAGCAGATGGACGACGTAACGGTCCTCGGCGTCGGCGAAGCGGCGGATGCGCCCCACCTGCGCGCCCGTCGGGAGCAGCTTGGGCCCGCTCATCGCGCTCTCAATGCGCGCCTCGACGACGTCGGGCAACTTGACGCCGCCGCGCGCGAAGATCTTGATGCCGTTGTCCGGTGCGGGATTGTGCGACGCGGACACCATGACGCCGAAGTCGACGTCCATGTCTGCGATGAGGAACGCGGTCGCCGGGGTCGGGAGCACGCCCGCGTCGAGGACGTCGACCCCCGACGATGCGAGGCCGGCGGCCACGGCTGCACCGAGGAACTCGCCCGAGATGCGCGGGTCGCGGGCGACGACCGCGGTGAGGCGCTTGCCGGCCGCCTTGCGGGCTTCCGCAGAACGGCCCTGGCCCAGGACGACGGCAGTCGCCTGGGCCAGGGTGAGCGCGAGATCGGCGGTGAGGGGGCCGTTGGCCAGTCCCCGCACCCCATCCGTGCCGAAGAGGGGCATCGGACCGATCAGCGCTTCGAGTACTGAGGTGCCTTGCGGGCCTTCTTGAGACCAGCCTTCTTGCGCTCCTTCACGCGAGCGTCGCGCGAGAGGAAGCCGGCCTTCTTCAGGGTCGGGCGGTTGTTCTCCACGTCGATCTCGTTCAGCGCACGAGCGATGCCGAGGCGCAGCGCACCGGCCTGGCCCGAGGGGCCGCCGCCCTGGATGCGGGCGATGACGTCGTAGGCGCCGGTGAGGTTGAGCACCGTGAAGGGGTCGGTCACCAGCTGCTGGTGCAGCTTGTTCGGGAAGTAGTCCTCGAACGTGCGGCCGTTGATGGTGATGGTGCCGGAGCCGGGGATCAGGCGCACGCGGGCGATGGCCTGCTTGCGGCGACCCACAGCTGCGCCGGGGACGCTGAGCACGGGGCGCTCGACGGCGACGGCGGCCTGGTCGGCCGGGCTCTCGGTGGAGTAGCTGGTGGTTTCTTCGATGTCTGCCACGAGTGTGTCCTTATTCTGGGCGGCGCTTACTGGGCGACCTGGTCGAAGGTGTACGTCTTAGGCTGCTGAGCGGAGTGCGGGTGCTCGGCACCGGCGTAGACCTTCAGCTTCGAGAGCTGCTGGCGGCCCAGGCTGTTCTTCGGGAGCATGCCGCGGACGGCCTTCTCCACGGCGCGGACGGGGTTCTTCTCGAGGAGCTCCGAGTAGGAGACCGCCTTGAGGCCGCCCGGGTAGCCCGAGTGGCGGTATGCCATCTTCTTGGTGAGCTTCTGACCCGTCAGCGCCACCTTGCCGGCGTTGACGATGATGACGAAGTCACCGGTGTCGATGTGGTTCGCGAAGGTCGGCTTGTGCTTGCCGCGGAGGAGGGCGGCCGCGTGCGAGGCGAGGCGTCCGAGGACGACGTCGGTCGCGTCGATGACCAGCCACTCGCGCTGGGTCTCGCCAGCCTTCGGGGTGTAGGTGCGCGTCACGATAGTGCTGCTTTCTTGTCGAACGGAGAGGTTCGTGAATCCCGCTCCGGGGTGGTTCCGCCTTTGGTCCCCGAGGTTGTCGAGGGGGTGGAACACGCCAGTGGAGGGCTCACGTTCGCGGTGTCACGCCAGCAGGGCGCGGACACCAAAGCAAGAGTCTACGCGAAGAGGGATGCAGACGCCAATCGGCGCCGGTGGCGAGCGGCTACTTGCGCAGCGAGTGCCGTGACGCGTGGATCGGGATGGCGAGCGCCGCGCAGACGGCGAGCAGACCGAGGATGAAGAACAGCGCCTGGAACGGCACGAGCCCGAACGACAGGCCCATGAGGACGATCCCGCCGACGAACAGGATCAGGCAGACGATGTACATTCCAGGGCTCCCTCAGGTCGAGTCGACCCCCCCAGCCTACCCACCTCCGGTGCCGCTCTCCGTGCTCTCGTCCATGGCGCTCTCGTTCACAGGGGACTTCTCCGCCCCGCCCGCGGATGCCGGCGGCGTTCCGACCTCGGCGGTGATCAGGACGGGCAGGTGGTCGCTGAGCCCCTGCGGCAGCGTACGCACCTTCTTGATCTCGAATCCAGACGAGGTCGCGAAGTCGTAGTGCCCGCGGAAGAACCGGTAGCGCGTGTAGGTGTGGGCGTCGCTCATGCTGAGCTCGTACCCCTGTTCGCGGATCTTCTGCCCCAGGTTCTCCTTGAACACGGGGTAGTTGTAGTCGCCCACCATGAGCGCCGGCAGGCCGGGGCCGAGCTCTTCGAGCTCCTCGAGCGCGGCGCGGATCTGATGCCGCCGCAGGGAGTTGAGCGCGGTCAGGGGCGCGGCGTGGAACGACGCGACGATGATCTCGCGACCCGCGTCGATATCGTGCAGCCGCACACCGAGCATGCGCTCCTCAGCGGGCTTGAGCACCCGGTCGTGCAGCGACTTCTTGAGGGCCATCGACCGCACCTCGAGGGTGCGGTAGGAGTTCTCGCGGTAGTACACGGCGAGCCCGAGGCGGTTGCGCTGCGTGGCATCCGCCAGGCGCAGTCCGGCCAGCTCGAACGGCATGTCGGTCGTGTCGCACTCCTGCAGACACAGGATGTCGGCGGCATGCGCCTCGACGATCGCCGCGAGTTCACCCGCGGCTCGGTGTTTGCGGAGGTTGTACGAAATCACCCTCATGATCACTCCCACCATACGGGGATCGCGCCACTGGGAGCGTCTTTCCCGGAAAGCGAATAGCCGCCGTTCATCCGCGGTCGAGGAGGAGTCAATGAGCACGACACACGCGAACGCCCACGAGGCCGTGGCCGCCGCACGCGACGCCCGGGAGGAGGCGGAGCGCGCCCTGCAGCTGAGCAGAAGCCGCCGCGCCGATGCCGCCCGGGCCCTGGAGTACGACGTGTATCCGATGACGATCGACGAGGCCGAGCGCGCCCGCCGTCGACGGGTGGTCGCCGACGCCGATGCCGACGTGGCAGTGCGCCGCGAGGCCGTGCGCCGCGCACAGGCGATCGAGGACGCCGCCCTGGCGCTCGTCGCCGCGGTCTCCGGCGCGAACTTCGCGGAGAAGGCCGTGGCATCGACCGTGGTCGGCCTCCTCGGCGGCTCCGCGACGGCCGCCGCGGTCAGTCGATCTCGCGTCGAGCCCGGGTCTGTTCGGCGCGCGCCGCGAGCAGCTCGTCGTCCGGGTAACCGACCTCTGCCAGCGTGAGCCCGCGGGCGGCGAGCACCTTGAAGTCGCTCGTCCGCTCCCCCGCATCGCGCAATTCGACGACGTCCTCGACATCGAGCCGTCCCTCGCCCACCGCGGCGCACGCGCCCACGAGTGCGCGCACCATGCTGTGGCAGAAGGCGTCCGCGCGGACGTTCGCGACGAGGACGCGCTCGGCGTCCCTGTGCCAGTCGAACTCGAGGAGCGTGCGAATGGTCGTGGCCTCTTCGCGGGGCTTGCAGTAGGCCGCGAAATCATGGAGGCCGATCAGCGAGCGGGCCGCAGCATCCATCGCCTCGACGTCGAGGCTCCCGCGGACGGTGGTCGTGCGGTGGCGCTCGAGCGGGTCGAACCCCGCGACGTCGTCGGCGATGCGGTATTCGTACCGCCGCCAGACCGCCGAGAACCGCGCGTCGAAGCCCTCCGGGGCAACGCTCGTCCGGGAGACGGTGACATCGGAGTAGGCGCCGAGCACGCCGCGCACCCGTGCGGCGAGCGCGTGCACCGGATCCTGGCCGGCCTGCGACCGCCGGTGCGGGCGGAGCCGCTCCTCCTGCTCGGGCGCGAGGTCGAGGTGCGCGACCTGGTCGCGGGCGTGGACGCCCGCGTCCGTGCGTCCGGCGACGACGAGCTGCACCGGGCTCCCGAGGATGCGGACGAGTGCCTCCTCCAGCGTGCCCTGCACCGTGCGGTGCCCCGGCTGCCTCGCCCAGCCGCGGAAGTGCGTGCCGTCGTAGGCGATGTCGAGCCGGATGCGCACCCGCCCAGGGTATCGGCATCCGCAGACGCGGAAGGCCCGCACCCCCAGGGGTGCGGGCCTTCTCGACGTGCGATGAAGAGCCTTACTCGGCCTTCTCCTCGACGGCCTCCTGGCCCTCCTCGGCAGCAGCCTCGGCCTCGACCGGAGCGTCCTCGACGGGAGCGTCCTCGGCGCCCTCGGGAGCCTCCTCGACCGGAGCCTCCTCGACCGGGGCCTCCTCGACCGGGGCAGCCGGCTTCTCGGCGGCCTTCTCGGACTTCTTGGTGGACTTCGGCTTCGGCGAGACCGGCTCGAGGACGAGCTCGATCACGGCCATGGGCGCGTTGTCACCCTTGCGGTTGCCGATCTTCGTGATACGGGTGTAGCCGCCCTCACGGTGCTCGACGAGGGGCGCGATCTCGGCGAAGAGGACGTGTACGGCCTCCTTGTTGCCGAGGACCGACAGCACGCGACGACGAGCGTGCAGGTCGCCGCGCTTGCCGAACGTCACGAGACGCTCGGCCAGCGGACGCAGGCGCTTCGCCTTGGTCTCGGTGGTGGTGATGCTCTTGTGGATGAACAGGGCCGAGGCCAGGTTCGCCAGCAGGAGACGCTCGTGGGCGGGGCCGCCTCCGAGGCGGGGACCCTTCGTGGGCTTGGGCATTCTCAGTTACTCCAGGGGTGAAAAGTCGGAAGCAGGTCAGACGGTCTCGTCGTCGTATCCGCCGTAGAAGTGCGCGCCGTCGAACCCGGGGACCGAGTCCTTCAGCGACAGGCCGAGCGAAACGAGCTTGTCGCGCACCTCGTCGACCGACTTCTGTCCGAAGTTGCGGATGTTCATGAGCTGCGTCTCCGACAGGGCGACGAGCTCGCTGACCGTGTTGATGCCCTCGCGCTTGAGGCAGTTGTACGAGCGGACCGACAGGTCGAGGTCCTCGATCGGCATCGAGAGCTCGTTCGAGAGGACGGTCTCGACCGGCGCCGGGCCGATCTCGATGCCCTCGGCCTCGACGTTGAGCTCGCGCGCCAGACCGAACAGCTCGGTCAGGGTGCGGCCGGCCGAAGCGACGGCGTCGCGCGGGGCGATCGAGGGCTTGGTCTCGACGTCCAGCACGAGCTTGTCGAAGTCGGTGCGCTCACCGGCACGCGTCGCGTCGACGCGGTAGCTGACCTTGAGCACCGGGGAGTAGATCGAGTCGATCGGGATCTGGCCCGCCTCGGCGTACTCGTTGCGGTTCTGCGTGGCCGAGACGTAGCCGCGGCCGCGCTCGATGGTGAGCTCGAGCTCGAAGCGCGCCGAGTCGTTCAGCGTCGCGATGACCAGCTCGGGGTTGCGGACCTCGACGCCCGCCGGAGCGGAGATGTCGGCGGCCGTGACCTCGCCCGCACCGGTCTTGCGCAGGTAGGCGGTGATGGGCTCGTCGCGCTCGCTGGAGACGACCAGCTGCTTGATGTTGAGGATGATCTCGGTGACATCCTCCTTGACACCCGGAATGGTGCTGAACTCGTGCAGCACGCCGTCGATGCGGATGCTCGTGACGGCTGCACCGGGGATCGACGACAGGAGGCTGCGGCGCAGCGCGTTTCCGATCGTGTAACCGAAGCCGGGCTCCAGGGGCTCGATGACGAACCGGCTGCGGAACTCCCCGATCTTCTCCTCGGTCAGGGTGGGACGCTGTGCGATGAGCACTATGGTTCCTTTCGGCTGAGTGCCCGCTATATGACACTCGCTAGTTGGATGAGGTGTGGAGTTGTGATCGGGATGCCTCGACGCTTCGACAAGCTCAGCGACCAGGCATCCATAAGACACGCGTGAGCCGGGACGCACCCCAAGGCACGTCCCGGCACAGCGAGATCAGACGCGGCGACGCTTGGGCGGGCGGCAGCCGTTGTGCGCCTGCGGCGTGACGTCCTGGATCGACCCCACCTCGAGGCCGGCGGCCTGCAGCGAGCGGATCGCGGTCTCGCGACCCGAGCCCGGGCCCTTCACGAAGACGTCCACCTTCTTGACGCCGTGCTCGGCGGCCTGGCGGGCGGCCGACTCGGCAGCCATGCCGGCGGCGTACGGGGTCGACTTGCGCGAGCCCTTGAAGCCGACGCCACCCGACGACGCCCAGCTGATGACGGCGCCCGACGGGTCGGTGATCGAGACGATCGTGTTGTTGAACGTCGACTTGATGTGGGCCTGGCCCAGCGCGATGTTCTTCTTCTCCTTGCGGCGCGGCTTGCGCGCAGCGGTCTTGGCCTGTGCCATGAGTCTTCTTCTCTCCTAAACCTTCAGGGCGCGCTTACTTGCGGCCGGCCTTCTTCTTGCCGGCGACGGTGCGCTTCGGGCCCTTGCGGGTACGAGCGTTCGTCTTGGTGCGCTGGCCGCGCACGGGAAGGCCACGGCGGTGGCGAATGCCCTCGTAGGAGCCGATCTCGACCTTGCGGCGGATGTCTGCGGCCACCTCGCGGCGCAGGTCACCCTCCACCTTGTAGGTGCCCTCGATGTAGTCGCGGAGCGCGACGAGCTGGTCGTCGCTGAGGTCCTTGACGCGGATGTTCTCGTCGATCTCCGTCGCCTTGAGGATCTCGTTCGAGCGGGTACGGCCGATGCCGTAGATGTAGGTCAGGGCGATGACCACGCGCTTGTCGCGCGGGATGTCGACGCCGGCGAGACGTGCCATGCGGCTCTCCTAGGAGTGTGGGAGGTGTGGAGCAGGATCGGTGCCCGGGCCTCCGGCCCCGAGGTGTCCCCCTTGCGGGTTCTGATCCTGCCTGTGTGTTTATTGAATTGTTGGCCGGCGCCGCGCGGGGCGGCATCCGGTCGAGGAGATGCTCAGCCCTGGCGCTGCTTGTGGCGCGGGTTGCTCTTGCAGATGACCATCACGCGGCCGTGGCGGCGGATCACCTTGCAGTGATCGCAGATGGGCTTGACGCTGGGGTTGACCTTCATGTCTTTTCCTGTTCGCTGTCTTCGCCGGGCGGGCACGACTGTGCCCGGGGCGTTACTTTCCGACCGGTCTAGCGGTAGCGGTAGACGATGCGGCCGCGGGTGAGGTCGTAGGGGCTGAGCTCCACGACCACGCGGTCCTCCGGAATGATGCGGATGTAGTTCTGCCGCATCTTGCCGGAGATCGTCGCGAGCACCTTGTGCCCGTTGGTCAGCTCAACGCGGAACATCGCGTTGGGCAGAGCCTCGGACACCGTGCCCTCGATCTCGATGACACCGTCTTTCTTCGCCATACGCTCGCTAACACTTCAGCAGACCGGTCGGTCTGCGGTGGATGGATGGAGTCGGTACCGAGACACGCCGAAGCAGGCGCAAGGCACCAAAGATCAAGTGTATGCGATAGAGGATGCCTCGGCAACTCGGTGCCGCGGCATCCCCGTTCATCGACTCCGACGACGAGCCGTCACCCAGATCGCGGTTCCGCCGGCCGCCATCAGCACGGTTCCCAAGGGCACGAGCCACAGCGCCGGCGAGCCGCCCGTGGCCGGCAGCGGAGCCGGCGCCGGCGTCGCCGAGGTCGTGGCGGTGGGCGTCGGAGTCGGGGGCGGGGTGGGGCTCGGCGTGGGCGTGGGAGCGGCGGGCGTCCACACGTTCGCCACCCGCACCTGGACCGGGGTGGTCGCCGAGCCCGCGCTGATCGTGACCGGGCTGCCGGTGATCACCGGCGTCTCCCAGGATCCGCCGTCGCCGGGTTGCGGGGTCTGCTCCGTGACCGCACACGACGCCCCGACGGGCGCCTGGTAGGGCCCTGCGGTCTCGCTCGCGCTCGCGAGCCACGTGCCTGCGACGACCGTCTCCCCGTCGAGGCTGCACGTCCAGTCGCCTGTGAAGGGCTGGACGGGAGCGCCGTCGCCGGTGACGGACTTCGTGACGACGAATGCGCCGAGCGCCGCGGCCGTCCACGTGTTCGTCACGGTCACCGTCGCAGGGTCGGCGACCGTGCCGTCCTCGATGATCACCGGCGATCCCGAGATGACCGGCGTCTCCCAGAGGCCTGTGCGATAGGCGGCGGCAGGGTCTTCAGCCACGGCGCAGGAGGCACCGGCCGGCGCGACGAACGGCCCGTCGGTCTCACCGGCACCCGCCGACCACGTCCCGCTCGTCACCGTCTCGCCGGCGAGGGTGCAGGTCCACGTCCCGGTGAAGGTCAAAGACGGCGCATCCGTCCCGTTGACGACCTTGCTCACCTGGAAGGCGCCGACGGCCGCATCCCGGG
>Ga0105237_10008069_pt1 | contig 11447 bp, 9 predicted proteins | sample KBSC24metaG_FD_81520 | JGI IMG/M metagenome (GOLD analysis project Ga0105237, IMG submission 81520) | Corn rhizosphere microbial communities from Kellogg Biological Station, Michigan, USA - KBS C2-4 metaG | ecosystem: Host-associated > Plants > Roots > Rhizosphere > Soil | place: Michigan, USA... | reverse complement strand
GGCCTGGCGCGGCGGATGGGCGGCGGCGACAAGCCGATGCGTCAGATCGCCGGCCGCACCATTCTGGCGCGGGTGATCGCGCGGCTGAAGCCGCAATGCGACGGGCTCATCCTCAACGCCAATGGCGACCCGGCCCGGTTCGCCGCGTTCGGATTGCCCGTCATTCCCGATTCGGTTGCAGATTTTCCAGGGCCGCTGGCGGGCATTCTCGCTTCCCTCGACTGGGCGGCGGCCAGCCGGCCCGAGGTTTCGTGGGTGCTCAGCGCCGCCGCGGACTGCCCGTTTCTGCCGCGCGATCTCGTCGCGCGCCTGCATCGCGCCCGTGCGGACGAGAACGCGCAGCTTGCGGTCGCGGCCTCCGACGGACAGTCGCATCCCGTGATCGGATTATGGAGCGTTGGCTTGCGCGAGGAGCTTCGCCACGCGCTTGTGGTCGAAGACGTCAGAAAGATCGACCGCTGGACCGCGCGCTACCGGCTCGCGACGGTAACGTGGCCGGTGGATGACCTCGATCCGTTCTTCAACGCCAACACCGTCGATGACATCGCCGCGGCGGAGCGGTTGGCGGAACTGGACGGGGATTGATTTTCAGGGAATCTACGCCGCCAACGGCGCGGTCCAGGCGTCGTAGGCGTAAACCCAGTCGGCATCGGTTTTGCCCCGGAGCCACGTATTGGTTCGCGAGGTCTGCTGGACACGCGCCGTTCGGTCTTTTCGGCTCGCCTCAAATCGACGAAACGCATTCGGGACACCGTCGCGCTCGACGCCTTCGAGACAACGCGAAAGCACCGCGGCGTCTTCGATCGCCATGGCGGCGCCTTGCGCCATGTAAGGCGTCATCGGATGGCAAGCGTCGCCGAGCAGCGTCATGTTCCCCTCGGTCCAGCGCGCAAGCGAGTCGCGATCGACGATCGCCCATTTGTGCACATCCGGACAAGCCGCCAAGACATTCTGGACCTGGCGATCGAAACCAGCGAATGCCGAACGCAGCTCCTTGACGTCGCCCTTCGCCGACCAGGATTCGATCCTGAAATCCGGTTCCGGCTGGCTGGTCACAAAGTAGATTTCGCTGCGGTCCGGTTTGACGTAGTAGATGACGATGTGGCGGTCTTCTCCCCACCACTTAGTGCAATCATCTATTTTTCGTCCGCCAAGTAGCGCAGCGGGATAGGTGGTCCGGTAGGCAATGCGCCCGGTATAGTTCACCGGCGAGGCGCCGAACAATATGTCTCTCACCACCGAATGAACACCGTCGGCGCCGATGACCGCATCCGCGACCGCGAGCGCACCATTGGCAAACGCCAATCGGACGCCATCGCTGGTCTCGTCCAGCCCGAGCAGTTTGTGGTTCAGCTTGACGTATTGGTCGGGAACCGCGCTGGCCAGGGCGGCATGCAGGTCTCCGCGATGCGCCAGCAAATACGGCGCGCCGAACTTCTGTTCGGCGCTCTCGCCGAAAATCATGTCGAATTTGACTTCACCGGTTCGCCAATCCCGGTTGTTCCAGGAGCGCGGGTAGAACGACTGTTTGCGCAATCTGGCCTCGAGCCCCAGCCCTCGCAGAACCTTCATGGCGTTGCAACCGATCTGGATTCCGGCGCCAAGCCTGCTGAATTGCGCAGCCTGCTCGTACACCGCGGCATCGATACCCACCCGCCTCAGGGCCGCCGCCGTCGCGAGGCCGCCCATGCCGGCGCCAATAACTGCAATGGATAAAGGTCTTGCCATCGGGTCACGTCATCGTCCGTACCGCCATCACCAAATGGCCGCCATTGTGAGATTCCGCTAGATTGACAGCCGACCGCGCGACCAACAAGGACTTCGATCATGACCATCAACCCGGATTTGAATGGCCACATTGCGCTGGTGACGGGCGCATCGCGTGGCATCGGAGCTGCCATCGCCATCGCGCTCGCTGAAGCCGGTGCCGCCGTCGCGGTCAACTATCGGGAACAAGCCGGTGCAGCCGATGCAGTGGTGGCAAAGATCAAAAGCATGGGTGGCCGTGCGATCGCTGTCGCCGCCGACGTGTCGCAGGCGGCCGCCGTGGCAAAGATGGTCGATCACGTCACCTCCGCGCTGGGTCCAGGCGACATTCTCGTCAACAATGCAGGCAAGGCGATCGTTCGCGGCATCGATGACCTGACCGAAGGCGATTTTGACGAGACCATTGCGGTCAACCTGAAATCGGCTTTTCTCTGCACCCAGGCGGTGCTGCCGACGATGCGCGCGAAGAAGTGGGGCCGTATCGTCAATATCTCGTCCGGCGCCGCACGTGGCGCCGGCGCCATCGGCGTTCACTACAATGCGTCGAAAGCCGGCATGGAAGGACTGACGCGCGGCTATGCGGCACGGCTGGTCAAGGAAGGCATCACGGTCAATGCGGTGGCGCCCTCGCTGATCGAAACCGACATGATGCGCGGCCGCTCGGACCTCGCGCGCAACATCCCGCTTGGCCGGCTGGGGCGGCCCGAAGAAGTCGCTCAGGCGGTGCTGATGGTTCTTGGCAACGACTACATGACCGGCCAGACCATTGTCTTGAACGGCGGCCTGGCGTTCATTTGAGCGCGCGGGCTACGCCAATTCTCTGCGTCGTCCCGGCCAAGTGAGCACTTGCGAGCGCGAGCCGGGATCCATACGCCACAGCAGCTCGGGTTGGCACGGCGGCAGACACCTTCTGCCGCGGCCAACGCCGGTGGTTATGGGTCCCGGCGTTCGGCGGGACGACTCGGCGAGGTTAACGGCTACGCCGGCCTGAAACCCGCCTGCGCCAGCGCCGCGCGGCCTTCCTCGGACACCAGCGCCTCCAAAAATGCCCGCACGGCGGTGCGCTGTTTTCGCGCCGTCACCAGCGCGAAATCATAATGCTCCTCCGCCAGCGGAATGAAGCCTAGCCCAGCTGCATGTGCGACCGGCGCGATGGTCACGCCCCAGTCGGCACGATGCTGCGCCACGGCGGCTGCAACCGCGTTGTGCGAGCGCGGCTGATTCCAGTAGCCTTCAGGCCTGATGTCTCCGAGCAACCGATCGATCAGGATGCGCGTGCCCGCGCCCTGGTTGCGGTTGACCATGATGCAGGCGGGATCGGCAAGCGCGGCGCGCGCCGCGTCCTGTGCGCTCAAGCCTTCGAAACGCGCATCGCCGGATCGGAATACGATGCCCTGCATCCGCCGCCAGCCCGGCACCAGTTCAAGTCCTTTCATGAGAAACGGCGTGTTGTAGCTTTCGGTCGCCTCATCGAATAAATGGATCGGCGCGAAGTCGCACTCGCCGCGCCGTGCCGCCGCCAATCCGCCGAGACTGCCGACCGCGATCGAACGCACGGAAAGTCCCGCGCGCGCCAGCGGCGCCGTCACCAGATCGAGCCCGGTGCAGTGGCTGCCGATGATCACGAGATCGGGCACCCGCACATGCGGCGTGAACAGCGTCACCTCGGCCGCGGTCCCGGCCGGCATCTGATCGGCGAGCGCATCTATCTTCAAAAACCCGTCGGCCTGCGCGAAAGAGGTGATCGCGCCACTTCCCTTGCCGGAGGGATAGGCGATCAAGCCGCCATCGCCCTCGACCAGCGACACCATGACGAATTCGGTGCGGCCGAGTTCGGACGCAATCCGCACCGGGACCTTTGCGGTGACCTTCGCATCGGAGCGCGGCGGCAGCCCCGCCATGCGGCGCAGCACCGGCACGATCATGTCGTGGAAGGTGAACATCGCCGAGGTCGGAAATCCCGGCAGGATCACCACCGGCTTGCCGTCGCAGACCGCAAGACACAACGGCTTGCCCGGCTTCAAGGCGACGCCATGGGCGATAATGCCGGGCTGGCCGAGCCGCGCGATGATGCGATGGGACACGTCGCCCGCGCCCTTGGAGGTGCCGCCGGAAAGCACCAGCATGTCGCTGGTCTCCAGCGCCTTGCGCATGGCGGCTTCGAGTTGTTCTTCGTCATCGGCAATGGCGCCGAGAAACACCGCCTCGCCACCGTTCTCGCTCACCGCCGCCGTGACGATCGCGCCGTTGGTATCGTAGATCGCGGCCGATGGTAGCGGTTGGCCCGGCTGTACCAACTCGTCGCCGGTCGAGATCACGGCCACGCGCGGCCGGCGCGCGGCGGAAACCTCCGCGATCCCGCAGGCCGCACAGATGCCGATCTCGCGCGAGCCGATCACGGTGCCAGCGCGCAGCAGCACTTCGCCGCGCGCGATGTCAGAGCCGGCATAGGACACGAATTGTCCGGGCGAGGCCGCTCGTCTGACGTCGATCGCGCGAGGCGCTGCGGGTTGGGTGTGTTCGACCATGACGACGGCGTCGGCGCCGCGCGGCAGCGGACCGCCGGTCGCAATCGAAGTAGCGGTTCCCGACAGCACCGGACGCGTCGGCGCGGTCCCGCAGGCGATGACTTCGTCGTTCAGCATGAGGCGGACCGGCGTCGCCTCGCCGGCCGTCGCCAGATCTGCGGAGCGCGCCGCAAAGCCGTCGACATTGGAGCGATCGAACGGCGGCACGTCGATCGGCGCCACGATATCTGCGGCCAGCGCGCAGCCGAGCGCCTCGGAAAGCGGCCTTTGCTCGCTCGGGATCGCCCGCGGAAACAGCGCGGCCTCGAAGCGCTTTAGCGCCTCTTCGCGCGAGAGGATGGTCAGGAACTGATCCTGATCGACGCCATCGCTATCGCGGCCTTGCGGAGAACGCGCTTTGGTCATGTCGGAGCCCTTATTACCTCCGCAACATATAGGCGCTTACCGGCGTGCCCGCAGCAAAACCCTCAAGACCGCCTGATACCACCAGCCACGCATCGGCGCGGGCGATGGTCTCGAGCGAGAGATCGCCGACCGCGAGCGGCATCCAGACATCTTCAATTTGTTCGAGCAGGACGATCTCGGCGATGCCGACACTTGAGGCAATCTTGCGCGCCAGCGGCAAGGTGACCCTGCCTCGCGGCCAAAGGCCGGACAACCGGTCCAGCACCGGAAGGGCAAGCGTCCACCACGCCGCGAGTGCCCGATCCGGGGCGCCTGACAGCGCGATGACGGGAATTTTTCCGATTCCACCGACCGCAGCGGTCCGGCCGGGCCGCAACGCAATGCCATGCGCGATCACCTCGCCGCACTGGGCCAACGCTGCGATCGTGGCATCGGTGCGGCCGACGCCGCTGCCGCCGATGGTCACGAGCATATCGCACGCGCCGGTATCGAGTGCCCTTGCGATCGATACCGCATCACGCCCGGTGGCCTTGGTGCAGATGACGCTGGCACCGGCCGCGGCGGCGTTTTCCGAAATCAGCTTTGCCGTTGCCGCCTGGCCTGACGAGGCAGGAATATCGACGACGGAAAGGCGCGGGCGGCGCACATTCAACCTTTCCAGACCCGCCGCACGCGCGATCAAGAGATCGAGCGGGCGAACCCACCGCCCGTACGCGAGAAAAGAATTTCCCTGCGTGATATCGCTACCGATCCGGCGAACGCCCTGCCCCGGGATCGTTTCTCCCAACGCCTCGAACGTCGGACCTGCCTGGTTCACGGCATCGGAATCGATCACGCAGTCGCAAGCCTCCGGCATGCGGTCGCCGGCTTCGACCCAAACCGGCGATTTGGCCAGTGGCAATGGAGAATAGGACGACGCGCCGGCGAGGTCGCGGGCGCGCATCGCCCAGCCATCGGCGGCGGCGACGTTGTAGGGCGGAAATGCGTCAAGCTCTGGCCTATCCGCGCCAACGTTCCCCAGCGCGTCCACGAGCGGAAGCGCCACGGGCGCGACCGGCTCAAGGCCGTGCAACAATGCGGCGAGCGCTGTTTCGAGCGGAGTAAGTGAAGCTGGCAGGCGCTGTGTTGCGATCATGAGCGGATGGTGGACCAGGCATCGTCGGCTTGGCAACCGTCGTTCACAAATCTTGCGTCATGTGGTCGCGCAAGTAAGTGCCCCGCTCAAGCCCCCTTCTTCTCCGCGTCGGGAAAGAACAGCTGCTGGCCATCGATCTTGTAGCCGGCGATCGCGGCCTGGCCTTCCGGCGAAACCAGCCAATCGACGAAGGTCTGGCCGAGTTCTTGCTTCACGGAGGGATATTTTTCGGGGTTGACCAGCATGACGCCGTATTGATTGAACAGCCGCTTGTCGCCCTCGACGACGATATCGAGATCGCCGCGATTCCTGAACGATATCCAGGTGCCGCGGTCGGAGAGAACATAGGCATTCATCGCGCCGGCGGTGTTGAGCGCAGCTCCCATGCCCTGGCCGATTTCGCGATACCAGGAGCCTTTGCTGGCTGCGATATCGATACCAGCCTGCTTCCAGAGCGCGAGTTCCGCCGAGTGGGTGCCTGATTTGTCGCCGCGCGAGACAAACGGCGCACCCTTGGCCTCGATCGTTTTCAGCGCGGTCGCGATGTCCTTGCCTTTGACGCCCGCGGGATCGCTGTTCGGACCGATCAGCACGAAGTCGTTGTACATCACGTCAAAGCGCTTCACGCCATAACCCTCGGCGAGGAATTTCTCCTCCTGGGATTTGGCGTGGACGAACACCACATCGGCGTCGCCGCGCCGCGCGGTGTCGAGCGCCTGGCCGGTTCCTTGCGCGATCACCTTCACCTCGATGCCGGTTTTCGCCTTGAAGATCGGCAACAGATAGCCGAACAGCCCGGAATCCTGGGTCGAGGTGGTCGACGCCACCACGATCGACCGATCCTCGGCCATCGCGGGCGCGCGACAGGCGAGTGCGCTGACACACAGCGCCAACGCGAAAGATAACAAACGGCTCGGCATGGCCCGCTCCTGTTCAGACTAGTCAAATCACGAGATCGCCGCGCAGGAAGGCGGCGGCTTCCGATGTCGCCGGGTGGTCGAGAAAATCGCCAGCCTTGCCCTGCTCGCACAGCGCGCCGCGAACCAGAAAAACGACGTCGCCCGCGAGCCGGCGCACCTGGCCGAGATCGTGCGAGGCCATCACGATCTTGATGCCGGATTGCGCCGCCATCAGCACGATCTCCTCGACGCTGCGCGTCGCGGCGGGATCGAGATTGGCGGTGGGTTCGTCGAGCAGCAATATTTCGGGATCGCGCGCCAGCGCCCGCGCCAGCGCCAGCCGCTGCTGTTCGCCGCCCGAGAGCCGCCGCGCCGGCCGCTGCGCCAGATCGGAAAGCCCGACGCGGTCGAGCAAGGCTGTGACGCGCTGCGCGCGCTGCTTATGCGGCGTGCCGGCCTGCGCCAGCGCATAGGCGACGTTGGCGGCAGCGGTCCTCCGCAGCATCACCGGGCGCTGAAACAGGATCGCGCGGCGCAAGGGCGTGCGATCGGCACGGCCGCCCCAGGTGACGCGGCCGGTCGAGGGCGCCGCAAGCCCCATGCAGAGCCGCAACAATGTCGTCTTGCCCGCGCCATTCGGCCCGACGATCAGCGTCGGCGCGCCCGTGGTAATGGTCAGGCTCAAACGGTTGAGGATCGTCGTGACGCCCGCCTGCAGCGAGACGTCATCGAGAACCAGGGGAAGATCGCTCGTGGGCGCCCGCATCGTCACCCCGCCTGCCGTTCGGACCAGACGCGCGTCCCCCACGCGGCGGCGTTGATCGCCAGAACGATGGCGACGAGAATGAGCCCCAGTCCCATCGCCAGCGGCAGATTGCCCTTGGAGGTCTCGAGCGCCACCGCGGTGGTCATGGTGCGGGTAAAACCGTCGATATTGCCGCCGACGATCATGACGGCGCCGACCTCGGCCGCGGCCCGGCCAAAACCCGCCAGCAACGCCGTCAGCAGGCTGTAGCGCGCGTCCCACAACAGGGTAATCATGCGGCCGGTCGGGCCGACGTCCATCGCGGTCAGTTCGTCGCGATACTCAGCCCAAAGATCCTCGACGGTCTGGCGTGTCAGCGCCGCGATGATCGGTACGATCAGGATGGTCTGGGCGATCACCATAGCTGACGGTGTGAACAGAATGCCCATGGCGCCGAGCGGTCCCGAACGCGACAGCAGCAGATAGACCGCAAGGCCCACCACGACCGGCGGCAATCCCATCAGCGCATTGAGCAGCACAACCAGCGTGAACCGCCCGGGAAAGCGGGTCAGCGCCAGCAGCGCCCCCATGGGCATGCCAGCTAGTGCCGCCAGCGCGACCGCAGACAGGCTGACGACAAGGGAAAGCTTCACGATCGCAAACAGCGCCGCGTCGCCGCTCAGGATCAATTGCCAGGCGCTCAGCTGGTCAGACATCGCCGCCTCCGTCGGCCTTGTTCGGCAAAAATTTCGCCTTTTGTCAATTGATTGAAAAGAAACAGAAATATGCATATAAATGCAGGATGGAGTTTTTGACGACAAGCGAGGCCGCGGAATATGTCCGGCTTGGCGAGCGCAAGCTCTACGAGCTCGTGACATCAGGCGCGATCCCCTGCAGCAAGGTGGCGGGCAAGTGGCTGTTTCCCCGCCACGAACTGGACCTCTGGGTGCTTTCGGGGCTGGCGCGGCCGGCCGGCATGAGCGCTGCGGACCCACCCCCTATCGTCGGCGGCAGCCAGGACGATCTCTTGGAATGGACCCTGCGCGAATCCGGTTCCGGCCTCGCATCGCTTGCCGAGGGCACCGCACGCGGCGTCGATCGCCTGCAGCGCGGCGAGGTGATCGCCGCCGCCGTCCATTTCCACAGTGAAGCAATTCCCAACGTCGCCGCTGGTGACGCCAATATCGCGGCGGTGCGGGCGATGCCGGGCCTGCACGATGCCGTGCTGGTCGGACTGATCAGGCGCGAACAGGGTCTTCTGCTTGCCCCTGGCAATCCGAAACAGCTGCACGGCCTCCCGGATGTTCTTTCCGCCGGCGCGCGAATGGCCGTCAGGCAGCCCGGCGCGGGCGCGCAGATGCTGCTCGACGTGCTGCTGACGCGCGCCGGCGCCGGACCAAAGGCGTTGCGCCGGCTCGAGCCGCCCTGTCTGACCGGGCCCGATCTTGCGGCCGCGATCCGCACCGGCAAGGCCGACTGCGGCATTGCGACGCGTGCCGCCGCAAAATCTGCGGGCCTCGATTTTGTCCCGCTGCTTTGGGAGAATTTTGATTTGCTGATGCGGCAACGCAGCTATTTCCGGCCACAGATGCAGGCGCTGATCGGTTTTATCGGGCAAAAACGGCTGAAGCAGCGCGCCGCGGAACTCACCGGTTATGACCCGGCGCCTGCAGGTCAAATCCGGTTTGCCGCCTGACCGATCACCTTCGTTGACGTGGAGCCCCGAATTATTGCAACAACGTCAACCGGCTGTGCTTAAGCTCCCGGTCAAGCAATACGGCCAATGCGCCGCACGAAATGGGAGGACAATTGTGATTTCAGCCAGAAAAATAGCCATGCTCGGGGCGTTCGCGGCCGCGCTGTTGTCATCGCCGTCAGCGCTGGCGCAAATCTCGGACGACGTGGTCAAGATCGGCGTGCTCACCGACATGAACGGGCCGGCGTCCACGCCCACCGGCCAGGGCTCCGTGACCGCGGCGCAAATGGCGGTGGACGATTTCGGCGGCAAGGTGCTGGGCAAGCCGATTACGGTGATCGTCGGCGATCATCAGCTCAAGCCGGATATCGGCAGCGCCATTGCGCGGCGCTGGTATGACACCGAACAGGTCGACCTGATTTTGGACGTGCCGGTGTCGGCGGTGGGGCTCGCGGTGCAGAACGTCGCCAACGAAAAGAAGCGGATGCTCATCGTGCACTCGACAGGAGCCGCCGATTTCCACGGCAAGTTCTGCTCGCCCTATGCCATTCAGTGGGTGTTCGACACCCGCGCGCTGGCGGTCGGCACCGCGCAGGAAGTGGTCAAGCGCGGCGGCGACAGCTGGTTCTTCATCACCGACGACTATGCGTTCGGGCACTCCCTTGAAAGGGATGCCTCGGCCGTGATCACCAAGAACGGCGGCAAGGTGCTCGGCTCGGTCCGGCCGCCGTTTGCCACGCCGGATTTGTCGTCGTTCATCCTTCAGGCGCAGGCCTCGAAGGCCAAGATCATCGGCATCGCCGGCGGGCCGCCCAACAACGTCAACGAAATCAAGACCGCCCGCGAATTCGGCATCTTGAAGGGCGGCCAGCAGATGGCCGGCCTGCTGGTGCTGATCACCGACATCCATTCGCTCGGGCTTCCGGTGGCGCAGGGGCTGTTGCTGACGACATCGTTCTACTGGGACATGGACGACAAGACCCGCGAATGGTCGAAGCGTTACTTCGCCAAGATGAACCGGATGCCGACGATGTGGCAGGCCGGCGTCTATTCGTCGGTCATGTACTATCTCAACGCGATTAAAGAGAGCGGGACCGACGAGCCGCTCAAGGTCGCGGCCAAGATGCGCGAGAAGCCGATCGAGGATTTCTTCTCCCGCCACGGCAAACTGCGCGAGGACAATCTGATGGTCCACGACCTCATGCTGGTCGAGGTCAAGAAGCCGGAAGAATCCAAATATCCGTGGGACTATTACAAGATCCTGGCGAAGATTTCCGGCGAGGAGGCGTTCGGCCCTCCGGATCCGGCATGTCCGCTGGTGAAGAAGTAGCCAGGAATGCAAGGCGATAGTTTTGCTTCACCTCTCCCAAAGGGAGAGGTCGACGCAAAGCGTCGGGTGAGGGGTTATAGGCTAAACGATAGACCGTAACCCCTCACCCCAACCCTCTCCCAAAGGGAGAGGGAGCGCGCTTCCGATGCCGCCAAGCTCTTCTCGATCAAACCCTACTTCGCCACCCCGATCTCGCGAAGATACTTCAACACGCCGGGATGGATCAGATCTACGCTCGGCGCCGCGGCCACGGTATTTGCCGCCGTGGTTTCGCAGGCTTGCGCCAGTTTCTTGCAGAATGCGCTTTCGACGCCATGCAGCGTTCGCGCCAGCCGATAGGCGACGTCATCCGGCAGATTCTCGCGCGCCAGAATAAAACTCCATGATCCCAGCGTATCGATCCGATCGTTCTGGTTTGGATAGCTGCCGGCCGGTACGCTCAGCGGCTTGAGAAAGGCGTGTTTGGCCTTGATACGCGCGATCTCGCTCGCATCCGGCGCGATGAACCTGGCGCCGCCGGCGCTTGCCGCCACGGCTGCAAATCCGGGCCAGCCGATGCCGGCGCCCCACAGCGCCGCGACCCGTCCGTCTGATACCATCGCCGGACCGTCGCCGGCGCGGTCGAGATAGACGGATTGGAAATCCTCGTCCTGCTTCAGTCCGAGACCGTCGAGCATATAGCGCGACAGGATCGGAAGCCCGGAGCCGCGCGCGCCGAACGCGATCGGCTTGCCTGCGAGATCGCCAATGGTTTTGTACGGGCTGTCGGCGCGCACCACGAACATCCCCGGGCTCGAATACATCGCGGTCAGGATTTTCAGATGGGTGCGCGGCCGTCCGATCCCTGCAAATGCTTCATAGGCGGGCTCGCCGGCAACCAACGCGATATCGAGCTGGCCTGCTTCGAGCAGCGGAATGTTCTCGGTGCTGCCCTTGGTGTTG
>Ga0105237_10008065_pt1 | contig 11450 bp, 9 predicted proteins | sample KBSC24metaG_FD_81520 | JGI IMG/M metagenome (GOLD analysis project Ga0105237, IMG submission 81520) | Corn rhizosphere microbial communities from Kellogg Biological Station, Michigan, USA - KBS C2-4 metaG | ecosystem: Host-associated > Plants > Roots > Rhizosphere > Soil | place: Michigan, USA... | reverse complement strand
TGTGGATTCGACAATGGGCGAATGCGTACCACCTCAAAGAGACCTCGAGCGCACATGCCGCGGTCCACGCTTTCTATCGCAACAGTGTGCCGGGAACGAATTCCAATTTCGGGAACTCCTACCTCCTGGTGCCTCCTAGCTGGGGCAATACGATTAATTGGGTCACGCAGACAGTTTATGATGTTGACGTTGCATATTACCTTGGGGTCTATGCAATTATTGGAGTTACCTATGTCATCATCTGCTTTTCGAGAGAGCTCATACTATTTTGGGGCTCAACCCGTGCCTCCCACGTCCTTCACGAGAAGTTGTTGACCAGCATCCTCCGGGCCAAGTTCCGCTTTTTCGATTCCACACCTCTTGGACAGATGACGAATCGATTTTCGAAAGATATACAAGCACTGGACCAGGAGGTAGCTCCTGTTGCTATAGGGATGCTCCACAGTGCTGCGTCTGTCCTCACAGTTGTGATATTGATATCCGTCATAACACCTGGATTTCTCATTCCGGGCTTCTTCATCACGCTGATGTACACCGCTGTTGGGCTATTCTACATCCATTCTTCGCGCGATCTCAAGCGAATTGAATCAGTACAACGCAGCCCTCTGTTCCAGCATTTTGGCGAAACACTGTCTGGCGTCGTCACCATTCGGGCCTATGGTGACGAATCACGATTCATCCAAGAAAGCAACTTGCGAGTGAACACTTACAACAGACCTTTCATCTACTTGTGGGCCACTAACCGTTGGCTCGCATTTAGAATTGACCTTTTCGGAGCCCTCGTATCTTGCTTCTCAGCAATGTTTGTTGTCATGAACGCCGATACCATTGATCCAGGTGCGGCAGGCTTGGCTCTATCATACGCTATTACTTTCACCCAAAATGTTTTGTGGCTTGTTCGCTTATATGCTGCCAATGAACAAAATATGAACTCTGTCGAGCGTTTGCAGGAGTATATTGATGTTGAGCAGGAAGCGCCCTCGAAAATTCCAGAAACAGCACCTGCCGCCAATTGGCCAAGTCAGGGATCTGTACAATTTGTGAACTACAGCACTAGATATCGTACTGATCTAGACCCTGTCCTCAAAAAAGTTTCATTCCGGATTGAAGGCTCACAAAAAGTCGGAATTGTGGGTAGGACTGGAGCAGGGAAGAGCTCTTTAGCACTTGCCTTGTTTCGAGGACTTGAAGCTGAACAGGGCAAGATCCTTATTGATGACGTTGACATAGGGCTTATTGGACTACAAGATCTTCGAGAAGCTATCACGATTGTTCCGCAGGATCCCACGCTCTTCACTGGAACTCTGCGTTCAAATTTGGATCCGTTTGAGCTCTTCACGGACGAAGAAATCTTCACTGCTCTTCGTCGTGTCCAGCTCATCTCTGGAGCTTATACCGAGTCAGAAAGGTCAGGAGCAACGACACCTCTGGAATCTTCAAGCAGATCTCCGACCCTGCGCGAACGTTCAAGCCCACCAATGAGCCACGCGTCTGTATCAGCGAAGGGCACAGATACTTCAGACTCGACCCTGGTTCGCTTTGCCACCAACACTAAGGACAACAAGAACATTTTCCGAGATCTGTCAACACCCGTCGCTGAATCCGGGTCCAATCTCTCGCAAGGTCAACGACAACTACTGTGCCTTGCGAGAGCACTGCTCAAAGCCCCGAAGGTGCTCCTGATGGATGAAGCAACAGCATCGATCGACTATGCCACGGACTCCAAGATCCAAGATACCTTGAGAGAATTGAAGAATAACACAATCATTACAATCGCACATCGTTTACAAACAATCATCGACTACGATCGAGTCTTGGTGCTTGATAAAGGTGAAGTCGTGGAGTATGCAGACCCATGGGAGCTGCTGCAAGATGAAGATGGCCAATTCCGGGCCATGTGTGAAACAAGTGGTGACTTTGATGCACTTTACGAGCTTGCGAAGAAAGCATGGCTAGATAGAAGACTGGTCGACGATTCCTGAAATGCGAAACCAAAAATGGCGTTTTGAGTGTGGAGCCTTTGGAGTTGCATCGTTCTTTGTTCATGGGTCGGAGCGTTTGGTCAGTATTATATTTAGGCTTTAGTCCACAGCCTTAGCTATCCTTGTACATATTACATTCACAGCATGGATATGACGATACGTCCGTCTGTCCTGCATGGGCAAATCAGTACCAATGTGCATACCTTGATCGCATCGATCCGTCATTTGCTACATATCGTTCCCCCTTTTAGCAAGCATGACATGGCTTTAGATCCTGCCCAGCAATTTCTCTGCTTCCGCCTTCACACCCTGCATTGCCTTGAGATGCAATTGCGGTCCAATGCTGATTCTGCTAGCACCGATGTCTCCCACGTCCTTTGCAGTCAGCTTGCCATCCGCTAAGACGACTGAGACGTTTATTCTACCATCCAGGCCCTTAGTCAACTGCTTCACCTCGTCAGTCGACAAGCCACCCCGCTTAGCACCCCCAATGACAAACACAGTCGTCGCCCCAGCCTCAAGGTACTTCTTCCCTCGAGAAATAGTCTCCTCCATGTCCCCACTCCCCTTGAGCATAGTATCACAGCGGGCATTAACAACGAAATCAGGGACCCCCTCACTCTTGGCAGCCTTCAAGGCACGGACAATCCTGTCCGCCGCGTCGGCCGGTGAGTACTGGACGCCCGAATCCTTATCCACATCCTCAATATTCACCCCGACCGCACCAGCAGCAATGACGCCGGCAATGGCCTCTTCGAGTCGTGCGCCATACCCATCCTGCAAGTCGACGGACAGCGGCTTGTCCAGCTCGGCGGCGATCTTCCCAATCGCTTTCGCGGCGCCCACGTTGATTTCTAGGGTCAAAGCCGCGTCTTCGGTGCCATTCGCCAGCGCCACGGCATAGGATGCTGTCGCGAGCGCTTTGGCGGCCGGCAGGGATCCAACCGTGCGTGCGGACGCGATGTCCCACACGTTGGCCATGATCACCGGTGTTCCCGGCACATGGAGCGCCTTGAGCTCCTGCGCTTTCTCGTTGAGATGTGAGTGCGCCATGCCGGACAACGGGTGGGGCTTCGAATTAGGACAAGAGACGCGGAAGGTGCCGACTGGGGAAGATCTGGTTGTGATTCCAGATGGAAACGTTGATACGTGTCGCTTGCAAAGCCTTAAATAATGTTCAACGTATCTCATTCCAAGCGGTAATTAGTCAACCCAGGCACTTTTTGGGAACTTTTGAGTTTGCTGCTGTATAGTAAGTAATTCAACGGAGCCACGATCGACAGCAACAGAGGGGACTTGTCCAAGCCCAAGAAATTCTCGTATTCACATTTGTCAAACAGGTGCTAGAGTTGTACCGGCGGAGCAGGCGATTCCCGTCCTCAACACGAATACGTGGGAGGAGGAACCTGTCTGCGCAGTTACGTACTTGGTTTGGCTGGCACCCGCTGGCTTGAATGTCACTGCTGAGTCATTGGATCGTGGGGAAGGCTTCTGCCCTACGAGGAGGAGGAGCGAGGGGAGCAGCCAATTGGCAGATTGAACCGCCTGGGTGTCCTCTTTTGGGCCAAATATATTGTGCACTAAACCCTTTCTGGCACAGCTTACGAGTAGCCAATGAGAGAGCTCCATATTAAGGTCCAATCCTTTCGGATCAAGGAGAGCATTCATCCACTTGCACCTGGGCTGTCTGGGATATCATGATAGGGATATAGTTACAATTGAACTCAGGTCGTCCTTCTTCATCAAGGCTCCCGCCATTCGACCCTCTGGTATTGGATGTTGCTCCTTCGAACGTGGAATACGCCACGGGGAGCCACCGAATGCTTCGAGCCTTGCCAGCTTGGGAAATGAGGAATGGGGAAGCTGAAGAGGTATATAATCCGCTTCCTGATGCGTTCTGACACTTTGTACTCAACTCGTTACTCTATAGATAGTATTGAGTTACAATGTCACTTCCGTTTGCACTTCGCTGCTTGGGCCTTACAGTAGCTGCCACACAGTTTGGCATGGCACTGGCAACGCCGTCCCCACTGCTGGGGCCTGTGTTTCAGCCGCCCACGAAACCATCTAGCTCGAGTCATATATCTCTGGCGTTGAGCCACCTAAGGGACCAACTCGCCAGTGGTCTTCAGAACGGCGTGTCTTCTTTCGGGAATTTCACGCCGAATGCGACGTCCGTCTCCATGACCATCATCTCGACTTTTGAGCAGACTCCTCTTTTCGACTTCCATTTTCCCTCGCCGCTGCTAGCCAATGGCTCTGAAGGAGGAGCTTCAATTGTCGATTCTGACTCCATTTACCGCATTGGAAGCATTTCGAAGCTCCTCACCGTCTATGCTTTGCTGTTGAATGGCGCTGAAGATCTCTGGGACCGTCCAGTTACCGATTTCATCCCTGAACTGAAAGAAATTGCCGAAATGGATAGAAGGGATGGGCTGGATCACATTACTGACGTAATATGGGACCAAGTTACAATTGGAGCCTTGGCTTCCCAGCTGTCTGGTATAGGGAGAGATTGTGAGTGGAGTTTCCTTTGGGCCAATGTGATTCCACTAACCTGCAATGCCTTGAGACAATCTCGCGGATCTCGCGAATCAACCCATTCCACATGCTCAGTTTGGATTACCCGATTTGCCGCAAAATGAGATTCCAACTTGTGGCGCTGATGGATTGTTGCCGCCATGTTCTCGCAAAGGTAAACAATACGAATACCACGTTCTCCCACCGGCTTCTTCATGCTGATGTACATACTTGTGTGCGGCAGAGTACTTCGAGGGGCTGCCTAAGCGGCCTCCGGTTTACCTTGCTTATACAACCCCTGTGTATTCGAATACCGCATATCGAATTCTTGGCTATGTGCTAGAGGCCACTTCTGGCACATCTTATGGTGTCGCTCTGAAAAAATTGGCATTAGGACCTCTCAAAATGACGAGGACTAGCACCTCAGTGCCTTCGAATAGCTCATGGGTTGTTATCCCCCCTGGAAACAGTCTTTGGTCCGAGGATCTCGGTGATGAGGTTCCGTAAGTTCGATTGTCCATTTGGCGCAGATCAGGACAACTGACTGAATCTCTTTCTCTTACACAGGGCAGGAGGCATCTTCTCAACATCTGCAGATCTATCCACGCTTGCCCGCGCAATACTGTCGTCACGTCAATTATCACCCCCCAAAACTCGGCGATGGCTGAAGCCAATCTCCCATACCTCCTCTTTGACGTCCTCCGTAGGAGCACCCTGGGAGATTCTGCGAACTCGAAGCAACATCACAACGGGACACGTGATAGACTTGTACACTAAATCAGGCAGTGTCGGTGCTTATGGGTCTCTCCTCATTCTGATTCCCGACTACAACGTCGCGGTGACGATTCTCACGGCCGGGCCTGGAGAAGGAGTCGTAAACTTCGTCGCAGATACGGTGGTGCAGATGCTCTTGCCCGCGCTGGATGCCACTGCAAAGGAGCAAGCCCTCAAGAGGTTTGGCGGCATGTATGTCTCAGGGGCACAGATTAACTCATCCCTCACACTAGGCGTCGATTCGGGGCCTGGTCTTGTCGTAGAGAGGTGGATAAGTAACGGTACCGACTCCCTAGCTGCTGCCCAGGCGTACTCGGATGTCACTGGTGGAGGAAAAATTAAGTCGGTGCGTTTGTATCCGACAAACTTACCTTCTCCGGGGCATGCGAATCAGTCGTGGGATTTAGTGTTCTCCAATGAAACTGATGGTCCAGCGACGACAATAATGGCGAAGGTAGCCTTCAGAGCCATATTCGAAGTCAGCACGGAGAAGGGAAACACTTCACGGATCTTTGGCACCGACACGAGCACTTGGGCTACTGTGGATGAACTGACATATGGCAATCTCGGCGTTGACGAGTTTGTATTTTCTCTGCGAGGAAGTGGAGATGGCAGTGAAGTCGTCGCTGTGGCCCCATTGGCGTTAAGAATAACGCTTCAGAAGGCGTCGTAGGGAATGAGTGAGGTTTAGGTCGTGTTGAAAAAATCGATATCTGACATTTTTGTGCCGGAAGGACTGCTACCTATGTTTTGTCGTGATACGCATGGAGGTACTATCTTTCCTCCAGATGTTTTTTTATTTCATTGTTGAGCCTCCGAGTGATGGATAGGGTAATCGAATCGTGGCTACCATCATGGTAAACGTACAAGATCTTCCAGAGTAGAAGCAAAGTCGGGTCTTAAGAGCAGAAGGGAGAAAGGAGGGATAACAAAGGCTCTGCAGTTCACTTAGACTTCTCATGTGTCTACCCCGTCAACAAGTCATCCCGTGTCCAATGGACGATGCTCTCGACATGATCCCATTCGCCATCCATGCCGTTGGCTCTTCTGCTGCACACGACACGGGCGCGCAAACGTTTGGCATCGACGTTTCGAATAATGCCATGTACACGTTTGTGCTCAAGTGGTCGAAGTTCAGATGCAAGGCTGCAGTATGTAGTCAACTGAGTTCCCGCATTTGCATCTGGCCCCTGGGTTGCCCGGGAAAGTGTGGGCGGCATGGCATCAGTTGCGAGAATATTGAGAGTACCCTCTTCGCGGCCTTCTTCTACTTCAATCACACGCTGAGCAACTTTTGCCATGATCGGGCCGTTCCAAATCCCCTCTTGGTGGAAGGAACGCCTCATAAGTGAGACGGCGTGTCGACGAAGAGATGAAATTCGACACTTGGTTGCTGTGACGTAAAGCGGTTGGATAATGCCAAGGTCGACAGAGATGTTCCATTTGTCTAAACATTGGTCGGACGATGGTGCACAGATGTCGCTGGCTTTGGTGGAATATCCTGTCTCGTTCGAGCTGGACGAGGAGAGTAGCCTCTCGGATAAATTAACGATGGACGTGAACTCGGCATCGTACTGATCATAGATTGTTTCCTCAGAGTAGAGGCAATTGGCTGCTAATATCGTCGAGGTGAGGTGGTGAATCTGGAGGAGATTGATAGATCCGACCGTTTTATAATCATGGAGAGATCGAACCAGTTTGAGAGACGAGAGGAAGGTTGTCTTCCACCGTTGCAGTCTTTTTTTCAGATCTTTGATAGCTCCAAGGACCTCCAGCGGAATATGGCCAGGCTCTGAATAACGATACACATTGGCTTTTGACTTGACGAAGTGAAAGAGTTTATTCTGTACAGCTCTGAGGAAAGCTTCCGCCTCACGGAGAGATGAGAATATAGAAGGTAGCGACATTTCGTTTGGTAGTGTGATCATGGGCGTGCGATCGCCCATGTATGTTGAGGCTTGGATATCTAGACGTACATAGGCCTGGATGAGAGAATCGTCAACGGCGTACTCTGCTCTCTTTAGGATCCGGAGTGCATGCTCGAGATGGAGAAGTGCAATCTCGGGGTGATCTGAGATCACCTCAAAGCACATCAAGAGAATGCAGGTGATTAGCGCAGCTTCTCTTGACCGGAGATCTTCATTGGACAGAAGGGCGCGGAGGGAACTGAGAGCCCTTTGGTACTGTGTGAATGAGTATGGGGGATGCATATGCGGCCTAGTCACCATCTGGCTGCGGATAGGCAACGACGCGCATAGGGCGAGGGATGCAAAACGAATCGCAGGCTCCTCGTGCAAAGCTTGAATGATCAACGGAGTCCAGAGACTGCAAGTCGTATGTCCTGGTAAGAGAGCAGCGATATGATGCCGGAAGAGATTGATAAATTGCACTTCCATTCCATTCCTACTCCCAGACTGAGCTGTTACGAATGACGACGATGTCAATGGATTGGTGAACACGACGTGGAGATGTCCCCCAGCACCGCGACGGGATTGGTCGAATTCGTAGCCGTCGCAGTATCCTCTCGTTTTCAAACATTGTCGGCAATGAGGGCGAGTTTCATCGCATTTCACATGACGGTATCTGGAGAAACAGAAATCTCAATCACGACACTATGTGTTGGGGACGTCGCAATTGACAGGCTGATGGCCTGTTTGTTTGCAGAGGTTCCTACTTACTTACAAGTAGTGCATCCAGACCTGGATCTGGATAAGACAATTCTCGTCTTCTTCGACCTTGTCGATTGCCCTTGCATCTCTCAATAACTCGGCCTGTAGTTAATGCCCTTGATGTTTGGGTGAAAGAAAGGCTTGGAAACACTGTTGCCTACCTGAGGTGCCTACCTAGATGGGTATCACCCTTCGGAGTTACTGTAGGTACTTCCAGGTTATCAAGCCAACGCACGAATACAGTCACGTGAACATGATTTGAACAAGAGCAAGACGTAGCGTGAAGTGCCAGTACTACCACGGCAGTCTATGCACCACCTGGTTTATTCAGCTTTCAAACAGTGTCTCGCAGTGCCAACGGTCAATTCAGGATAGGCGGCTTGGTAGGGATTCGCGGGAACGCGTCAGATAGACCTTTGGATGTTCGTGATGTGGGGGGAGCACATATTGTGAGGACGAAGAACAGGTAAAAATACTGGTAAAATGAATTAAGATCAAACTTAGAAAGATACGAAGAACTTAAGAGAAAAAGCTCTTTCGTTAACTTGGAGACTTCAAGACCTGTCCTTGAAAGCCCAGCAGGTTGACCAGTGTGTTGAAGAGTGACCTCCACGGATGGCCGGATCTTAAAGCGGCGGTCTGAAAAGAGTGGACTGGAGATATTGCTATTATGTACGGAGTACCTCGTACCCTTGCTTAAAACGGCGTTGGCTCCCAAGCCCAAATAGTCCCATGTTGCTCGCACCCCAAATATCAATCTCCAGTCTGCGATGTTGACCTCTGTCCGCGATCACACCTTTCTTTGATGGCCCTCTTTAGGGCTGTTCGTACAGTTCCAAGATGCTCTTACCGGCCCCTATTCTCGTCCACATTCTCCACCTCCTCGTCGTTCACAAGATGGCCGCAGCAGATGAACCTTGGGACGGGTGAGCGCCTGATATTCCGTGGTGAAAAGTCCGACCTTGAAGCCCAACTTGAAACTGTGCAACTGAGGAAAGACCTGGAATCCTTCTTTCAAAGGCGTCCGAATCGACTTCGCCGAATTGTCCTTTATAGCATTATTCCTTTCTTGGTCGCATGCTCCTTTGTCCGGCTTTACGATGAAAATAAGAAAAGAGCGGGCTTCCTCCCATGTCGACTTGTAGCAAAGGAGCCAGTGTCGAGTTCTGGAAGCATCTTCTACCTCGAAATGAACCACAGAGACTCTAACCATTGGTTGGAAGACGCTCTTCTTTTCGGCATCTATTACTACCTTGACTACGTGTATAAGGCAGAGGAGACGGACAAGCTGAGGAAAGCCTGGAGAGCAGGAGCTGTATGGAATGTTGAGTTCAGACAGCCTCAGTTGCAGATATTAAGGCAATATACACCTCTGCCTCCGAGTGCGGTCGATAGCAAAGAGAGAAGAGGATGTTTAAAATTCTTTATTCGGAACGAGCCCAAAGGCGAGATGTCATCTTATCTTCATACGCTGGTGGAGAATGCAGAAGTTGGTGTAAGAGGACCGAACTATGACTTCAGATCGGGGCCTGACGTCCGCCAAATCGTGTACTTTGCTGGTGGTACAGGCATCGCCCCGGCCTTGCAAATTGCTCATGCCTTGCTAGGGGACACCAAAACCAATCGGACCGTCAACCCAGCACAGCTCGCAACTCGCAAATTACACATTCTCTGGGCGAGTCGAACGCGAAGTGACTGTCAAGGAGGTATCAGCGATCCCTCTCCACCATCGCCCAAACCGCGGCAATATGTCTCCCAATCCGGACTTAAGGCCAGGCTGCGGCAGGCAATCTCGAAAATATGGACCGAGAAGGCACAACCCCAACAGCCGCTTGATTCACCACTGGTCCCACCTCCAGCGGTTGGTGGAAAAGCGGACCTGCCTCGGGAAAAGAGCTTTCTCGTTCGCGAGCTTGAGGCTTTGAAAGAAAAGTATCCTGGTCAAGTGACTGTCGAGTACTTTGTTGACGAAGAAAACACCTGGATTGATCAGGACACCGTATCGAAAGCTTTGTCGAGACTCAAGACTGGAGAAGCTCCCGCTGGCGAACAGCCCGTCTCCTTCGGTCGAAGTGAAGTGTTGGTCTCAGGGCCTTCAGGCTTCATCTCTAACCTTGCCGGCCCAACGGAATTGCACTATGGAGTGGAAATGCAAGGTCCTCTGGGCGGTCTCATCTTGAGAGCTCTATTGAAAGTCCCGCAGGATGTGAAAGTATGGAAGCTCTGAAAAGAGTTCCACTCATTAAGAACTACATCCTTGTGGGAATATATCCTTGCTCGGTCCAGGCGTAGCCCTTGGGCAATTAATGGTCGAGAAAATCTTTGTGGCAACGGCTCTCTCTGTGGGTACATTTCTTCTTGAGTTACATCCACACGAAATAGAAGTCTGCCTCAATTGTGCCACATGACTTGCAAGCAACTGCCGCCGTGGCCTGAATGATCCTGTCGATATGACATGGTGACGGAAGGAACCGGCGAAAATTATGTACAACATGAGAATTCATTTCGGGCTCACTACGAGAAAGATCCATACTATTAGCATCTTGACATCTCTTGATTGATAGGCGACATTTACGACTCCTGTTCTACTCTATGTCTCAATATAGCAATATATCGCTAGTTCTAATCCGTGTCCTTACGCCTCCACTGCACACATCGACTTCTACCTCTACATCACAACCTCGCATTGCCTTTCGCCTCCCTTTTCGCTAACTCCCTTAACTCGCGCCTAAGAATCTTCCCACTGGGACTCTTTGGGATTGCATCGAGGAACAAACACCCGCCTCTTAATTGTTTGTGTTGAGCGAGGTTCTTTTTCACGTACTCTTTTATCTCAGCCTCCCCGATTTTGTCCTTATCCGCCACCACATAAGCCCGAGGCAATTCGTTACCGCTCCCTGAGGGATCTGGCACTCCGATGACGGCGGCATCCAAAATTTGGCCGTGGCTGAGAAGGAGGGCTTCTAACTCGGCGGGTGCGACTTGCAGCCCTTTGTATTTGATCAGCTCCTTCTTGCGATCCACGATATAAAACATTCCATTGCGGGCGATGCCGATATCTCCCGTCTTGAACCACTTCCCATCTCTAGTGAACGTTGCTTTGGTGGACTCGGGGTTGCGCCAATACCCCTTTGTCACCATGGGGCCTTGCATCTATGGATTGAGACGGTCAGTAAATGCTTTCTTTAGAAAAGCTGTTTGGTTTTGAATGCGTCGACTTTCACCATGCAACACAGTTGAAACTTACGATAAACTCTCCTTCCTGGCCTTCTTCGACATCATTCTCATCATCGTCCACGATACGCATACGCGCATTCGGCATTAAAGGGGAGATAGAGCCGGTCTTATCATCTTGGTCCCACGGCATGGCGGTCACGCTCCCCGTCGTTTCACTGAGTCCCCACGTCTGCGAAATTACACAGCCTAGCTTCTGCTCTGCCAAAGCCTGTAACTCTGGGCCCATGGGCGCCGCCCCAGTAACGGCGCGTATCAGCGAGCGAAACTG
>Ga0105237_10008064_pt1 | contig 11451 bp, 11 predicted proteins | sample KBSC24metaG_FD_81520 | JGI IMG/M metagenome (GOLD analysis project Ga0105237, IMG submission 81520) | Corn rhizosphere microbial communities from Kellogg Biological Station, Michigan, USA - KBS C2-4 metaG | ecosystem: Host-associated > Plants > Roots > Rhizosphere > Soil | place: Michigan, USA... | reverse complement strand
TTCGGATTTCGTGAGCAAGGTTGAAAAAGGCCGACCTGATGCGATCAATACCTGCATCGCCTGCAACCAGGCCTGCCTGGATCACGCGTTCGACCATCGACCGGTCAGCTGCCTCGTCAATCCCCGCGCGGGCCACGAGCGTGAACTGCCCTTGACGAAGGCGGCGACGCCCAAGCGAATCGCGGTGGTCGGCGCCGGGCCGGCCGGTCTCGCCGCGGCGACAACCGCGGCCGGCCGCGGCCACGAGGTCGATCTCTTCGACGCCTCTTCCCAGATCGGCGGCCAGTTCCTCCTCGCCCGCCAGGTGCCTGGCAAGGAGGAGTTCGCCGAAACGCTGCGCTACTACCAGCGCCAGATCGAGCTGACAGGCGTCAACCTGCGGCTCGAGCACGCCGTCGTCGCGGCCGATCTGCTCGCGAACCCCTATGACGAGATCGTGATCGCCACCGGCGTCTATCCGCGCCACATCGAACTGCCCGGGGCGCGTCGTCACAACGTCCACAGTTACGCGCAGGTGCTCTCCGGCGAGGTCACCGTGGGCCGGCGCGTGGCGATCATCGGGGCCGGCGGCATCGGGTTCGACGTCGCGGAGTTTCTGACGCACCCCGACGAGGGCGGCCAGCCACAGCGGGTCGAGGAGTGGATGGCGGAGTGGGGCGTGGTCGACCCCGGACACAGCAGAGGAGGCGTCGCCGAAGCCGGTCCCGTCACACCTGCGCGCCAGGTGTGGCTGCTGCAGCGCGGAGCCGGTCGGATCGGAGCCAGGCTGAACCGCACAACCGGCTGGGTGCACCGCCTCACGCTCACCCGTCGAGGTGTCCAGATGCTCAACAACGTGCACTACGAGGGGATCGAGGACGCGGGCCTGCGCGTCAGCTTCGGCTCCGAGCGCACTGACGCGCAACTGATCGAGGTCGACGACGTCGTCCTCTGCGCGGGCCAGGAGTCGCGCCGCGAGCTGGCCGACGAGCTCACGGCCGCCGGTGTCACGTTCCATCTCATCGGCGGCGCCCACGTCGCGGCCGAGATCGACGCGAAGAGAGCGACCGACGCGGGAGTGCGCCTCGCCCTGCGCCTGTGACGCCTGGGTTCCAGCTCGCTTCCGCTAGCCGGATCGGACCAGCCGGATCGGACCTAGGCGGACCGGACCTTGATGACGACCTCTTCGCCCCCGCCTAATACCGTGATCGTTCCGTCGGGGTTGTGCCTGACCTCGGGATGGACGGCGGTGAGCGTGCGGCTCTGAGCGGCCTCGATGACCCCGGCCACGGTGCCGCCTGCCCTGAGTCCTCTGAGCATCACCGTGGTAGGCGGCAGGACGTGCAGCTGGCCGCGTTCGGTGGCGTCGAGAACGTCCTGCACCAGGACCCATCCGGAGCGGTCCGCCTCGGAGCCCGCCACCAGCTCACGCGTGCCGTGCGGCGCCTCGGCGACGAAGAACCAGGTGTCGTAACGACGCGACTCGCTCGCGGGCGTGACCCATCGACCCCAGGGATGCAGTAGCGAGACGTCCCATGCGCACGCGTGGGACGTGAAAACCTCGACCAACGAGCCAAGGTGCTGTTCACTTCGGGCCCGGGCCAGGGTGAGGTCGAGATGAGACAAGGCGGGCGTGCTGAGCAGCACCCCGCACTCCTCGAACAACTCACGCAGCGCCGCGTTCACCAAGGCGCGAGCCGAGTCGACGTCAACCCCGAGGCGGATCGCGAACTCCTCGGCGCTCGGGCCCATCCACGGCAGAGCCGGGTCGGCGTCGCTCGGATCGACCCGGCCGCCGGGGAACACGCTGGCGCCACTGGCGAAGGTCATAGCGGCGGCGCGGCGCATCATCCACGCTTCGATGCCGTTGGCGCCGTCACGGATCAACGCGACGGTCGCGGCGGGCCGTGGCATCGCCACGGGCGCGGTTGGCATAGCGATATCGCACCTCCGGGCTGACTCGCTCGCGCGCACTCGATCACACGCACTCGATCACGCACTTAGTCCTTCCCACAATGACGTAGCGCTCAGAGACGGCACATCGCGGGGTTCCGCTCGCTGAAACCGTGCCGTTCCAGCGGTCGGGACAGCCCGAAGGCAGGCCCTGAACGAGGGAGTAGGCAAGGCTTGACAGGGGGCCTGGCAGTGGAGGAGGCAAGGCCGATGGTCGACGAGGCAAGCCGGTCCGACCGACTTCGCGGGCACGGTCGTGGCTGCGATAACGCTGGCCGGCCGCCTGGTTGGCCGACCGGCCGCGAAACGGCGACGTTCGCCGATGTGCGCGCGCTCACGACGCCGTACTGGCCGGGCGCGCCCGACCTATGCTTGCCCGGCCGGAACGTCCCCGTCGAACGCCGCAGTGACACTGCTCGGATCGGAGCACGATAGTGAGCCAACAGTCCGTTGTCGTCGTCGGCGCCGGGACGGTCGGGCTGGTGACCGCGCTTGGCTTGGCCCAAAACGGCTTCGACGTCACCGTCCTGGAACGCGAGACCGCCACGCCTACCGGACCACGCGACACCGCCTATCACTGGTGCATCCTGCCCACCTTCGCGAAACTCGGCGTGCTGGACGCGATGATCAGTCAAGGCCTGGCGTGCACGGAGCTTTCGATGAAAGTGCTGCGCACCGGCGAGCTGATACAGCTCAGTATGGACCCGCTTTCCGACGTCGCCGCCTACCCCTTCAATCTGCACCTACCCCAGAACGTCCTGGTGGAAGTGATGTCGGCCGCCCTCACCGAGTGCCCCAACGTCCGGGTCGAACGTGGCGTTGCGGTGACGGCGGTCAGCCAGGACCAGACAGGCGCCACGGTCACCGCTCTGGACGGAACCGAGTCGAGAACCTATCGGGCCGGCTGGGTTATCGGCGCTGACGGCTCGCGGAGCGTCGTTCGCCGCAGCCTGGGAATGTCGTTCGCCGGCACCACCTGGCCCGAACGCCTGGTGAGCACCGACCTGCGTTTCGACTTTTCCACGCTGGGCCACTCTTCGGCGTCGGCTCTGCTCGATCCGAAGCTGGGCGCGATCGTCGCTCAGGTCGATCGCACCGGGTTGTGGCGTTACACGATCGCCGAGAGCCGCATGCTGGACGAGGACGGCATCGAGGCCCGCACTCTCGATGCCATCTCCCAGGCGCTCCCGTCGGGCGCGGATCCCGACATCGTCGTGGCGACGCCGTATCGGGCGCACCAACGTTCGGCCGACGCGTTTCGCCGAGGGCGCGTCCTGTTGGTCGGAGACGCCGCGCACATCACCGTCCCCACCCTCGCATTCGGGATGCTCAGCGGCCTGTACGACGCCAAGTCGCTCATCGAGGCGCTGTCCGCGGTTGCGCTCGACGGCCATGACGAGGAGATTCTCGACGACTATTCCGCCAAGCGCCGTCACAACTTCTGGGACGTCGTTTCGCCGCGTTCGTCAGAGCGGATGGAGTTGCTGTTCCGCGGGGGGGATACCGCGCAACTCGACCGACGGCTGGTGTCCTTGCGCCGGATGGCCGCCGATCGCAGCGCGACGCGCCGATTTTTCGAGGAAGACCGCGACTGCGAGACCCCGTCACTGCTGCACCCCAGTGACGATGCGCTCGTCCTGCACGAGCGCCTGTGACACGCCATCGCGAGGCCGCGATCTGCCGTGCGAGCCGAACTCCCGCGATCGTACGCCGGGGCCGGAGCCGGAGCTGGGACCCGACGGCCGCGACGACCGCTTAGGGGCAGATCGAGTCGAGACTGCGTCCGAGGAACTCGGCCGCATTGCCGGCGAGCACTCCGGCAACCTCAGACTGCGCGAGAGCGCCGATGCGGGTGGCCTCGTCGACGAGGGTTCGCACGCCCTCCAGCTGGCCGGGAACAAACGGAAAGTCCGTTCCAACGACGACGCGGTCGGCGCCAAATCTGTGCGCCAGCAGGCGGAGGTGCTCAGGGTCGAACACCAACGAGTCCACCCATAGGCGCCTGACCAGCTCGTCGTAGCGGTCAGCCACGGCGGCGTTGAAGAGGCGACTGCCGAGCTTGAGCCTCGGGAACGCCCACGGAAACGTCCCACAGCCGTGAGAGAGGGCGATCCTCAATGTCGGGTGGGCCTCGAGAATTCCGCCGTTGAGCAGCGCAACCGTGGCCATCGCCGTGTCGGTGAGCATGGCCAAACCCCAGTCGTAGGGCTGCCCGCGGCGGCGAATCGCGTCACCACCTCCGTCGAGGGGATGGATGAACACCGAAGCCCCCAGCTCCTCGGCGCACGCCCAGAACGGTCGCAGGGCCTCGTCGTCGAGTTCTCGGCCGGCGATGTGTGCGCCCACCTCGACGCCGTCGAGCCCCAGCTCGCCAACCACTCGTCGCAGTTCGCGGACCGCAAGCGTTGGGTCCTGCAAGGCGACGGTGCCGAGACCCCGCAATCGCCCCTGCGACGCGCCCACCATCGCTGCGACCGAGTCATTGGTGACCCGGGCGTACTCATCGGCCAGTTCGCCAACCGCCCAGTACGCCAACATGATCGGGACCGGGGACACCACCTGCACTGCGACTTCGTGCGCGTCAAGTTGAGCGACGCGTGCCGGCACGTCCCAGAGCGGCCGGGACACGTTGCGAAACAGGACGTCGCCGAGCATGATCCGTCCCGCCGCGGCGTCGCCTTCCCGATCCAGGCGCGGCCAGCGACTGTCGCCCGTCCGAGCCGCGAAGTCGGGTAAATCAGGCGGAAAAACATGCGCGTGCACATCGATGATCGACAGTTTCTGAGCGTCGTCGGCCACCTCAGGGACTCTAACGACGGTCTCAGGTGCGCGCGGAGTAGATTCCGTCGGGCGGAACGCATCATCGTCCGAGTCGGCTCACCAGCCCGGCCAAGTAGTGTGTTCTGCGACACTCGCCCCAACGCGTGGCACGAGTCTGCCAACCGGAGGTGACACATCCTCACCGAGTTGCCGAACGAGCGAACGGCCGGCGACGCGCCTTCGATCCTGTCCAAGGCGTTCGAGCTCCTCCGCGCGTTCAACACGCAAGATCGAGTTCTGACCCTCAGCGAGCTGGCTCGCGCGTCGCAGCTGCCCAAGTCGACGGTCCACCGCCTGCTCGCCCGCCTGATGGAACTCGACGCCGTCGAGCCGCACCGCGGGGGCTACAAACTCAGTCTCAGCCTGATCCAGTTCGGCGCGAACACTCCCGCGGCAGCCCTGCGCGATATCGCGATGCCATACATCGCCGCACTGCACCGTTGGACCTCACGAACGGTCCACCTCGCGGTGCTGCGCAAGTTCGACGTCGTCTACCTGGAGAAACTGGCGCCGACCGGCACGACGGTGAGCCTTACCTCGGTCGGAGCGCGGCTGCCGGCCAACTGCACGGCGCTGGGCAAAGCCCTCCTAGCCGGCGAGGACCTCGACGACCTCGCGGCGTTCCTCCCGTCGCCGCTGCCGATGTTGACTCCCCAGTCCATCAAGGACATCGGCACCCTGATCACGGAGCTGCGCGGGGTGCGCGAGAGCGGGCTGGCCCGCGAGAGCAACGAAGCTCTTATGGGCGTCGCGTGCACGGCCGCGCCGATCATCGTGCACGGCTTCACGATCGCCGCCGTCTCCGTCACCCGGCCGAACAGCGAGCCGATGAACCCCAAGGAGCAGACGGCGCTGCGCGACACCGCCGCCGGGATCGCTCGCGAAGCGCGCGCCGGACTCAAGAATCCACGCCAGGCGCTCTGGTTCGTTCACGACCTCTGACGGCGCCGCAGCGCCCCCTTGCTCAGCAGGCCCCAGGCCAGCGGGCCCCGTTGGTCAGCGGTAGACGGCGAACGCCTTGTTGGAGTTGAAGATTTCGGTCGTCACCAGATCGCTCCACTCGAGGTTCAACCCGAGCTCGGACACGGCGCCCAGCAGGCAGTACCAGTTGAGGATCTCGTGCTGTCCGGCCGCGACGATGTCACGGCTGGACTTGCTCAGCCACACTGAGTCGTCGCCGGCCACGAGCGCGTCGTACAGTTCCCGGTCCGCCTCGGTGTCCGGGCGCAGGTGCCATTCCTTGTCGTTGAGGAACGCGTGCGACCAACTGGAAGAGGCGACGATGGCCACGCGCTTGTCACCGCTCTTGAGCTGCTTGCCGACCGCGCGACCCAACTCGTAACAGCGCTGCGGCGTCGGCCCTGGCGGGTCGAGGTCCTCACCGGCGTGGATATCGGCGAACCGGGCGATGCCGCCCCGGCGCGCGATGACATGCTCGCCGTAGCAGTTAACGGCAATGGCCACCACCGGGTAAGGGAACTCACGGCCGATGTTGTCCCAGTCGAGGAACGTCTGAGTGTTGGCGAACGCATGCGGGAAGTTGATGCCCGGCCTGGGCGAGTAGGAGTAGGCCAACTCCACGCCCGAGTTGATCACACCGGTCGCCAGCTGCTTGGCGAACTCGGGCGCGCCCTTCATGGTGAACTTCTGCCCTTCCTGGGGGACGCCCCAGGCATTCGGGATCTTCAACGTCTCGATCGTGTGGAACGGGTCCACCTCGACGTCGTCGTAGGCGAACAGGCAAAAGGACGGAATGATCTCTTCGCGGAAGTTCTCGTATTGGTCGTCGCCCCACACCACGAGCACGTCAGGCGCGAAATCGTCCAGCACGGCGCGGCAGTGCTTCAGATCTCCCAGCAGGGAGGCTCGGTGGACGGCGGCCGCAGCCGCGCCGTTGTCGTCAGACCACTCCCCGCGCGCCTGTTCCGACCAGTTGGCCGGATCCTTCCGGTCGGCCGGAATGTCGGGATCCTTCAAAGTCGATGCCAGCAACGCAGCCATCGCGGGATCGACTCCCAGCAACAACGGATAGTGCGTGATGCCTAGACCGAGAACCTCGCCCATCGTCGCCTCCTGCTGTGCGGTACCAACAACACTATTCTCAGACTGGTTCCGGGGGCGCCTGCACCCAATGTTCTGTCGTGCGGAACGCGAGGCGCCCTAGCCGCGGCCGGCGCCGGCTTGACCGGTGGGGACCTCTGAGGCCGGCTGCCCCTTCAAGATCGCCTTACGCAGCGTCATGAGCATGCGCGGGTCGTCCACCGCGACTCCGCCGACCACGACGCCGTCCGGCGCGGCGAACACCGCGGTCAGATGATCTTCGACGGCGCCGGCGAGCGACACCAACTCCCCGTCAGCCGGTCGTCCGATGATCTGTATGCGGTGGCCATACTGATCCGACCACACGTACGGAGGCTGCGGCGCCGGCAGCGGCCCGCCGAGCAGCCCCGCGGCGACGATCGCGGCGTGCTCGTTCGCGTTGGTCCAGTGTTCTATGCGAAGCCGACGTCCCCCGTACAGACCGTGCGGCCAGGAAGCCACGTCGCCCACGGCGTAGATGTCGTCGTAGCCCAGTACGTGTAGCGAGTCGTCGCACGCGACGCCGTTGTCCAGGGGAAGCCCCGACGAGGCGAGCCACTCCGTGGCCGGAACCGCGCCGATGCCGACAACCACGAGCTCCGCCGGCAGCGAACTGCCATCGGAACAGACCACCCCCGCGACGGCGCCGGACGCTGTCAGTTCGAAGTGGTCGAACGAGACACCCGTCCGCAGGTTGACGCCGTTCAACCGGTGCAACTCGCTGAGCGCGGCGCCGACCCTCGGTCCGAGGACGGCGGCCATCGGCGTCGGTTGCGCCTCGATGATCGAGACGTCGCACCCGAACTCGCGAGCGGCCGAGGCGAACTCCGAGCCGATGAACCCGCCGCCGACGACCACGACCCGAGGTTGCTTTGCCAGCGCCGCCCGCAACGCCGCGGCGTCGTCGGCCGTTCGGATCGTGTGGACGCCGGCGATGGACTCCGCGCCCGGCAGGGTTCGCGGCCGGACCCCGGTGGCGATCACCAGCGTCGCGTACGACAGCTCGCCGCCGTCGGCGAGGTGCACGATCCGCGCCTGCGGATCGAGCGCGCTCGCCCGCACCCCCAGCCGCAGATCGAGGTCGAGGGCGGCGAGATCGTCTGGCGCGACGAGCGCGACAGGCGTGCCGGTGATCAGGTGCTGCTTGGACAGCGGCGGCTTGTCGTAGGGCGGGTGGACCTCTTCGCCCACCAGCGTGATCGTCCCGGCGTAGCCGTGCATTCTCAACGCCTGAGCCGTACGTATGCCGGCGACCGAAGTGCCGACTATGACTACTGCCACCCGTTCACCCTTCAGTGCGCCGCCGCGCCTGGGCCAGCCGTCGGCGGTAAGGCCAACCCGCGCCGAGCCGGGCTCACCCTCGATCTACTCAACGACGTAGACCTTGTCACCCTCGATCTCGACGGCGAACGTCTGCAGCGCAGCCGTCGCCGGCAGGCACAGCGCCCGCCCGGTGCGAAGGTCGAAGCGCGCCATGTGCAGCGGGCAGACTATTTCCTCGCCCTCGAGGTCGCCGTCCTCACCCAGCGACCACTGCTCGTGCGTGCAGGTGTCGGCCGTGGCGAAGAACTGCCCGTCCTCGGTGCGAAACAAGGCGATCCGGATGGCGCCCTCGAGCACCATCGAGGTCCCCGGCGCCAACTCGTCGACCGAACATGCCAAGTGGCGTTGCACTTAAGTCTGTCCTTTCACCGTCCACGTGCCCGGCCGTCGTCAGCTCGACGCCGAGTGCGGGAACCACGGCCAGTATTTGGCCGTCGCCCCGCCGTCCACGGTGATATTAGTGCCGGTGACCATCGCCGACTCGTCCGAAGCCAGGAAGACGGCCGCTCCGACGTAATCTTGAGGGGTCGGAAGTCGGCGCATGGGGAACTGGCCGGTGAAGTCCATCGACCACTGGCTCGAGCTCCCGGCTGCGGCAGCGGCGCGCTCTGCCGCCACCGGATCGACCGGCTGGGTTGCTGTTGGCGTAAGGCCGTTCACTCTCACATCGTGCTCGGCAAGCTCCATCGCCACCGAGCGGGTGAAGTTGACCAGACCGCTCTTGGCGGTCGTGTAGCCGATATTGCCGGGCTGGCCCTGCCACGCGGCCGTGGACAGCACGTTGATAATGCTTCCTCCGGTGCCCGCGGTGATCATCGCCTCGGCCGCCGCACGGGTGAACAGGAAGGCTCCGCCGAGAATGATGTCGAGTTGGCGTCGGTACTGATCGACCGGCATCGACAACAAGCTCTTCTGGTTGAAGATGACCGCGTTGTTGATCAGGATGTCGACGTGGCCCCACCGTTCCACGGCGCGGCTAATGACGTCTGGAGCATGGGCCTCGTCGGTCACGTCGCCGGCGACCGCTATGGCCTCGCCGCCCGCCGCGACGATCCTGGAAACACACGCCAGGGCGACGTCCTCGACGATGTCGGTGCACACCACCTTCGCCCCGTGGGCTGCGAGCCCGAGGGCGAGCACGCCACCGATGTTGGGGCTCGCCCCGGTGACTACCGCGACCTTTCCGTCTAGTCGGCTCACAGAATGATGCTGACTTTGCCCTGCGGACGGAGGGCATCCAGATCGAGAATGCTCAGCCGCCGCACGAACCGGAAGCCGGTCTCGGCATCCGTCTCGAGTTGGTGTCGGTAATGACCCACGTACGTGTCCAGGGTGCCGTTGCGACTGCGGAAGATCACGAAGTTCGCGTGCACGTGGATCATGCCGTCCGAGGACTGACTCACCCGCATGTTGCTGACCAGGCGACGCGTCGCCGAATGCGGGTACTCGGCGTGCGCGGCCCGCGTCAGCAGTGAGTTCACCCTCTGCTCCAGCAGGAACCGGTCGTCCTGGACCAGGAACAGGTCACGAACTGGATCGCCGTCCGGGAGGTCGGTGGAGGGGACCAGATACTCACCGTTCGGGGCGAACAGCCCGAGCCATTCGTGCAGTTTCCATTGGTCGAGCAACTCCGACTCGGCGTAGATGAACTGTTCGACGGTGTGCTGTGTCGACGCGTCCACCGCCACACGCTCGCCGTCTTCCGGCCACATCCGTGCCTTCACCTCAGTCACGTGAGGACTCCTTCCCGAAATCGAAGCCCAGCGTGGACCGCGGCCGCAGTGCTGGACAGCGCTCGTTCCACGCCGCGGAACCCCCGGAACGTCTCAATAGTAGATCGCGCCGAGGGCGCCGCCGCCGACCGCGATCGCGTCTCCGTTGATCGAAACACTAAGCGGAGACGCCAGAAAGGTGACGACGTCGGCCACCTCGGCAGCCGTGACCATGCGGCCGATGCTGATTCCGGTCGACAGTCGCCGCTCCTCCTCCTCGTAGTCAACCCCGGCCAGGTAGGCGACCTCGGCGATCAGCGAAGGTGTTCGCTCGGTGACGGTGAGCCCGGGATGGACGACGGTGACATTGACGCCTCGGGGGCCCAGCTCGTCGGCCAGGCTCTTCGTCATCGCGGCGACGGCGACGTTGCGGATCGAACCGAACGGCGACCCGGCCTGACGGGCCGCCAGGCCGCTGATGTTGACGATCCGGCCCCAGCCGCGTGCCGTCATGTGCGGAGCGACGGCCTGCGCCAAGCGCAGATAGCCGAGCACCTTGGTCTCGACCTCGGCGTGCAGATCCTGCGGCCGAAGCTCGGCCAGTGCCGTCGCCGATCCGGGCGACGCGGGCGTGGCCGCGGCGTTCACCAGGATGTCGACGCCGCCCCACGTCGCCTCTACCTGCTCGACGGCGGCCCGTGCCGCGACGTCGTCGGCGGTGTCGGCGATGACAGTGGTGACGTCGACTCCGCTGGCCCGCAGACGACCGGCCATCTCGTCCAAGCCGGACGCGCCCCGCGCGAGGAGGGCGACGCGGGCGCCCTCCTCACCAAGCGCCGCGGCTACCGCGGCGCCGATCCCCCGGCTAGCCCCGCTGACCAGGGCGATCCGCCCACGGAGGTGAAGATCCATCGTTCGACCTCGTTTCTGTCTGGTTCGACTGTGGCTGCGCTGTGGTTCGGCTGTGGCCGCTGCGTTCGGCTCTGGATCTCTTCCGCCTTGCCTCGGCGCGGCGCCCTTGACGCGCCAATACTCTTAGATTGGCGATCAATCCACCGAGCGGTGTTCCGACCGACGAGACGACGGATTCGGCCTGCTCATCAGTCATCGGAGGCACAAGCCTCGCGTAGGGATCGAAGGCTCATGGCAATCTCGACTACCACACCGTTTTCGCGTTCGGAGCTCAACGAGCCGCTTACCTTCGCGCACACGCTGCGACGCGGAGCGGCGCAGAATCCGGACGCAACGGTGATGAAGTGCGACGACGACAGCCGGACCTGGGGCGAGCTGTTGGAGCGCAGCACGAGGGTCGCGCAGGGCCTGCTCGGCCTGGGTGCGGGGCGCGGCGACCGAGTCGCGTTCCTCGGCCGGAATTGTCTGGAATACTTCGAGATCCTGTACGGCTCGTCGCTGATCGCGGCGGTTCCCATCGGTGTCAACTGGCGACTTTCCCCCCACGAGATACGGGCCGTCCTGCGCGACGCCATGCCGAGCGTCATCTTCGTCGCCGCGGAGTTTCTCGCCGTGCTCGCGGAACCGGCGGCCGGCGGGGACGCGGTGTCCGCGGCCGTGGTGGTGATCGGCG
>Ga0105237_10008063_pt1 | contig 11452 bp, 10 predicted proteins | sample KBSC24metaG_FD_81520 | JGI IMG/M metagenome (GOLD analysis project Ga0105237, IMG submission 81520) | Corn rhizosphere microbial communities from Kellogg Biological Station, Michigan, USA - KBS C2-4 metaG | ecosystem: Host-associated > Plants > Roots > Rhizosphere > Soil | place: Michigan, USA... | reverse complement strand
GGCTTCTTGCCGGGAATGGCGAAGTCGTTCAGCGCCACCTCGACGTAGACGCGCTTGGCCAGTTCCTCGAAGGCGCCGAACGAAACCTGGTGGCGGAGCAACAACCGGAACAGCGGCCGCAACAGCCTTGCAAGCGCCGCGTGCAGGGCGGTGTGTGGACGAGCGTCGGAATCCATGATTGGGAAATTTATCCCAAGATCAGTGCCGCAGCGCAACCAGATGTAGACCGCGTCGCGCAGGGGCGCGGCCGGGGATGGCCCCAAGTGTGATGGCGCTGCGCCAGGGCGTCCACAATCCACGCAATGTCATCGGCCGCCAGCAGCCCACCGGTTCGAGTCGAGGCCGGACTGGTGTCCGAATCGGCTTCGACACCGCGACCCCTGAGTCGCAGCGCGCTCATGTCGCTGAGCGCCTACTTTGTGATCATCTGGGGCGCCGGCTACGTGGCGAGCCGAGCGGCGCTTCAGTATGCGGCGCCGTTCACTTACATCGGCGTGCGCTATTCGATTGCCGCCGTTCTTGCGCTCGCTTTCGCGCTGGTGCTGCGGGCGCGTTGGCCGGCGTCGCGCGCGCAATGGGGCCACGTGGCGGTCGCCGGGTTGTTGAGCCACGGCGGCTATCTCGCCGGTAGCCACTATGCGCAGTACTGGGGGCTGTCGGCTGGCGTGACCGCGTTGATCCTCGCGCTGCAACCGCTGGTCACGGCACTGATCGCGGCACGCTGGCTCGGCGAGCGGCTGACGCGCACGCAGGGCATCGGGGTCGTCGTCGGGCTCGCCGGCGTGGCGTTGGTGGTCGCGCACAAGTTCGACCTGGGCGCCATCACGCTCGGGAGCTTGGGTGCGGTCGCGTGGGCGCTTGTTTGCGTGACCGCCGGCACCTTGTATCAGCGCCACTTCGGACACGACACCGACCTGCGCACCAGCGTCGCGATCCACTTCGCCGCCACGGCGGTGCTGATGCTGCCGCTCGGCTACCTGGTCGAAGGCTTCCGGATCACCTGGAACTGGCAGATCGCCGCGACGCTGGCGTACCACGTGCTGCCGGCGTCGATGGGCGCCTACACGGTGTTCCACTTCCTGATGCGGCGCGGTCAGGCGACCCGCGTGACCAGCCTCCTGTACCTGACCCCGCCGGTTGCCGCGCTGTGCGAGTGGCTGCTGTTCGGCGTGGCACCGACAGCGCTGACGCTGGTCGGGATGCTGGTCGCCTGCGCCGGGGTGGCGATGGTGACGCGGCGAGGTCGCTGAGCTCGCCGCCCGACACCCGACGGGCGCCGCAGGATCGATCCTGTGCCGCGCGCTCCCCAGGAAAACCCCGGGCAAGGCGTGCAAAAAAGTACATGTACTGGTGTGAGCAGTACAGCTTCCGCCAACTCGATACGCCTATCTTCTGCCCACAGGTGCACACAAGAGCCGCACCGCTTCGCACACAACAGGAGACAGACCATGCGCATGAAGACCGCTGCCGCCTTCGGGGTGAGCATCTTGGCCGCCGCTTCGGCGTCGGCCGTCGACCTCGTCATCGCGACCGTGAACAACGGTCACATGATCGAAATGCAGAAGCACTCGAAGGACTTCGAGAAGGCCAATCCGGGCATCACGCTGAAGTGGGTGACGCTCGAGGAAGGCGTGCTGCGCCAGCGCGTCACGACCGACATCGCGACCAAGGGCGGCCAGTTCGACGTGATGACGATCGGCCTGTACGAAGCGCCGATCTGGAGCAAGAAGGGCTGGCTGACCGAGATCAAGACCGATGCGAAGTACGACGTCGACGACCTGCTGCCGGCGATCCGCAGCGGCCTGTCGCTCGACGGCAAGCTGTATGCCGCGCCGTTCTATGGCGAGAGCTCGATGACGATGTACCGCGAGGACCTCGTCAAGGCGAAGGGCCTGACGATGCCGCCGAACCCGACCTGGACCCAGATGGCCGACATCGTCTCGAAGATCCACGACCCGGCCAAGGGCGTCTACGGGCTGTGCCTGCGCGGCAAGCCGGGCTGGGGCGACAACATGGCGTTCCTCACGACCATGGTCAACACCTACGGCGGCCAGTGGTTCGACGTTAACTGGAAGCCGCAGATCGACAGCAAGCCCTGGCACGACGCGATCACCCAGTACGTCGACCTGATGAAGAAGTACGGCCCGCCGGGGGCTTCGGCGAACAGCTTCAACGAGAACCTCGCCCTCTTCAACGAAGGCAAGTGCGGCGTGTGGATCGACGCGACAATCGCCGCCTCGTTCATCAGCGACCCGAAGCAGTCGAAGGTCGCCGACAAGGTCGGCTTCGTGCAGGCGCCGACCGCGGTCACGCCGAAGGGCGCGAACTGGCTGTGGTCGTGGAACCTCGCGATTCCCGCCTCTTCGAAGAACCCCGACGCGGCGCAGAAATTCATCACCTGGGCCACGTCGAAGGACTACATCAACCTGATCGCGAAGGAAGCCGGCTGGCACGCCGTACCGACCGGCACGCGCAAGTCGACCTACGCGAACCCAGAGTTCCAGAAGGTCGCGAAGTTCGCTGCCGAGGAGAAGAAGGCGATCGACAGCGCGAACCCGAACGACAGCACCTTGCCGAAGTCGCCGTATGTCGGCGTGCAGTACGCGGCGATCCCGGAGTTCCAGGCGATCGGCATCGCGGTCGGCCAGCAGATGAGCTCGACGCTGTCCGGCAAGGTGACGGTGGATGCGGCACTGAAGACCTCGCAGACGGCGGCCGAGCGCGAGATGACCAAGGGCGGCTACTACAAGAAGTGACCTGGTTCCCGCGGGCGCATCGGCTTGCCACGAGCCAGCCGCCCGCTTCTTCCGGAGACTCGACATGTCCCGCTTCCTTCCCCGCGCGCTGATGGCGCCGGCGGTCATCACGCTGTTCGCGTGGATGATCGTGCCGCTGGTGATGACGATCTATTTTTCGCTCATCAAGTACAACCTGAACCAGCCAGGCGAGCACGGTTGGGTCGCACTCGAGAACTTCCAGTACTTCATCACCGACCCGGACTTCTGGCCCTCGGTGCTGCAGACGATCGAGTTGCTCGGCTGGGTGATCGTGATCACCGTCGTGCTCGGCATCGGCCTGGCGCTGCTCGTCAACGAGCCGTTCCCCGGCCAGGGCATCGTTCGCGTGCTCCTGATCTCGCCGTTCTTCGTGATGCCCACGGTCAACGCGCTGCTGTGGAAGCACATGATGATGAATCCGATCTACGGCGTGCTCGGGAAGGTCTGGACCTTCTTCGGCGCCACGCCGATCGATTGGATGACCGACCTGCCGCTGTTCTCGGTGATCGTGATCCTGTCGTGGCAATGGCTGCCGTTCGCCTGCCTGATCTTCATCACCTCGCTGCAGTCGCTCGACCGCGAGCAGATGGAAGCCGCCGGCATGGACGGCGCGAACGCCTTCCACAAGTTCTGGTACCTGACGCTGCCGCACCTCGGGCGCTCGATCGCCGTCGTGATCATGATCGAGATGATCTTCCTGATGAGCGTGTTCGCCGAGATCTTCACGACCACCAGCGGCGGCCCCGGCAACGAGAGCACCAACCTCGCGTTCCTGATCTACAAGCAGGCGCTGATGAGCTTCGACGTCGGCGTCGCTTCCGCGGGCGCACTGTTCGCGGTGGTGCTCGCCAACATCGCCGCGGTGTTCCTGATCCGCATGGTCGGCAAGAACCTCGATTGACGGGAGCCAACCCAACATGAGTCAAGCCAGCTCCGCCCCGGGCTTCCCCTGGGTCCGCACGATCGCGGCGTGGTTCTTCGCGCTGCTGATCTTCTTCCCTCTGCTGTGGCTAGCGCTGACGGCGTTCAAGACCGAGGGTCAGGCAATCGCCTCCGAGCTGTTCTTCAAGCCGACGCTCTCGAGCTTCGTCGAGGTGCAGCAGCGCAGCGACTACCTGCACTACGCGAAGAACTCGCTGATCACGAGCGTGGTCTCGACCGTCCTCGGCTTGCTGATCGCCGCCCCCGCCGCGTACTCGATGGCGTTCTTCCGCACGCCGAAGACGCGCGACATCCTGATGTGGATGCTGTCGACCAAGATGATGCCGGCGGTCGGCGCGCTGGTGCCCATCTACGTGATGGCGCAGACCACCGGCATGCTCGACTCGTTGCCGGCGCTGATCATCGTCTTCACGCTGTCGAACCTGCCGATCATGGTGTGGATGCTGTACAGCGCGTTCAAGGAAGTGCCGAACGACATCCTCGAAGCGGTGCGGCTCGACGGCGCGGCCGTCTGGGACGAGTTCCGCCACGCGATCCTGCCGCTGACGATGGGCGGCATCGCATCGACCGGCCTGCTGTGCCTGGTGCTCGCGTGGAACGAGGCCTTCTGGTCGCTCAACCTCACGTCGGCGCATGCCGGCACGCTGGCCGCGCTGATCGCGCAGTACTCCAGCCCCGAGGGCCTGTTCTGGGCGAAGTTGTCGGCGGCCTCGCTGCTCGCCATCGCTCCGATCATCGTGTTCGGCTGGTTCAGTCAGAAGCAACTCGTCCAGGGCCTGACCTTCGGCGCTGTCAAATAAAGGGGACTCCGATGTCATTCCTGCAACTGAAGAACATCGTCAAGGAATTCGGCCCGGTTCGCACGATCAAGGGTGTGGACCTCTTGATCGAGAAGGGCGAGTTCATCGTCTTCGTCGGACCGTCGGGCTGCGGCAAGTCGACCCTGCTGCGCCTGATCGCCGGCCTCGAGACGATCACGAGCGGCTCGTTGCACCTGGACGGCCGCGAGATCACGAACCTGGCGTCGTCCAAGCGCGACCTCGCGATGGTGTTCCAGTCGTATGCGCTGTACCCGCACATGACCGTGTTCGACAACATGTCGTTCGCGCTGAAACTCGCGAAGGTCGACCCGGCGGTGCGCAAGGAGAAGGTCGAGCGCGCCGCGAAGATCCTGAACCTCACGCAGTACCTCGAGCGCACGCCGAAGCAGCTCTCGGGCGGCCAGCGCCAGCGGGTCGCGATCGGGCGCGCCATCGTGCGCGCGCCCAAGGTCTTCCTGTTCGACGAGCCGCTGTCCAACCTCGATGCCGCGCTGCGCGGGCAGACGCGCGTCGAGATCGCGAACCTGCACCGCAGTCTCGGCGCGACGACGATCTACGTGACGCACGACCAGATCGAGGCAATGACGCTTGCCGATCGCGTCGTCGTGCTGCGCGACGGAATGATCGAGCAGGTCGGCTCGCCGCTCGATCTGTACGACCGGCCGGCGAACCAGTTCGTCGCGCAGTTCATCGGCACGCCGCAGATGAACGTCGTGTCGGCGACGACCTTGCCCGTCTTGACGCGCATCGCCGGGCCGCGCCTGCCGGCCGACGGCTCGGTGGGCGTGCGTCCGGAATACGTGAAGGTCGTCGGCAGCGGGGCCGGCATTCCGGGCACGGTCGAGCTCGTCGAGGCGCTCGGCTCCGACACGCTGATCCACGTGAAGGTCGCGAGCGACGTGCACCTGATCGCGCGCCAAGGCGAGCGCACGAGCCTGAAGCTCGGCGATGCGGTCGGCGTCGAGATCGGCCAGGACTCGCTGCTCTATTTCGACAACCAGGGGCGTGCGCTGCGCGAGATGCGGCAGGCGGCGTGACGATGAACAAGTCGGTCATCCTGCATCTCGGGCTCGGGTCGTTCCACCGCGCGCACCAGGCGGTCTATCTGCATCGCCTGATCGAGCAGGGCGATGACGACTGGATGATCGTCGCCGGCAACCTGCGGCCTGACATGGCCGACACGGTCGCGGCGCTGCAGCGCCAGGGCGGCGAGTACACGCTGGAAACGGTCGCGCCGTCCGGCGAGCGCCACTACGAGCGAATCCGCTCGATCCAGCGCATCGTGCCGTACGAACCGTCGCTGGCCGCGCTGATCGATGTGGGTGCCGACGCCGCCACGCGCATCATCTCGTTCACCGTCACCGAAGCGGGGTACTACCTCGACAGCAACAACAAGCTCGAGACGAGTTATGCCGAGCTGGCGTCCGACATCGCGGGCACGACCCGCAGCACGATCTACGGCGCGCTCGCCGCGATCCTGAACGAGCGCAAAAGACGCGGCGGCGGCACGGTCACGCTGCTGAACTGCGACAACCTGCGCAGCAACGGCGAACGTTTTCGCGCCGGCTTCGTCGACTTTCTCGAGCGACGCGGCGACACCTCGCTGATCGCCTGGGTCGACACGAGCACCAGCACGCCGAACGACATGGTCGACCGCATCACGCCGCGGCCGCTGCCCGACGTGGCGCAGCGCGTGAAGGCCGCGACCGGGCTCGACGACGAGGCGCCGGTGATGGGCGAGCAGTTCATCCAGTGGGTCATCGAGGATCACTTCATCAACGGCCGCCCGGCGTGGGAGCAGGCCGGCGCCGAGATGGTCCAGTCGGTGCTGCCGTACGAGGAGGCGAAGATCCGCGTCCTCAACTCGAGCCACAGCTGCTTCGCGTGGGCGGGCACCTTGATCGGCTTGAACTACATCCACGAAGGGGTGGCGAACACGGCGATTCGCCAGATGGCATTCGACTACGTGAGCGACGACGTGATCCCGTCGCTCGAAGCGTCGCAGCGCCCATATCCGCTCGACCTTGCCGCGTACCGCGACGTCGTGCTCGAGCGTTTCAGCAATCCGTACCTGCGCGACACGAACCAGCGGGTGGCCGCCGACGGCTTCGCGAAGATTCCGGGTTTCCTGTGGCCGACGTTTCGCGAGTGCCTTGCGCGCGGCGCGTCGATCGCAAAGACCGCGAAGCTGCCGGCGCTCTTCTTCGAGTTCCTCGGCCGCTGGCACCGCGGCGAGCTCCCGTTCGATTACCAGGACCAGGGCATGGACGCGGCGGCCGCGCACGCGATCTTCGCGAGCGCCGATCCGATGGCCGCGTTCGTCCGCGACCCCATCCTCTGGGGGCCGCTGGCCGGCGACGCGCGCCTCGTGTCCGCGCTTGCCGCGGCACATGCCGAAGTCCTGCAGTTCGTGAAGGAGCACGGCCGTGGCTGATGTGCCGATGGGTGGTAATGTGACGAGCTGAACGCATGAAGCTGAAACGATCGCGTACGCCCGAACTGGAGCACGACTTCGTGCGCGACTCCCGGCTCGGCTACGAGCCGGAGGGCTCGTACGGCTATGTGCGCTGCCTCGAGCACGGCTTCCCGAACCCGCTGGTGCGCTGGCACTACCACGAAGAGTACGAGCTGCACCTGATCGTGCAGACGCATGGCAAGGTGTTCGTCGGCGACTACATCGGCCACTTCGAGCCGGGCCATCTGGTGCTGACCGGCCCGCGCCTGCCGCACAACTGGATCTCGACCGATGTCGCGCCCGAAGGTGTCGCGCGCCGCGACGTGGTGCTGCAGTTCGCCGACGAGCCGCTGCGCCGCGCGACCGAGCTGATCCCCGACCTGCGCGACGTGCTGCCGCTGCTCGAGCGTGCGCGCCTGGGCATCGAATTCTTCGGCATGACCGAACGCGCCGAAGGATATCTGCAGCGCATCAAGACCCTGCACGGGCTGCAGCGGTTCACCGAGTTCCTGAAGTTCCTCGGCGAGCTGGCCGAGTGCACCGACTACCGGCTGCTCTCCAGCATGCCGCTGCAGAGCTTCGACGACGACGCGTCGCTCGCCCGGATCAGCAGCATCGTCGACTACATCACCTCGCACGTGACCGAGCCCTTCTCGATGGTCGAGCTGAGCCAGCGGGTCGGCATGAGCGAAAGCCAGTTCTCGCGCTACTTCCGGCGCGCGACCGGCAACACCTTCACCGACTTCGTGAACCGGCTGCGCATCACGCGCGCCTGCCAGCTGCTGATGGAGACCGACCGCTACATCAGCAACGTCTGCTACGACTGCGGCTTCAACAACGTCGCGAACTTCAACCGCCGCTTCCTCGAGATCAAGGGCATGACGCCGAAGGAATTCCGGCGCCAGGGCGAGGCGCGGTTCGGCGTGCGCACTCTGTCATGACGGCGCCGTTTCATCTTTACCTCGACAGCGCCGAGCTGTCCGAACTGCGCGCCTGCCTGCCGCATCCGGTGGTCCACGGCGTGACGACGAATCCGACGCTTCTCAAACGCGCAGGGGTCGGCCGCGACGCGCTGGCGGCGCTGCTGCAGACGGCGATCGAGCTCGGCGCGAAGCAGGTGCAGGCGCAGGTCACGGCCGCGCAGTCCGATGCGATGCTCGAAGACGCCGAGCGGCTGTTGCGGCCGTTCGAGCGCGGCCAGCTCGTCGTGAAGATCCCCGCCACGCGCGACGGCCTGCGGGCCGGCGCGCAGCTCAGTGCGCGCGGCGTGCCGGTGACCTACACCGCGGTCTATGCGCCCGAACAGGCCCACTTCGCTGCGCAGCTCGGCGCGGCCTACGCTGCGCCGTACCTCGGCCGGCTGCAGGATGGCGGCGTCGACGGCCTCGCGATGATTGCCGAGATGCAGTCGCTGCTGAACGGCAGCGCCACGCGGCTGCTCGTCGCGAGCGTTCGCACGCGCGACGCGTACCTCGCGCTGCTGCGCATCCGGGTCGGCGCCATCACGATCCCGCCGCGCCTGTTCGCCGAGCTGGTCGATCACGACGCGACCCTCGCGGCCGAGCGCGGCTTCCTCGCCGACGCCGGCGCCGTTTGATTCACCCGAACCAGGAGACAGGCGATGCAGGTGGCGGTTGCCGGAGAGGCGCTGATCGATCTGGCGAGCACCGGCCCGCTCGCCTTCCAGGGCCACGAGGGCGGCGGCCCGCTGAATACCGCGCTGGCCTGCGTGCGCCTGGGCCACTCGACCGGCTACATCACGCAGCTCTCGACCGACCTGTTCGGCGACCAGCTGCTGCGCCACATGCTGGCCAACGGCATCGACACGCGTTTTGTCAGCCGCAGCGACGCGCCGTCGACGCTCGCGTTCGTCGAGCGCACTCCGCAGACGAATCGGTATGCGTTCTTCACCCGCGGCAGCGCCGACGGAACCTGGGCGCCGGCCGAGCTGCCGGTGCTGCCCGACGAGTGCCGCGTCCTGCACTTCGGCTCGATCAGCCTGCTGCAGGAGCCTGCGGCGAGCCGCATCACCGATCTGGTTGCCGCGAACGTCGATCGTGTGCTCACGGTGTTCGATCCGAACGTGCGGCCGAGCCTGATCGCCGACCTCGCCGCCTACCGCGAGCGCTTCGCGCGCTGGCTGGGCCTCACGCACCTGCTGAAGCTGAGCGACGAAGATGCCGCGCTGCTCGCGCCCGGCGTCGCGCTCGATCAGGCGGCCGCCGCTTGGCTGCACGCCGGGCCGCGCGCCGTCGTGATCACGCTCGGCGCGAGCGGCGCCGTGCTGTATCGGCGCGAGCGTGGGCCGGTCACGGTGGCGGCGCCGCGTGTTGTCGTGGCCGACACGATAGGCGCCGGCGACACGTTCACCGCCGGCTTGTCGTCGGCTTTGCTCGATGCAGGCAGCCCGAGCAGTGCCCCGCTCGACGCGCTGCTTGATGCGCTGCCCGATGCCCAGTGGCGCGAGATCATGCGCTTCGCCGCGACCGCTGCGGCGCTGAATTGCACGCGCGAAGGCGCTGACCCGCCGTCGCTCGACGAGCTGAAGCAAGCGCTGGCGATGCCTTGACCGCGCGCCAGCGATTGTGAACAAACTTGTCCCCCATTGGGTGGATGGCCCTAAAGAACAACAGCGCCGATGATTGCTGCACACAGTCGCAGAGGGCTGTCGGGGGCCATCACATGCAGTTCGATGAACGTACCGTTGGGGATTACCGAATTTTTGCGGGCGCGCTCGAAGCGCCACGGGGCGACGGCTACATCGCCGCGATGATCGTTCAGCGCATGCACGGTGTGCCGAACGCGCCGCGCGAAGCCTATCGCGACGAGAGCGTCGCCTGCGGGCACCGCTGGCCGTCGGCCGACGCCGCGATTGCCTATGCGATGAACCGCGCCGCCGAAGTCATCCGCCAGCGCTCCACGCTGCTCGCCTGCTGAGCGGCGTTCACCGAACCCCACGCGGGGTCTTTCCGGTCGACCCTTAGACTGCGCTGCTTTCGAGCAACGCCGTCGAGGGCCCTGACCGGATGCCGCACAACGTCAGCCTGATTTCAACGATCGCCGCGGCCTTCGGCCTGGCGCTCGTGTTCGGCTATATCGCGGCGCGCGTGAAGGTGCCGCCGCTCGTCGGCTATCTGCTCGCCGGCGTGCTCATCGGGCCGGCCACGCCCGGCTTCGTCGCCGATGTCGACCTCGCCGGACAACTCGCCGAAATCGGCGTGATGTTGCTGATGCTGGGCGTCGGGCTGCACTTTTCGCTGAAGGATCTGCTCGCGGTCAGGCGCATCGCGGTGCCGGGTGCGCTGCTGCAGATCGTCGTGGCGACCGCGCTCGGCATGGCGACCTCGCTTTTCTGGGGCTGGAGCCTCGGGGCTTCGCTCGTGTTCGGCCTCGCGCTCTCGGTCGCCAGCACCGTCGTGCTGCTTCGGGCGCTCGAGGCGCGCGGCGTGCTCGAATCGGTCAACGGGCAGATCGCGGTCGGCTGGCTGGTCGTCGAAGACCTCGTGATGGTGCTCGTCCTCGTGCTGCTGCCCGCTGTCGCGCCATTGCTCGGCGGCGCGGCGGACGCACACGCAGCCCCGGCCGGCCCGGGACTCTGGAGCACGCTTGTCATCACGCTGGCGAAGGTCGCCGCGTTCGTCGCGCTGATGCTGGTGGTCGGCCGGCGTGTTTTCCCGCGCCTGTTGTGGTTGGTTGCGCGCACGGGCTCGCGCGAGCTGTTCACGCTGTGCGTGATCGCCGGTGCCGTCAGCGTTGCCTACGGCTCGGCGAAGCTGTTCGACGTGTCGTTCGCGCTCGGCGCGTTCTTCGCCGGGATGATGATGCGCGAGTCGGAGTTCAGCCACCGCGCCGCCGACGAATCGCTGCCGCTGCGCGACGCGTTCTCGGTGCTGTTCTTCGTCTCGGTCGGCATGCTGTTCGATCCGCGCATCCTGCTCGACGAGCCGCTGCGCGTGCTCGCCGTCGTCGCGATCATCATGATCGGCAAGACGCTCGCGGCGGTCGCGCTCGTCGTCGCGTTGCGCTATCCGTTGAACAGCGCGCTGACGGTCGGTGTCAGCCTCGCGCAGATCGGTGAGTTCTCGTTCATCCTGGCCGGACTCGGGGTTGCATTGAAGCTGCTGCCGGTCGAGGGCCAGAGTCTGGTGCTGGCCGGTGCGCTGATCTCGATCGCGCTGAACTCGCTGCTGTTCAGCGCGGTCGAGCCCGCCCAGGCATGGTTGCGCAGGCGTTCGGCGTTTGCGCGCCGGCTCGAGCAGCGCGACGACCCGTTGGCCGAACTGCCGACCTCGACCGATCCGTCAGCGCTGGCCGGACAGGTGGTGCTGGTCGGGCACGGCCGGGTCGGGCGGCAGATCGCGCAGGCACTGGGTTCGGCCGGCGTGCCGTACGTCGTTGCCGAGCAGAACCGCGAGATCGTCGAAGCCCTGCGCGAGCAGGGCGTGGCGGCGGTGTCT
>Ga0105237_10008062_pt1 | contig 11455 bp, 7 predicted proteins | sample KBSC24metaG_FD_81520 | JGI IMG/M metagenome (GOLD analysis project Ga0105237, IMG submission 81520) | Corn rhizosphere microbial communities from Kellogg Biological Station, Michigan, USA - KBS C2-4 metaG | ecosystem: Host-associated > Plants > Roots > Rhizosphere > Soil | place: Michigan, USA... | reverse complement strand
GCACAAAGCTGTTATTTTCATGATAAACAGTAGTTTACGCCGGACAATAAAGTTTCCGGGCGATGCAGTTGTTCTGGTAAAATGCATACCTTTGGTTTGATTGAGTTAATAATAGGCTAGTCCTGTTGATAACTTCGGAGAGGTGGCGCAAACACCTCTCTTTTCATTACAGGCCGTAGCCAGGGCATGAATACATATGATCTGTTTTTATTTCCGTTGTGTAACAGTAATAGTCTTCCCATCGATGCTATAGGAAAAAGTGGCTGAATGCTGCAATGCCCTGAACGCCTCTTCCACCGTCTCCTTTTCAAAAGATCCGGTGAATAGGAGGTTCCTAAGGCTGGTATCAGCCAGTACAATCTTCACCTGGTACCATCGTTCCATCCGGGCAGCCAGCGATACAAAGGATTCCTTTCGAAATATCAGCTTCTCCTTCATCCAGGCCGTCTCGACATAGCTGCTGTCTCTCGGATCGACTGCCAGTTGCGTCACCCTTATCACCTCTTCCCGGCTTTTCACGCTGTCCGCCGGCGCCACGGTTTTTCCCGCCTCGTTGCGTATGACGATCTTTTCATTGGGTCTTAATAAGATCTTCCGTTCCGGGTCGGTCTTCAGACTCACCTCGATGACGCCTTTTATCAGGGTGGCCTCTACAAAGGAATCTTCCGGATAGGCCTTTACATTAAAGGATGTCCCCAGCACCCGGATAATGACATTACCTGCGTGCACCACCAATGGCATGTCGGGATTGCCATGGATATCGAAAAAAGCCTCGCCGGTGAGCTGCATCTCCCGTTTCTTCACCCCGAAATCCTTATTATAAGCAAACTGACAGGCGCTGTTCAGCATCACTGTAGAGCTGTCCGGTAAATTGATCAGGGTTCGGGAGCCGGTCTTCGTGACAATCCTGTCATAAGCCAGCGCGCTGCCGCTATGGCCTTCCTTCCGGAAGAAATAGATGGTTCCAATAACCAGGACGGCGGCCGCTACACCTACCCATGCATAAAGGCTTTTCCTCCTGCCGGCGCCCTCAACAGCGGCCATTTCGACAGGTGCGTTCACTGTTTCCTCTCTCCCATTTCCCCGTATGGATTGCATAATGGCCGACAGGCTATTCCCCTTCGCCGCCTTCTCCTCCGCACCCGGACGCAAAGAAAGCCCCCTTAGCTCGGATAGTAAATCCCCGTATGGGATCATATCCTGCTGCCCGTTCAGCAATGCCTGCAGCTCCCTAAGCTCATCCTCCGTGATGTGCCCGTCGAACTGTTTAGCTAATAACTCCCATAGTCTTTTGTCTGTCATCGTACATTAGAGATTTTCAAAACGGATTCCATCCGTTTAAGGCTGATGCAGAAAAAGACATTTACCCCTAAAAAAGTTTAAGAAAAAATAATATTAACGGGGCTCCTCCCGGTCCGGAAGAAAAAATTAATGATGGAGAAAGGTCATTGGCACGGCCAGACTGATCTTCTTTAGCGCAATGCTCATTTGCGCCTCGACGGTCTTAATAGAAATATGTAACAGATCGGCTACTTCCCTGTATTTGAGATTACTTTCTTTTACCAGGAGAAAAATGAGCTTACACTTAGGTGACAGCTGATCGATCACCTTATTGATATGACGTACCATTTCCGATGAAATAAGCAGCTGCTCGGGACTAACCTCCCATTGCAGGGGGAAATCATGCAGACCGTCCTCCGACAGCTGTATATCCATTTTCTGCCCCCGGAGGAACTCCAGCGCCCTGTTACGGGCGCATTTTAAAAGATACAGCTCAGGACTGGCAACATCCTTTAATAAGGACCGCTTTTCCCATATCCGCACAAACACGTCGTTGGTGATCTCTTCGGCAGCACCCCTGTCCCCAACAATGGAATAAGCCAGTTTGTATAATCGATAAAAATATATGTTATGGAGCTCGGCAATGGCCGCTTCATCCTCTGCGAGGGACAGTCGTGTAAAAAGAATATAAGCAGCGTTTCGGGTCATACCTTACCCTAATGTACACCAATTTTTTACACATATCCATTAAATGCCCATCGCAAACGTTTGCGTCATTTTCGCCGCCCCATCCCCCGGTTTCACCGGTCTTTTCCTGCTATTTAGCTATTGTTAATTTCCCCCTATCCATATTTTAGTATTTTTACCCCCGCCTTTAACAGCTAGAAATCTTTATTATATGGAAAAGAACAACAGACCGGCACAAGGACCACCACCAGGCAAAGGCAGACCCAAGGGACCGGGATTATCCACCCTCCTAAAACCCTATAGAGGGCCCATCACCCTATTGGTCTTGCTCGCCCTGATAAGCAATGCCTTTAATCTTTGGTTACCCAAGATCATCGCCGCCGCCATCGACTCCTTTACGGGTCAGAAACATACGGACGTACACCCATTCGTCGTCGAATTCCTCTGGGCTGTCGCCGGCTCTTTTATCTTCGCTTACCTGCAAAGCATCGTTCAAACCTATACATCAGAAAAAGTCGCCCGCGACCTGCGCACCCGACTGTCGGAAAAAATATCCCGGCAAAGCTTCGAGTTCCTGCAGCAAACCACTTCCTCAAAGCTGCTGACCAATCTCACGGCAGATGTGGACTCTATCAAATCGTTCGTATCCCAGGCCATCGTTTCCATCGCCAGCAGTCTCGTGGTCATTTTCGGCGCCAGCATCCTGCTGCTCAGCATTAACTGGAAGCTGGGTCTCATCGTCATCGCCATCATACCCATCATCGGGATCACCTTTTTCGTGGTGCTCAAGAAAGTACGAGCCCTCTTCCTGAAGAGCAGGGAGGTCATCGACACGCTGAACAAGGTCATCAACGAGAGCATCCTGGGCGCGGCCATTATCCGGGTGATCAATTCCATGCAGCTGGAGTACAACAAATTCATGGAGGCCAATAAAAAAGCGCTGAACATAGGACTGGGCATCCTGCGCCTGTTCGCCTCCCTCATCCCCATCATCGTCTTTACCAGCAATATAGCCAACCTTGCCATCCTGGCCATGGGCGGGCACTATGTTATCAGCGGATCCATGAGTCTGGGTGACCTCACCGCCTTTAACAACTACCTGGCCATGCTTGTCTTCCCTATCCTCATCATCGGGTTCATGAGCAATGTCATTGCACAGGCCAGCGCCTCCTACATACGTATCAGCGGCGTTCTCAATGCACCCGATCCCGTAGAGACAGGCACCATTAAAAAGGATCTGAAAGGAAACATTGCCGTGAAAAATGTATCCCTCTCCTATAAGGAAAAAAATGTGCTGAAGGATATCTCCTTCACCATCCCCGCGGGTTCCCAGACAGCCATCATCGGCCCCACTGCCGCGGGCAAGACCCAGCTGCTGCAATTGCTCACCGCATTGACACGTCCCAATACGGGCGTCATCGAGTACGACGGTCATCCCATCGCGGAATATGAAAAGGAATCCTTCCACAAACAAATAGGATTGGTATTCCAGGACAGTATCATTTTCAATATGAGCATCCGGGAGAACATCGCCTTTAACGAGGACGTTACAGAGGAGTCCATGCAAAAAGCCATCGATACGGCCGAGCTGCATGACTTTATCGACGCCCTTCCGGACAAACTGGAGACGGTCGTATCCGAAAGAGGCACCAGCCTCTCAGGCGGACAAAAGCAGCGTATCATGCTGGCACGCGCCCTGGCCATCAATCCAAGAGTGCTCCTGCTGGATGATTTCACCGCCCGTGTCGACACCAGCACCGAACAAAAGATATTGGAAAATGTACGCCGCAATTATCCGGGTATCACCCTGCTGTCCGTCACCCAGAAGATCGCATCCATCGAAGACTATCAGCAGATCATTCTCCTGATGGAAGGAGAGATCATTGCCGCCGGCACACATGCCGAATTGATGAGCACCTGCCCGGAATATGTTCAGATCTATCAATCACAACGTAGCACCAGTCATTATGAGCAACACGAATTACAATCTTAATAATACCGCCGTCAAGGAAACCAAAAAGCCCTCCAACTGGGCCGCCCTGGGGAAGCTTATCAACCTGCTGCCAGAACAACGCAGCAAGCTGATCTGGGCTCTGATCGTGATATTGGTCTATTCCATGCTCACGATGGTCGGCCCCTACATCGTAGGCATCACGATCAATGACTTTATCTTAAATAAGAAATGGAATGGCGTGCTCCGCAACTGCGGATGGCTTCTGCTGCTATACTGCTGCGTGCTCGTATTGGTATACCTCCGCACCATCCTGATGGGGAACTTCGGGCAGCATCTCCTTTTTACGCTTCGCAACACGCTCTTCAACAAGCTGCAGGAGCTGCCCGCCGCTTTTTTCAATCAGAACAAGGCCGGCGACTTGATCTCGAGGATCAACAACGATACGGATAAGATCAACCAGTTCTTCTCCCAGTCCCTTATGCAGTTCGTTTCCAGCTTCTTCTTTATCATCGGGGCCGGTATCGCCCTGGTGGCGGTCAACTGGAAGCTGGGACTGGCAACCCTCGCTCCTGCCGTGCTTATATGGGTCTTCACCAAACTAACCACGCCCTGGGTCAAACGAAAAAATGCCGCCAACCTGAAAAGCGTAGGCGGGATGAGCGCCGAGATACAGGAAAGCCTCGATAACTTCAAGGTCATTATTGCGTTCAATCGCCGCGATTACTTTCGCAAACGCTTTGATAAGGCCAATAAGGATCAGTATTCATCCGCCGTCAGGGCGGGGCTGGCCAACAATATATTCATGCCCGTTTATGGACTAGCTTCCAGCCTGGGACAGTTGGCCGTTCTTACCTATGGCATTTACCTGATCATCCATGGCGAGTTCACCGCTGGCCTCTTCGTCACCTTCTTTTCTTACGTCTCTTATTTTTATGACCCGCTACGTCAGATGGCAGCCCTCTGGGCGGGGTTCCAGGTAGCCCTCGCGGCATGGGACAGGATCGCTCAGATACTCAACCTGCAATCCGACCTGGTAACGACCTCGGGTCTCTCGGTCGTCCGCGATGAAAAGGCCGGCACACCGGCGCTCCTGGAATTTCAACACGTATCCTTCCATTACCCGGATGGCACCGAAGTCCTGCACAACAACAGCTTCCGCATGGAAAAAGGCAAAACCTACGCCCTTGTGGGCCCTACGGGCGGCGGCAAAACGACCACAGCCTCCCTCATTGCACGTTTGTACGATCCTACCTCCGGTCGCGTACTCCTGGATGGTCAGGACCTTCGTTCCTATACAGCCGTCGAAAGGACCCGCAAGATCGGGTTCATCCTCCAGGAGCCCTTCCTCTTCTCCGGCACGGTAAAGGATAATATATTATACGGCAACGAACAACATCATAGCCTCAGCAACGAAGAGCTGTCAGCCGTCATCGAAAAGGCCAACCTGCAGACATTGCTCTCCCGCTTTGATGCAGGACTCGACACAATGGTCTCCTCCGGCGGCGATGGCATCAGCCTGGGACAAAGACAGCTCATCGCCTTTATGCGCGCCGTGCTCCGCAATCCCGACCTGCTCATCCTCGACGAGGCGACAGCCAATATCGATACGGTGACGGAGAAGATGCTGGAAGATATCCTGCAGCGGCTGCCGGAGACCACTACCCGTGTCATCATCGCCCATCGTCTCAATACCATCGAAAATGCCGACGAGATATTCTTTGTCAACGCAGGCACGATCACGCGGGCAGGCAGCCTCGACCAGGCGGTAGATATGCTCCTGCATGGCAAAAGAGTGAGCTGAGGACAGAATTTCACCAGAATAGGTTGCTACCTTTGTAGCAATGAAATGCTGTTGTCTTCTACTTACTGTCATCATATGTTCTTTATCTCTAATGGCTCAGCAGCCTGCTCCTTCCGGCAAAGGAAGGATCACGGGCCGTATCCTGGATTCGCTGTCCCAAAAGCCCGTGGAGTATGCTACCATTACGCTTTACGCATCCAATAATAACAGGAAGCCCGTCAATGGCACTACTACCAACAATAAAGGCGTCTTTACACTGGAGGGATTGACACCGGGCAGCTATACGCTTACCATCGGCTTCATCGGCTATCAATCGCTCAGCACCGGCGCTCTTACCCTGGACGGGAAGACGATGAGCATGACGCTGGGAGACATCTCCCTTTTTCAAAAAGAGGAAGCCCTGCAGGCCGTGACGGTCACCGCTCCAAAAGGGCTTGTGGAAAACAAGATCGATAAGATGGTTTACAACGCCGAAAAAGATATCACCTCCCAGGGCGGCGTGGCCACGGACATTTTGAAAAAGGTACCCATGGTATCCGTAGATGTGGATGGCAATGTACAGCTGCAGGGCAATTCGAATATACTCTTCCTCATCAATGGCAAACCTTCCAGCATCTTTGGCAACAACCTGGCGGACGCCCTTCAATCCATCCCTGCCAGCCAGATCAAGAACATCGAGGTCATCACCAGCCCCGGCGCTAAATACGACGCGGAAGGCACAGGGGGCATCATCAATATTATCCTGAAAGAAAACAAGCTCCGGGGCATCAACGGTAATATCAGCCTCACTGCCGGCAGCCGCCTGGAGAATGGATCGCTAAACCTCAATGCCCGGCGCGGCAATTTTGGCATGAACGCCTTTTTCAGCGGCAATGCACAGCTCAACTCCACAAGGAACAACAGCTCCGACCGCTGGTCGGACGACACGGCCGCAGGGACAAAGAACAGACTGCAGCAGCAGGGGAGCAGCAAATTCCATCGCCAGGGCTATGAATCCGGAATTGGCTTCGACTGGAGCATCGATCATCGCAATAACCTTTCCGGCAATATAGGCTATGATAATTTTGGGAATAACAATGACGGCTCCTTTCTCCAATTGCAGAGCGGATACGATGCCTCCTCCGGCGCACTCCTCTCAAACGACAGCTCCCTGGTCCTCTCAGGCAGCCGCTTCCAGGGACACTCACTGGATTACAGCCTGAGTTATAAAAGGACCTTCCCACAAGAGGACAGAGAACTGGACATATCCTATGATGGCAGCTATGGCAATAACCACTCCGCCAATCACCAGGCGCAAAGTCTTCCGGACGGGAGTTCCCCTTTCACCGGCACCACGAGTCAAAGCGACGGGCACGATCACGAGACGAATTTCCGTCTTGATTATGTACAGCCCATGGGAGAAAAAGTAAAGCTGGAGACGGGAGGCAGAGTACAGATAAGACAGATAACGAGCTCGTCTTCGGTGCTTGCGCTGGATCCAACGACAGGCAGCTACACATATGACAGCGGTCAGTCAAACTCACTCTCCTATACCCGTCATGTATATGCGGGCTACGCTTCCCTTTCCTTTCCGGCCTTTAAATGGCTGGATGTAAAGGGAGGACTCCGGTACGAACGTACGGAAACAGATGCAGAATTCAGCAAATCCTCCGGCACGAATATTCCCGGCTACAATACCTTCGCACCCTCTCTTATTCTCTCACATTCGTTCGAAAATGACCAAACGGTCAAGATCGCCTATACAAGGAGGATCCAGCGTCCGAACTACAGGTGGCTAAACCCCTATATCAATGTCAGCGACCCTAAGAATATTACCATCGGCAACCCCTATCTTCAGCCCGAGGTCAGCGACAACATCGACCTCACGTACTCAAAGTCTTTCGAGAAAGGCAGCGCACTCAACATCGTCCTGTTCTATCATCACCAGGTCCATGATGTCCAGCCTTTTATCACCTATTATCCAACTTACACCATCGGCGATTCTGTTTACTTCAATACATCCGTCAGTATACCCATGAACGTAGGTTCGGAAAATAATTACGGGCTGAATATCTACGGCTCCATACCCATTGGCCCCAAGCTCAATCTACGCAGCAACCTTTCCTTCTTCGACAGATATATCACCACCGGCAGCCTGGGCGGCAGTAATGTCACCAGCTTCAATTACAGAATGAATATGAACGCCAGCTACCAGCTGAGCAGCACGTTTATACTGGAGTTCTTTGGCAATTTCAATTCGGCACGGAATGAGCTTCAGGGAAGATACCCTTCCTTCACCTCGTATAACTTTGCCTTCCGCAAACAGATCTGGCATAAGAAGGGCAGCATTGCTTTTTCCGCGACCAACCCCTTTGCCTCCAGTGTCCGCCAGGAAACCACCGTCAGCGGTCAGAATTTTTCGCTGCATACCCTCCAGCTCGTACCCTACCGAAGTTTTGGTATCAATTTTACTTATAAGTTTGGTAAATTGGAGTTCAAGAAAGATAAGGAAGAGCAAAAAGAGCTCCCCGCACTGCCCGACAACGGGTGAAAACTATGAACCTATGCCTAACAAAACCAACTCCATATGACCTACGTACGATCTTGCCTGTTCGCCGTCTGTACCCTCCTGTTATCCGCCGTCAGCATGGCTCAATCCACAGATTCTTTCCAGCTGTCCAAAACATTTCGCATAGGCAGCCCCGGAGGATGGGACTATATCTCCGTAGGGCCTGACAAAAAGATATATGTTTCCCACGGTACCCACGTGGTGATCCTGGACGAGAAAAAAGGCGATTCTGTCGGTGTCATTCCAAACACCAACGGCGTCCACGGCATTGCCTTCGATGAGGCCATCGGTAAAGGCTATACCAGCAATGGCCGCAACAACAGCGTCACCGTCTTTGAAATAAAGACAGGTAAAGTATTGAACCAGATACCCGCGGGCCAGAACCCCGATGCCATCCTGTTCGACCCCTTCTCAAAGACCATCATTACCTGCAACGGCCGCAGTCATGACCTTAGCATCATCGACCCGGTCACCGAACGGGTGACGGCTACTATTGCATTGGACGGCAAGCCCGAGACGGCCGTCTCCGACGAGGCTGGCAGGATCTTCGTCAACATCGAGGACAGGAATGAGATCACCGTCGTGGACATGGTCCAAAAACAGGTCGTCACCAGCTGGTCGCTGTCTCCCGGCGAAAGCCCCACGGGACTGGCCATCGATAGAAAGACCAAACGGCTGTTTGCAGGCTGCGAAAAATGGCTCATCGTAATGGATGCCGTCAGCGGCGGCATCGTTGGAAAATATCCCATCGGCAACGGATGTGATGGGGTTGCTTTCGACAGACATCTGAAAGATATATTCGCCTCCTGTGGGGAAGGGCTGCTAACCGTAATCCATGAGCGCTCAGCCAGCTCCTTCCAGGTCGTTGCCAATGTTCCGACAAAGCGGAGCGCTCGCACCCTGGCCGTCGATGAAAAGAACCATGAGATATTTCTCCCTGCCTCGTCCGGCGCCTTCGAGGTCCTCGTAGTAGCCCGACGTTAGGAATATGCCCCGGAACCGCTGAAAGCGGTTCGTCCGAAGGCCTCAGACATTAGCCATATGCGGGAATTGGGCTATTTTTCGTGTTAGGCCAATTCCCGCACTTTTTTCGTTAAATTGTCAATACAATTAACGATTATGGCACAAACATCCGAAGCCATCGTGGCTGCACCCAAATATGGACGCCTGAAGAACTATGTCAACGGCGAATTCACCGACATCTCAGGCAGGTCCCTACCCGTCATATCCCCGCTCGACGGGACCTTATTGGCGGAAATGCCCTGTTCCACCTCACAGGACCTCGACCAGGCCGTAAAAGCGGCCAAAGCGGCCTTCCCATCCTGGAGCAGAATGCCGATAAAAGAAAGAGTACAGGTATTCTATCGATACCGGCACCTGCTGGAAAAACATACGCAGGACCTGGCAGCCCTCGTCAGCGAAGAGAATGGCAAGACGCTGGGCGAGGCCGTCGCTGAAGTTGAAAAATGCATCGAGCTCACGGAATTCGCCGCCTCCCTTCCCCAGCTTCTGACGGGCGAAGTGCTGGAAGTAAGCAAAGGAGTGGAATGCCGTACCGAGCATATTCCACTGGGTGTCGTGGCCTCTATCGTCCCATTTAACTTCCCTGCCATGGTCCCCAACTGGACCATTCCCAATGCCCTGGCCCTGGGCAACTGTATGATTATAAAGCCTTCCGAAAAAGTGCCGCTTAGCGTAGGCCGTCTGGCCCTCCTGCTGCAGGAAGCCGGCTTGCCCGAAGGCGTATTCAACATCGTCAACGGCGACAGCGAAATAGTGGAAGCAATCTGTGATCATCCCGGTATCGAAGCGGTCAGCTTCGTGGGGTCAACCCGTGTGGCCAAGCTTGTCTACCGCCGGGCTACTTCCAACCTCAAACGCTGCCTGGCGCTAGGCGGAGCCAAGAATCACCTGCTGGTGCTGCCGGATGCCAAACCCGAAATGACAGCACAAAATGTGGCAGCCTCCATGAGCGGATGTGCAGGTCAGCGCTGTATGGCAGCTTCCGCCATGGTAGGGGTCGGCGCCATCGACCACATCGTAGAGAAAATATGTGAAGAAGTCCGCCGCATCGTACCGGGCCGCAACCTGGGTGCGGTCATCAGCTCCGAAGCAAAAGAACGGATCGAACGCTATATAACTGAAGCTGAACAACAGGGAGCAAAAATTCTCGTAGATGGTCGCGGCGCTACGGTTCCCGGTAAAGAAAAGGGCACCTATGTGGGCCCTACTGTCATCGATGGTGTTAAACCCAATATGGCCGTAGCCAGAGAAGAAATATTCGGCCCCGTCATCAGCATCATGCGCGTGGACAGCCTCGACGAAGCCCTCGCTATCGAGAATGCCAACCCTTACGGTAATGCGGCTTCCGTATTTACACAAAATGGCGGCTACGCACGTTACGTCATCGACCGGGCCTCGGCAGGCATGGTAGGCGTCAATGTCGGCGTACCTGTACCCCGCGAGCCCTTCTCCTTCGGTGGATGGAATGAAAGCAAGTTCGGAGTGGGCGACATCACGGGCAAAAGTTCCATCGAATTCTGGACCCGGCTAAAGAAAAGCACGGTAAAATGGAATCCCGAAGCCGGCATCAACTGGATGAGTTAACCTTAACAAAAAAATACTGCATATGCCTTCTCCCGTCACTATATCCGAAACCCAGGAGATACAACAGGAAAACTTCGATTACACCCTCTTCTCCTGGAGCAAGCAAAAAGGCCTCAACCCTATTGCCGTCAAATATGCCGAAGGAGTATATCTCTACGACTACGATGGAAAAAAATACCTGGACTTTTCATCCGGGCTGATAAACGTCAACATTGGACATGGCAACCAGCGCGTCACTGCTGCCGTTGTCCGCCAGATGCAGGAGGTCAGCTATGTAACGCCCGGCTGTGTGACCCGTGCAAGAGGTGAGCTGGGACGGCGCCTGGCAGAGATCACACCCGGCCGTCTTAAAAAGACCCTGTTCACGGTCTGTGGCGCCAGCGCTATCGACAACGCCATCAAGCTGGCAAGACTCTACACCGGCCGTCATAAGATCATCGCCCGTTACAGAGCCTTTCATGGCGCCTCCTACGGCTCTATGACGGCTGGCGGCGACCCCCGCAAGCTGCCGCATGATGCCCAGCAAATGCCTAACGTCATCCATGTGGAAGACCCCTATTGCTATCGATGTCCCTGG
>Ga0105237_10008061_pt1 | contig 11455 bp, 6 predicted proteins | sample KBSC24metaG_FD_81520 | JGI IMG/M metagenome (GOLD analysis project Ga0105237, IMG submission 81520) | Corn rhizosphere microbial communities from Kellogg Biological Station, Michigan, USA - KBS C2-4 metaG | ecosystem: Host-associated > Plants > Roots > Rhizosphere > Soil | place: Michigan, USA... | reverse complement strand
TTTGTCAAATCGTTCGCGGGGCGGACAGGGCGCTGCATGCGTTAAATCGCTGAAGCTGTCCCGAGCAACAGCAGATTGAGTCCCAGCGGTACGAACTTTTGAAATCCGCGGTCAAACGTGACGAGTCGCATTCCCGTTTCGACCGCAAACGCGGCGAGGTATGCGTCCATCCACCAAAATGTCGAGACGTGAAGCGGCATTGTCCGGTATATTCAGCGTTCCGGGCTGACCACATTCGATGGTGGGTAAATGCACTCGGCCGCGCGGATTTCCTTGCACCGCCAAGGCGGGCGTGGAGGCAACAACCCGCCGCAACCCCTCCACGACGAGGTCATTCAATTCGCGGCCCGCCTGCTTGGCTATGGTCGTGACATCGGCCAGCAAGTCATCCGGGATGTCGAGTGTCGCCTTCATAGAAGCAGACTTGCAGGTTTTGCTGGCCTCGTCAAAAAACTACCGCGAAAGTTGCTCCACTGGATTTGTCTATTCCGCAGCCCCACAGGACTTATCTGACGCACGGCACTCATGGCACCGATTCGCCCGCCGCCGTCGGTTTCCCCACCGTGCGCCGCAGCTTCTCGAACTTCGACGAGACGTTGGCGTATGCCGGGTAGGGCCGCGTGGCGTGCTTCGGGCGGTAGCGGAAGTGCTTGTAGGACCACATCCATTCTCCCGGCCGGGCCCGAATGATCGGCTCCATCGCATCCCAGCAGCACTGCGCAATTTCCTGCACAGTGGCGCCTTCCGGCCAGGCCACGGGCGGGTGAGCCACGATGCGGCAGGTGCCATCGGCACGCGGCTCGGTCTCAACCGGAATCAGCAGCGTGCCCGCGCGCTGGGCCAACAGCGCGTGCAGAAACGTGACGCACATCTCCAGGCCGCCGGGGCCGAAGCTTTCGATGATCGTTGCGGCTTGCGAAGGCGGCAGGTTGAGATCGAGCAGCATGCCGGTGGCCCCGCCGCGTTTCACGGTCTTCAGCAAACGGAGCATCGAGCTTTCCTGCGGGATGATTTTTTGCCCGGACACTTCGCGCAACCGATTGAACACGTCGCTCAGCAGCGTGTTTTTGAAATTCTCGGCCACGACGACATTGCCGAATCCCTCGAAGCCACACGCGAGGCTGGCCCATTCCCAATTGCCCTGATGGACGCACAGGAACACCGAGCCACCGGGACTTTGCGCATGCCGTTCGTGCAGGGCTTCGAATCCCTCCAGTTTCATCCAGGTCCGGTAGTTGTCCGGCGTCAGGTTTGGCGCCCAGAAAAGATCGAGCATCGTGCGCACGAAGTTGCGATACGACGACCTGACCAGCCAGCGGCGGCGGTCGGAACTCAGGCGGTCGCCAAACACGCACTCCAGGTTTCCGTCAGCCACTGCGCGCCCGCGGCGGTCCAGCACGTAAGCCAGGTCTCCCAGCACCACACCCAGCTTCACGGCGCGTGCACGTGAAAGCCGGGGGAAGAACCACGCGAGCGCGTCCAGCCCGCGCCGCTCGAGGCGATAGCGAAAGGATTTCCAATGGCCGGGCAAGAAAGGTTTCGGGTTTGAGGTTCGAGGTTTCGGATTCGCCAATGCAGGTCCCCAGGCAGGGAATGGAAGCTGGATTCTAGTTGGCGGTCGCGATTTCAGACCAGAAACTTCGAGAAACCAGAAACATTTGAAAGATGGATTCCTTCGCTTTGCTCGATCTCACCCGCTCCGTTCTCGCGCAACCAACCGCCCCATTTCACGAAGATGCCGTGCGGGCGGAGATTCTCATCCAACTCGCGCAAATCCCCAGCGTCCGCGTCGAGCAGGACGCATTTGGGAATGTCGTGGCCCTTTACGAGGGGTGCTCCGGTCATTCGGAATATGCCTTCGCCGCGCACATGGATCACCCGGGGTACGTGGGCGATCAATTCCTGGGCGGAGTGCCCGAGACGTATCGCGAAAAAAAGCCGCCCACTCGCGACTTCGGCGCATTCGCCATGTGGGATTTGCCGGCCTGCGACGTTCGCGATGGGCGCATTCATTCGCGGGCGTGCGATGACCTCATTGGCTGTGTCGCCATCCTGGCGCTCTTTCAGGAACTCGACCGCGCCAAGGCCGCGCCCACCGTTTACGGACTCTTCACGCGGGCGGAGGAAGTCGGTTTCGTCGGGGCGATCCATCTCGCGAAGAGCGCGCGCGTGCCGAAGGATGTGGCGATCATCTCGCTGGAGTGCAGTTCGGAGCGCAGCCCGGGCGCCGGCAAAATGGGTGAGGGTCCAATTATCCGCGTGGGCGATCGGACGAGCATTTTCGACGACGCGGTAACCGCCGCGCTCTCCAAAGCGGCCACCGACGCCAAACTCGCGCACCAGCGTTGCCTGATGAGCGGAGGGACATGCGAGGCCACGGCGTATCAACTTTACGGCTATCGCACCGGCGCGCTCTGCGTGGCGCTGGGGAATTATCACAACTGCGGACCCGACCTGACCATCGCCCCGGAATTCGTCGCCGTGGAGGATGTGGCCGGCATGATTTCGCTGATGCTCGCCGCCACCATCCATGAAAGCCCCGCCAATGCGCACGCGGCGCTCCGGGAGAAGCTGGAGAAAGGGATGGAGAAGTATCGCGAGTACTTCCCGGAATCCTAACCCCTACTCCGGAGCAAGCCGGGCCGCGAGGGTGAGGTAGATCCGGTCCTGCATCACGTCTGCAGCCACGGCGTCGCCGAGATACGGCGCCTGCTTAAGCCGCTCGGCGGCATCCGCGCGATGCAGGCCGGAAGCCGCAAGAGCCGTGGGCTGCAACGCAGCCCGCACGCGGATGGCGTTCTCGACATAGGGGGCGTATTTTCCGTGCCGCAGGAGGAAGCGATGTTCCTGGAGCGCATAGAGATTGCCCAGCACCAGCAAGGCGACCGCGATCTCCGTCCAATTGCGCTGTTTCCAAAAAGCCAGTGCGGCCACGATTGCGAGCAACCACAAGGCCGCCGCGGGGAGGCAGTAAAAAAAGCGGCGGTGTTCGTTCGAAAAAAGATCCGGAAAAACCATCAGCATCGCGGCGTAGACCCCGGTGATCAGCAGGCACAGGCCAGCAAAAACCCACCCGCGACCGGGCGCGTTGAAGGCAAAACGCTTCCAGAGCCACCCCAGCGCCACCAAAGCGATTCCGGCGGGCAGGTTGCCCAGAAGATAACGAAACGAATCGAAGGCCATCAGCGGCGCACCCAACGCGAAGGTCGCAATCAGCTTCGGCTGGGTGAGGAGCGCGTGCCACGGCACGGTGGCGTAGCGCCGATCCCCTTCGTAACCGACAAGATGCCGTGTGATCGCCGGGCCGAGGAACCTTTGGTAGCACCAGGCGAAAATCAGCGCCGCTACGCCAGCGACCAGCAGGTGGCGCGCACGCGGTGTCCCTTCCTGCCAGGCCTGCCAGCCCAGGAACGCGACCGCGCCGCAAAGGAACAGGAATCCTTGCTTGTCGAACATCGGCATCAGCACGAGCAGGGCTCCGAAGAGCCCCGCCCGGATGCGGCTGCGCGGACCGTCTTGCCCCACCCGCGCCGCGCACCAGGCCCACGCGGCGAGCATGATCGCGAGGAGCAGACCCACCTTGGACGTGCGGTAGAAGGAGGTGTAAAACATGGCCGTCGGGCACGTCCACAAAATGACCGCCAATCCCGCCGCCGTCAGTCGGCTGAGGCCGCCATGATGGACGGCGATCCACCACAGGACGACGCCCGCCACCAACAAAAACAGATAGTGCACGAGGGAGAAGAAATGGACGTGCCCATGCAAAGCCGACCACTCGATGAAGCGCGCGTCGACCCAGGCAAAAAGGAAACTCATTTCCCGCGCCTGGTAGGTGCCCCAATCGGTATTGAGATTGTCGTAAATGAGATCCAGCACCGGGCGATGCGCGAGATAGTGAGAAAGAAAATGCTGGCTCTCCGGATGGAGGAAGCCCGCCCCGCAAAGCGCCGCCGACAGGCCCGAGCAGGCGAGCCATGTCAGAGCAAGCACGGCCAGCCACACGGGGACGGGCAACGATTCCAGGCGATTTCGCATCGCCGCGTTTTGCAGAAACGGCACGGCGCGCCAAGTGGAATCCGGCGCAACCGAAGCGGCCCCTACGTGGCGGCGAATTTATTCGCCGAACCGCAGCGAGTAGAACCGTGTCACTTCCAATAGGCGTGTGACCGGAGAATTGTCCTGCCCATTTTGGCGCTCAAAACGCTCACGACCATTCTCGCAGCCACGATTCCGCGAATGAATTCGCGGCTACGTAGACGGACTCCCGCGCGCCACATCGCCCGTGGAGCGAAGCCGCACCCCAAAAAAAACTTCCTGAAATAGAATACCCAGTTCCGACGTTACAAGCTCGTGACCATCACCTCAAAGCCGCCGCTTCGTCGCCGCTTCCTCCAAATCACTCTGGCCTTCCTGGCCGTTCTGTTCCTCATTTTCAACGCCATCGCCTGGCTGCACGCGTGGTCGATCACCCACTACGCCCCGGTCAACGCCCGCACCACGCGGGCCCTCGAAATCCAGACTTTCTCCGACAAGGCGTGGCTGCTCCTGCATGGCCCAACGATCCGGCGCATGGCGAACACGATCACTCCGGCGCAATATCAACTCCCCTACTCGACGGTCACCTTCCCCGGCTCCGCAGGCGCGCGCCTGGAAGCGTGGCGCATTCCCGGCCAGCCAGGACGGCCTTCCGTCCTGATGTTTCCCGGCTTCGGCGGCAGCAAGGATACGCTGCTCCACGCGGCTGTGGAGTTTCACCAGGCAGGGTGCGAGACATGGCTGGTCGATTTCTCGGGAGTCGGCGATTCGGAAGGAAACACGACCACCGTCGGTTGGCGCGAGGCGGAAGACGTGGGCGCCGCGGTGCGGGCCACGCAGGATCAGCGTACCGGACCGCTGGTGCTCTACGGCACGTCGATGGGCGCGAGTGCCATCCTCTGCGCGGAGCATCGCGGATTCGTGAAGCCGGATGCGATCATCGCGGAATGCCCGTTCGACCGGCTGACCACGCCGATCGGCAACCGTCTGGAGCAGTTCGGAATCCCGAAGTTTCCGCTCGCGCAAGCGATCGCCTTTTGGGTGGGAATACAAAATGGATTCAATGGCCTGGCGCACAACCCGGTGGACTACGCCCGCGACGTGCGCTGCCCGGTGCTGCTCATGCAGGGAGACCACGACCAGTTGATGGGCGCCACGGCGGTGCATTCGATTGCGGGCGCGTTGGGTGAACGCGGGACGCTGAAGATCCTGCCCAACTGCGGGCATTCATGTCTTTGTCAGGACGGAGAGCCGCTATGGCGCTCCGAGGTGCGAGAGTTTCTGGCAAAAAAGGTCCCGGGCAACGCGAATACGGTGACCGCGCGCAAGGTGGCGCGGTCAAGGATGGGACCTATGTGACTCTTGGGACCATGGGACGCATAAGTCCCATCCGTCGCATAGGCCCCATCCGTCCCACCTCCGGTTGACAATATCATCGGTTCTGCTAAGTATATCTTAGTTCTTTGCCAGCTTAATGTTCCGGCCCGGTGGCCGGTCAACGGGGGAACCGAACTACGGCCGCGCGTGAAATACTTGTCGCGCGGCTTGGGGCGAACGGCGTTTGCGACGCCGGGGGCACTTGGTAGCCCAAGCCCGACAGCTAACTCCGTCAGCATGCAACCAAGAGGCCGCCCGCGCGGCGCCGCTTTCCATTCCGGAAAGCCGGTGCAACGCGGAGTGTTCTCGAGAACCCATCGCCCCGCCGCCAGGCGCACTGGCAGCGGCGCACTTGATAGAAAGTAAAACACCCATATGGACGGCAATACCCTGCTGTTCTTAGTCATCATCGCGGCGAAGATCTTCTTCTCCATCGCGATCCTCCTCGCCATCGTCGGCGTGCGCTATATCCCGCATCGCCGCGTCGGCATCCTGGAAAAACTGTGGTCCGAGCGCGGCTCGCTCACGCAGGGCCGCATCATTGCCCTCGGGGGCGAAGCCGGCTTCCAGGCGCGTGTCCTGCGCGGTGGCCTCTATATCGGCTACCCGTTCTGGATGTACCGGCTCCACACCGTGCCACTCGTGACCATCGCCGAAGGGCACATCGGTTACATCTATGCGCGCGACGGCCAGCCGCTCGGCCCGACGCAAACGCTCGGCGCCGTCGTGGAATGCAACGGGTTTCAAGACCCCGCGGCGTTCCTGCTCAATGGCGGCCAGCGCGGCCGCCAGCGCGCCATCCTGCGCGAAGGCGTCTACGCAATTAATACCGCGCTCTTCGTGGTCATCACGGAGACCGGCGTCCATGCCGGCCCCGTGAGCCGCCTCGAACGCGAGCAATCGGCCTCGTGGCAACACGAGCTGTCGGAGGCCCGCGGGTTCTCGCCTGTCCTGATCGGCTCCGCCTACTACACCCAGCGCAATGGCGACCCGGCCCTGCAAACCGATGCCAGCAAACTCACTCCCCATGACCTGATCGGCATCGTCACCATCCATGATGGGCCGACTTTGGAATCCGGCGAATTCATCGCCCCGCAAGTCGGCTCAGCTACGACGGGCTCGCACAATTACTTCCAGGACGCCGAAGGGTTCCTCACCCTCGGGGGGCGCCGCGGCAAGCAATTGCAGGTGCTGACGGACGGCACCTATTTCATCAACCGCTGGTTCGCCACCATCGAACTCCAGCCGAAGACCCTCATCCCGATCGGCTACGTCGGGGTGGTCATCAGCTACTACGGCGCCAGCGGTGAAGACGTCACCGGCGCGCAATTCCGCTACGGCGAACAAGTCGAAGCCGGACGCCGCGGCGTGTGGCGCGAAGCCCTCGCGCCCGGCAAATACGCGCTCAATCCGTATGCGCTCAAAGTCGAACATGTCCCGACGGTGAACTTCGTTCTCCGCTGGATCAGCGGCCAGACCGAGGCGCATCGTTACGACGAGCATCTCACGAGCATCCCGCTCATCACTGCCGACGGCTACGAGCCCCTGCTCCCGCTGTCGCTCGTCCTCCACATCGACTACGAAAAGGCGCCGCGCGTCGTGCAGCGCTTCGGCGACGTGCGCCGGCTCATCACGCAGACGCTCGACCCGATCCTCACCGCGTACTTCCGCGACGTCGCGCAGTCTTCAAACATGCTCGACTTGCTGACGCGCCGTGAAGAGATCCAGCGCCACGCCACCGAGGAACTCGGCCGACGGTTCCAGAGCTTCGACATCAACTGTGTCGCCGTCCTCATCGGCCGCCCGGAATCCGCGACCATCAAGCCCGGGCAGGAAGACCCGATCGACCGGCTGTTTGACCAACTGCGCCAGCGCCGCCTGGCGGAAGAGCAAAAAGAAACTTTTGCCAAGCAGCAGGAAGCCGCGACGCAACAGAAGCAGCTCAACCAGGCGCGCGCCGAGGCGGACCGCCAGACCCACCTCACCGAGACGCGGATCGAGATCGAAATCGCCGGCAACCGCGGCGCCGCCCAGCTCGCCGAAGCCGAGCGCCTCGCCAAGCGCGAGATCACGCTCGCGGAAGGCCATGCCCGCGCCGTCGAACTCGATGGCCAGGGTGAAGCCGCGAAGATCGCGCAAGTCGGCCAGGCCGAAGCCGACGTGAGCCGGCAGAAAGTCGCGGCCTTCACCGACCCGCGCCTCTATGCGCTCAACCTCGTGGCGCAACAGCTCGCCCACAGCGAGCAGCCGCTCGTGCCCGAGCGCGTCGTCCTCCTCGGCGGCGGCGATGGCAAGGACGCGGTCGAGACCGGCCTCTTCCAATCGATCCTCCAGGTGCTCACCGCCTGGAAGGAAATCGACAACGAGCCCGAGCCTCCGCGCCCCGCGCCGGAGCCGGTGCCGACCAAGCTGGCGGCGTGAGGCGTGGGTAGATGGTGGTGGGAGTTTGCGTCCCGCGGAGTCCGATCCTCCGCGGGACTTTTTGTGAAGTTGATAGCGGAAAGTCGATGGTTGATAGCCCCGTCATCATTGGCGGCGCTCTCACGTTTGTGGAAAGGCTGCTCGACGTTCCGACAACCGTGCGACGACCGAAATGGGCTGCGGGCTATCAACTATCCACTCTCCACTATCAACATTCAGCCCGCCGCCATCAACTCATCCCGATCCCGCAATATCACCAGCGCCTGCTGGACCAGCATTTCCATGCTGAACGGCTTGCGCAGCACCGGGCGGCGCGTGGCCTCCAGGGCGACGGTCAGCTCGCGGCTGCCAGGATCGCCGGTGATGAAGAAAAAGCGTTCCCGCAAGTGCGGCCACCGCTCGGACAGGATGGCGAAAAGATCGAGCCCATTCTTCCCGGGAAGCCGAACGTCCGAGATCACCAGATCGAACGGCGTGGTCTCCAGTTTCTCCAATCCCTCCTCGGCCGTGGCCGCGCGCACCACCTGGACCCCCAGCCGGCTGCGCAGCGCTTCGTGCACCAGGCTGGTAATGAACTCCTCATCATCCACGACCAGGACCACGGGCTTCCCTGGAAGGTGCAGAGTTTCCGAGGCGTTCGGCGTCACGTCGCAACGGGCGACGAGCTGCGAGTGATTGCCGGACATTGGCAAACACATCGCAAAGACGGTCCCGTCGGGTCCGCTGCTCTCGACTTCGATCGTGCCGCCGTGTTGTTGCACGATGCTGAAGCATACGCTCAATCCCAGCCCGGTGCCCTGCTGGACGGTCTTGGTCGTGAAGAACGGGTCGAAAATCCGTTCCAGATGCTCCGGCGGGATGCCATGCCCAGAGTCGCGGATGCGCAGGCACGCGCAGCCGCCCTCCACCGTGAGCGCCAGCCGCAACTGGACCCGCGGGCTTTGGCGCATTGCATCCAGCGCATTCATGCAGAGGTTCACAATGACCTGCTTGAGTTGCGCGGGATCGGCCTGCAACAGCAACGGACCCGGAGCCGCCTGCACGATGGGGTCGCAACCTGCCTCGCGCAGGCGAAAGCGCAGGATGCCGATGGCCTCCCGCACGATCGTGCCCAATTCACAATCCCGCGGCTCCAGCGCCGGCGGACGCGAGAGCTGGAGCAGTTGCGCCACCAGTTCCGCGGCTTCGGCGGTGCTCTGCTGGATGATCTCCGAAAAATGCCGCAGTTCCGGATTCGATCCCACGCGCACGTGCATCAATTCCGCATACCCGAGCACCGGCAGCAGCTTGTTGTTCAATTCATGCGCGATGCCGCCGGCCAGCGAATCGAGCAACGCGGATTTTTCCTTTTGTTGCAAACGCTGCTCCAGTCGGCGTTGCACCGTGATGTCCTGCATCGCGAGAGAGATCTGGCCCGTCTGCGGAATCCAGTGAAAGTCGCAGCGTGTCAGCCGATGCTCGCTCGTCACGGGTTCGATCCGCAAATCCATCGTTCGCGGCGCCCCGCCTTCGAAGCTGGCCTCAAATCCCCGCAATAGCGCGGCCAGGGCATGGCGTTGCCGGGGCGCGACGCAGGCTTCGAACGAAGGCAACTCCGCACCGGCCGAAAGACAAAGAATTTCGGCGAACCGGCCATTGCACGCCTCGATGGCGCCGGCCGGGCTAAGGAGCGCAAATCCGAGCGGGCTGTTCTCAAACAGGATTCCAAAACGCCCCTCGCTCTGCCGGAGCCGCTGCTGGCTGCGAAAGAGCTGCACATCGCGGCTCTGGAGGGCGTGCCGTTGCTCTTCCGCCCGGCGCGTCTGTTCGACGATGATTTCATTTTGCAACCGGACGAGCACCGGCATCGGCAGTATTCCCAGCAAGGTTCCGTCGGCCCCAACCACCGGGAGATCCTCATGAAACTGGGCGCCCGCGCGACCGAGAGCCCGCTCGAGAACGGCAAGGAGAGCCTCGCCCGGCGCCACGGTCGTCGGCTCGGACATCATATGTCCTCCGATCGCCTGTTTCGCGTACAAGGCGTAGCCAAACCGTCCGCTCAGCTTCAGCCCGATCTGCGCCTTCGAAATCAGCCCGGCATAGCAGCCATTCTTGACGACTCCGAAGTACTCGTCGGCCTGCGATTGCAAGCAGTCGTGGACTTCGCCAACGGTCAAGGCGGCCTCGAAACGCTGCCGGCGCGCAATCAATTCGCCGAGCACTTCCGGGGTCAGCGTGGTTTCAGGGGTCGGTTGGAATTGCATGGGCAAACCTCGTAAGATCACGCAACGTGCCAGCCCCGGTCCGCAGCTTGTGAAAGATTGTAACAATCGCGTGACAAGCTGTCTCCAAGCAAGGAATTGCTTGTCACCAGCAGGCGCGAAGCGCACGAGCCACGAATTCGTGGAACCTCCGGCACAGACACCGCTCAGCACCTCGGGGAGATGGCCTCCGCGAAAAGAGGACCGTGACCGCGGACGCCCGTGGGTTCGGCGAATAAATTCGCCGCTACGTAACGGACCCCGTGAACCAGACTCCAGGCTCATTCGATATTTTCGTGCATGAGGATTTGGGTCGCCCCATATTCCCTTCATGTCGTTCCTTCCCGACTCCGTCTCCCGCCGTCGTTTTCTCAAGGGCAGCGCGCTGGCCGGCGCCGCCAGCATTCTCGGGCTGCGTGCCGCGGCCGAGGACACAGTGACGCTCCCCTTCGCCAATGGCGAACGCAAGCTGGCCCGCTATCCCGGCAAGCGCCCCCTCATCCTCCAGACAAGCCGCCCTCCGCAACTGGAAACACCCTTCTCCGTTTTCAACGAGGGCGTGATCACGCCGAATGACGCCTTTTTCGTCCGCTATCATCTCGCGGGTATTCCCACCTCGATTGACCCGGAGGCTTTCCGGGTGGCCGTGAAAGGCCAGGTCGACACGCCGCTGTCGCTCAGCCTTGCGGAACTGCGGAAATTCGAAAATGTGGAACTCGTCGCAGTGAACCAGTGCTCCGGAAACAGCCGCGGTTTTTCGAAACCCCGCGTCGGTGGCGGGCAACTCGGCAACGGCGCCATGGGCAATGCCAAATGGCGCGGCGTGCGGCTCAAAGACGTCCTGGAAAAGGCCGGCGTGCAGGCCGGCGCGAAACAGGTCGTTTTCAATGGCCTCGACATACCCGTGCTCGAAAAGACGCCCGACTTCATCAAGGCCCTCGATCTCGACCACGCGCTCGATGGCGAGGTCATGCTCGCCTTCGAGATGAATGGAGAACCGCTGCCGATGCTCAACGGCTTTCCGCTCCGGCTGGTGGTGCCCGGATGTTTCGGCACCTACTGGGTGAAGCATCTCAACGACATCACCGTCATTCCCACCACGCTGGACAATTTCTGGATGACCACGGCGTATCGGATTCCTTCCACGCCAAATGGCGCCATCCCACCTGGCACAGCGCCCGCGAAGACCGAACCTATCCAACGTTTCAACGTCCGTTCCTTCATCACCAATCTCGCCGACGGCGCCAAAATCGCCGTGGGCAAGGTCACCACGGTGAAGGGCATCGCTTTTGATGGCGGTGCGGGCATCCGCGAGCTGTTGCTCAGTACCGATGGCGGCAACTCGTGGCAAACGGCGAGTCTCGGCGACGACCTTGGCCGCT
>Ga0105237_10008053_pt1 | contig 11460 bp, 7 predicted proteins | sample KBSC24metaG_FD_81520 | JGI IMG/M metagenome (GOLD analysis project Ga0105237, IMG submission 81520) | Corn rhizosphere microbial communities from Kellogg Biological Station, Michigan, USA - KBS C2-4 metaG | ecosystem: Host-associated > Plants > Roots > Rhizosphere > Soil | place: Michigan, USA... | reverse complement strand
GCCGGTGATTCCGGAAAATGCTCCCGCGCCGACGGCCTACCACGTCGCCTATCCGATCGAGGCAGTCGGCAAGCTGCGCGGCGTCGTCGTCATGCACGTCTCACCGCGTCCCGAGCCGGAGCTGCAGGGCGTCTTGCGCCAGCTGCACTGGGGCGCCGCCGGTCTCGAAGTTCTGTTCGTTCGCGACGAGGTGTATCGCGAACGAGCGTCGAGGGAACGACTGCAGACAGTGCTCGAGCTGGTGGCTGCAGCCGCGGCCCACGAGCGCTTCTCCGCCGCCGCTACCGCGCTCGCGACCGAGCTTGCCACGCGTCTGCATTGCGAACGCGTGACCATCGGATTCCTGCGCGGCAGCAAGGTTCATGTCGACGCCGTATCGCACAGCGCGCAATTCAAGGAGCGCACCAATCTGCTGCGCTCCGTGTCGGCCGCGATGGAAGAGGCCATCGATCAAGGCGGGCCGGTGCTGTATCCGCCGGTTCCAGGCCGGGCCGCTGCGGTCTCCCGCGCGCACGAGGAATTGGCCGGCAAACAAGGTTCAGGGGCGATTTGCACGGTGCCTCTGTCCTCGGCCCATCAGATCGTGGGTGCGATCACGTTCGAGCGTCCGGTCGACCGGCCTTTCGATGACGACGCTCTGGAGCTGTGTGAAGCGGTCGGCGGCCTCGCGGGCCCGATGCTCGAAGTACACCGGCGCGAAGACCAATGGCTCGTCGTTCGCGCCTATTGGTGGTATCGCGAGCAGTTCGAGAAGTTGGTCGGGCCCGGCCATCTCGGGTTCAAGCTCGCGGGATTGATGGTTGCGGCGGTCGTGCTGTTCCTCTTGTTCGCCAAGGGCGAGTATCGGGTCGCCGCGGAAACCGCGCTTGAGCCATTGGTGCAACAGGCGGCCGTGGCGCCGTTCAACGGTTACATCCGTGACGCGCCGGTGCGCGCCGGGGACCTGGTCAAGCAGGGCACCGTGCTCGCGGCGTTGGACGATCGCGAGCTCAAGCTCGAGTGGCTCAAGCATCGCAGCGAACAGGAAGAGCAGCTCAAGCAATACCGGCAGGCGATGGCCGAGCACAATCAGGCCCAGGTACTGATCGTCAGCGCACAGCTCGAGCAGACCCGCGCGCAGATCGACCGCGTGGAGGATCAACTGCAGCGCACGTTGGTTACCGCGCCGTTCGACGGCGTCGTGGTATCGGGCGATCTCACTCAGTCGCTCGGCGCGCCCGTGGAGCGCGGCTCGGTGTTGTACGAGGTCGCGCCATTGTCGTCATTCCGCTTGATCCTCAAGGTCGACGAGCGCGACGTGGGCGACATCAAGGAAGGACAGCGCGGCAACATTCTGTTGTCTGCGTTTCCGCGCGAGCCGGTTCCGTTCCAGGTGCAGAAGATCACACCTGTCTCCACGGCGAAGGAAGGTCGCAACTACTTCCGTGTCGAGGCGGCTTTGGACTACGACGAGCCGCGTCTGCGTCCGGGCATGGAAGGTGTCGGCAAGATCGAAGTCGAGCGCCGTCGCTATGCGTGGATCTGGTCCCATCAGGCCATCGATTCGCTGCGCCTGATGCTGTGGAAATGGATGCCCTGACGTCGAGGACGTAACCGCTCCGGTATGGCCGAGTCGCTGTTCAGTCCGTCCTGGTATCGCGTCGCCAAGCTGACGCCGCGCCTGCGCAAGCATGCGCAGATCCTTCGCCACGAATACCGCGGACAGACCTGGTACGTGCTCCAGGATCTCACGTCGGAGCGCTTCCACCGCTTCTCCCCATCGGCCTATCTGATCATCGGGCAGATGGACGGACGGCATACGGTTCAGCAGATCTGGGAAGCCTCTCTGGCGCACTCGGGCGATGATGCAGCGACGCAGGACGAAGTCATCCAGCTTCTGAGCCAGCTGCACTCGGCCGACGTGCTTCAGTGCGACGTGCCGCCCGACACAGCCGAAATGTTCCGCCGTCGCGAGAAGCAGGTGAAGGGCCAGATGCGCAGAAAGCTGCTGAGCATCTTCGCCTGGCAGATTCCTCTGATCGATCCCGATCGTTTCCTCGCGCGCTACATGCACCTGCTGCGGCCGCTGTTCACGGTCGGCGGATTTCTTTTCTGGCTTGCGGTGGTCGGCACCGCAGTCTTCCTGGGCGGCACGCACTGGAAAGACCTGACCGAGAACATGCTGGACCGCGTTCTGATGCCGGGCAACCTGGTCCTGCTGTGGTTGCTGTTCCCGCTGCTGAAGCTCGCGCACGAGTTCGGCCATGCCTTTGCGGTGAAAGCATTCGGGGGCGAGGTGCACGAGATGGGCATCATGATTCTCGTGCTCACACCGGTGCCCTACGTCGACGCGTCGGCCTCGTGGGGCTTCCGCTCCAAGTGGCAACGCGTGGTCGTCGGCGCCGCCGGCATGTCGGTAGAGGTATTCATCGCGTCGTTCGCGCTGTTCCTGTGGCTGAACGTCGAACCCGGCGTCGTGCGCTCGCTCGCGTACAACACGATCCTGATCGCCGGGATTTCGACTGTGCTGTTCAATGCCAATCCGCTGCTGCGCTTCGACGGCTACTACATCTTGATGGATTTCCTCGAGATTCCGAATCTGCGTCCGCGCGCGACCACGTATCTGATCTATCTGTGCGAGCGTTACCTGTTCGGGCGCCGCGACGCGCAAGTTCCGATCGCGACACCGGGCGAGAGAGCGTGGTTCGTCGCGTTCTCGGTAGCGTCGTTCATTTACCGTCTGCTGGTCATCTTCGCGATTCTGATTCTGCTCGGTCAGATCTCGGTCGTGCTCGGCATCATCTTTGCGGCCAGCACCGCTTTCGCCTGGCTCATCATGCCCGCCTTGAAGATCGTCAATTTCCTGCTCAACAGCCCGCGCCTTCGCCGCGTCCGCAAGCGCGCGCTGATGACGAGCGCAGGCATCCTGGCCGCCCTGATCCTGCTGATTGGCGTCGTGCCGATGCCGTTCCGGACCATCGCCGAGGGCGTGGTCTGGGTTCCGGAAGAGGGCGTCGTGCGCGGCGGCGCCGACGGCTTCGTCGAGAAAGTAGTCGCCGAGCCGGGAGCCTGGGTCAAGCCCGGTGACGTCCTGGTTCAATGCCGCGATCCGGAGATCGACACCGAGATCCGCGCGCTCGAAGCGCAGTTGGTCGAGCTGGAGGCGCGACACCGCGCATTCTTCCAGGAGGATCGCGTGCGTGCCGAAATCGTCGACCAGCAGCGCATGTACGTGCAGCAGGGGTTGGAGAGAGCGCGCGAGCGGAAGGAAGACCTGACAGTCCGCGCTCGCGCCGAGGGGGTTTTCGTTCTTCCGCTCGCCGAAAATCTGCCCGGCCGCTTCGTGAAGAAGGGCCAACAGATAGCACACGTGGTCCGGCGCGATACCGTGACCGTGCGCACCGTGATCGCGCAGCAGGATATCGATCTCGTGCGGCATACCTCGAAGCATGTCGAAGTGCGACTGGCAGAGCGGCGCGCCGAGTCGGAGGCAGGCACGGTCGCGCGCATCGTGCCGTCCGCAAGCGATCAGCTCCCGAGCCCGGCGCTGGGCAGCCAGGGTGGCGGACAGCTCGCGCTCGACCCGAGCGACAAAGAGGGGCGCAAGTCGGTGCAGCGCTTCTTCCAGGTCGACGTCGAGATGCCGGGTGACCAGCATCCACTGCACGTGGGAGGCCGCGCCTACATCCGCTTTCATCACGGCTGGGAGCCGATCGGATTCCAGTGGTACCGCAGCGCGCGCCAGCTATTCCTTTCGCACCTGAATGTTTGACCTTGCGTTACCCCGCGCTTCTCGTTCTGCCGCCTATGCAGAGCAGAAAGCGGAGCATCCGAGCCTCCTCGACAAAATCGCGCAGCGCGCCGCCGGTCCTTTGATCTGCCGGACGCGTGCATGGCTGGTACAGCGGACCGACCTTCCGGCGCGCGTACGGCATCACGCGACAGCGCTGGACGGCATGACCGACCGCGAGCTGCGTGCCGTCGCCGGCGAGATTCGCATGGAGCTGCGGCGTACGAACTTTGGCCTCGAATCCGTCGCGCGCAGCTTCGCGCTCGTTCGCGAGGTGTCCGGCCGAACGCTTGGCATGCGGCATTTCGACTGCCAGTTGATGGGGGGCTGGATCCTCCTGAACGGGCTGATCGCCGAGATGGAAACCGGCGAAGGCAAGACGCTCACGGCGACGCTGCCGGCATGCACCGCAGCGCTCGCTGGCGTATCGGTGCACGTGATCACGGTCAATGACTATCTCACGTCGCGAGACGCGGACACCATGCGTCCGGTTTACGAGGCGCTCGGTCTCAAAGTCGGGAAAATCGTACACGGGCAGGACCCGTCGACGCGGCGCGCGGAATATGCGTGTGACGTGGTCTATTGCACCAACAAAGAGCTCACATTCGACTACCTGCGCGATCGGATCGCACTGGGTCGCATGGACAACCGCGTGCAGCTCCAGATCGAGCGTCTGGCCGGGAAAGAATCGCGTGCGCGCAAGCTGGTCTTGCGTGGCCTGTTCTACGCGATCGTCGACGAGGCCGACAGCGTGCTGATCGACGAGGCGCGTACGCCGCTGATCATCTCGGGAATGTCGGATCAGGCGCCGGAGCGCGAGATGTACGAGACAGCGCTCGCACTGGCGCGACGGCTCGAGCGCGGGACCGATTTTCTGATGAACGATCGCGATCGCCACATCGAGCTCAAGGACGAGGGCAAGCGCAAGCTCGACGAATGGGCCGAAGATCTGCCGGGAATCTTTCAGGGCGAGCGGCGACGCGAGGAGCTGGTCCACCAGGCTCTGGTCGCGACTCACCTGTTCCACCGCGACACACAGTACCTAGTGCGCGACGAGAAAGTGCAGATCATCGACGAGTTCACGGGCCGCATCCTGGCTGATCGCACGTGGGAACAGGGCCTGCATCAGATGGTGGAAGCGAAGGAAAACTTGCCGCTGTCGAGCCAGCAAACCTCGGTCGCGCGCATCACTTATCAGCGCTTCTTCCGCCGCTATCTCTGGCTGGCCGGAATGACCGGCACGGCGAAAGAGGTCGCAGGCGAGCTGTGGAATGTCTACCGGCTTCCGGTGGTTCGCGTGCCGACCAACCGCCCGGTGCAACGCAAATACCTCCCGCTCCAGGTGTACGCCACCGAAGACGAAAAGTGGCAAGCGATCGTGGACCGCGTGCGCGAGCTGCACGCAAACGGCACTCCGGTGCTCATCGGCACGCGCTCGGTCGCGGCGTCCGAGCGCGTAAGCTCGGCGTTGGCGATGGCCGGCGTTTCTCATCAGTTGCTGAATGCGCGGCAGGACAAGCAGGAAGCCGAGATCGTGGCGCAAGCAGGGCAGGGCGGCCGCGTTACCGTCGCAACCAACATGGCCGGGCGCGGCACCGACATCGCGTTGGGCCCATCGATCGCGGAAAAAGGCGGGCTGCACGTGATTGCCACCGAGCTGCACGAGTCGGCGCGCATCGATCGGCAGCTCTATGGCCGCTGTGGACGTCAGGGCGATCCGGGCACGGCGGAGGCGATCGTATCGCTCGACGATGAACTGATTCGTCTGTATCTCGGTCCGGTCGGAAAAATGGCGAATCCGGTGCAGACGCTGCGCAGCGGCCCCTGGAGTCAGGACATGGCGCGCGGATTCTTCCGTCTCGCTCAATACCGGGCGGAGCGTGTGAATGCGGGAATCCGGCGTGAGCTGCTGAAGATGGACGAGCAGCTGGGTGACTTGCTCGCGTTCTCGGGCCGAGGAGAGTGACGGCTAGAGCTTGTCCTGGCGCTGTGGAGGTGCGGGTACGGCAGGACTCGATGGATCGCGCGGGGGCTGAGGCTGCAGTTGCGGAGGCGGTTGCTGCAGCTGTGGCGGTGGTGGCGCCGCAGAGCGCCCGCGTTCTGCCCGAATGCCAAGCCTGATTTTTTGCGTTTCTGCACCTCGGCGGTTATCCAGAACGAGGAAATAGTTTCCGGTCTCCGGGATTGTCACGGTGAACGACAGGCGGCGTTCCACAGAGCCCATGAAGATGGGCTCCTCCGGCTTGGAAGGATTCTGGAAGGCGCGCTCATTGATCAGGTTGACCACGAGCTTTCCGCTACCACTGGTCTGCACGAGAACCGCCAGCACTGCATCCTTCGGCAGGTTGGTCAGGCGAGCGCGTTTGAACTGACCTGCGGGAACCTCGACACTCAAGGCCGCCTCGGCCGCGCAAGCGAAGTTGGGCAGTGACGCTGCGAGCAACAGCCCTACAAGAAGCAGCGCGATCAGCGCTGAGCGCGGGCCGAACCGCCTCATTTCGCGAAGCGCACCCGGCATTTGGCGCCCGCCGGAATCACGTTGCCGGGATTGCGCAATTCGAGGCGCACCCCGAATGTCCCACTGGCTGCGTCGATGACACGATCCACCACTGACACGCGCGCCGGATAGCGGGCGTTTGGCGTCTCGGGTACCACTTCCGCGCGGTCGCCGAGCTTGATCTTGCCGTACATGCTGGCCGGCAGGACCACTTCGACGTTGAGCGGATCGACCTCGGCGAGCTTCAGAATCGGTTCCTTGACGTTGCTGGTCGCGAACTCTCCGGCCTTCAGCACGCGCTGCACGACGACACCGTTGAACGGACTGCGCAGCGTGCGCATGTTGAGCAGTTCCTCGGCACGCTTCACTTCGAGCTGCGCCTGCTCCTGATTCTCGCGCGCGACACGCAACTCCGATTCCGCCAGCTTGCGCTCGGTACGCGCTTCGTCCAGTGCGCTCGAAGAAACGAAGTTCTGCCGGTACAACTCTTCCTGGCGCTTCTCCTTGGTCTTGGCGAACTCGACGCGCGCCTGTGCGGCCTCTACAGGGCCGACCATGCCGGCCCTTTGGCGCGCGATCGCGACGGCGGCTCGCTCCGGTCCAGATTCGAGCGTTACAACGACCTGTCCCTTCTTGACCGGATCACCACGATCGACCGTCACCTGCTCTATCAACCCTTCCACGGGACTGCGGATGTCTACCTGCTGGCGCGCTTCGGCGATGCAGTCGAACTCGTCTTGGGCTGCACAAACCGCGAAAGAGAGCAGGGCGCAGCACAGCACTACGGCGAAACGGGCAAGCATGATTGGGATTTGTGAGAGTCTGCCGAGGATGTAGCAGCGGGATTCTCTATTCGAACAGCCGCGTTGTAAAGGCAATCCTCAGTACCCGACGCCCCGCTGTGCGCTGGTTTGCCTTATCCTTGCGGCACGGCTAAAACTCGCGGCGTATAGACAGCGGCGCGCGCCGCGTCACCCGGGCTCGAAGCCGTGCCCGGATGGTGAAATTGGTAGACACAAGGGACTTAAAATCCCTCGGCCTTTAACAAGCCATGCCGGTTCGATTCCGGCTCCGGGCACCATCCTCAGCCAGTCCGCCGCCCGCGGCTGCCTAAAGTCCGCGTCGAATCTTCCGTTAAAGCGAGCAAAGCAGCGCGACGTGCGCGTCGCGCCTTGCCTCGCATCACCGCCGGGTGAGGCGCCGACCCGGCTTCTCGATACTCGAAAAAAGGCAAACGGGAGAACCATGCTCGTACTGATCGGCTACATCGTCATTCTGTCGGCGGTGTTCGGAGGATTCGCCTTAGCGGGCGGTCATCTCGGTTCCCTCGTGCAACCGGTCGAACTGATCATGATCTTCGGCGCGGCGGGCGGTGCATTCTTCGTCGCGAACTCGGGCAAGGTCATCAAGGGCACCTTGAAGGCGCTGCCGACCGTGCTCAAGGGCTCCAAGTACAACAAGGCGCTTTTCTTGGAGCTACTCTCGCTGCTTTACGACATCCTCGCGAAGGTACGCAAGGAAGGTCTGATGTCGATCGAATCGGACGTCGACAATCCGGAGCAGAGCCCGATCTTTTCGAAGTATCCGCGCATCCTGTCCGATCACCATGCAATGGAGTTCCTGACCGACTATCTGCGGCTCATGGTCGGCGGCAATCTCAATGCGTTCGAGATCGAAAATCTCATGGACGTGGAGATCGAGACGCATCACCACGAGGGCGAGATTCCGGTCGGCGCGATCGCGAAAATGGGCGATGCGCTACCCGCCTTCGGTATCGTCGCCGCGGTCATGGGCGTCGTTCATACCATGGAGTCGGTCGGCCTGCCGCCGGCGCAACTCGGCAAGCTCATCGCCGCGGCGCTGGTCGGTACGTTCCTCGGTATTCTGCTGTCGTATGGTTTCGTCGGACCGCTCTCGACGCTGCTGGAGCACAAGCTCAACGAGTCGAGCAAGATGCTCCAGTGCATCAAGGTCACGCTGCTCGCCAGCCTGAACGGCTATGCGCCACAGGTCGCGGTCGAGTTCGGGCGCAAGGTGCTCTATTCGACCGAGCGGCCCAGCTTCAGCGAGCTCGAAGGCGAAGTGAAACAGCGCAAAGGCAAGTAGTCCGCGCGAGCGGTTGAGCCTCATGAGCGACGACTCCCAGCGGCCGATTATCGTCAAGCGCGTGAAGAAGGCCGCGCACGGTCATCACGGCGGCGCGTGGAAGATCGCGTACGCCGACTTCGTGACCGCGATGATGGCGTTCTTCCTGCTGATGTGGCTGCTCGGCAGCACCACGCGAGCCGATCTGCAAGGCATCTCCGATTACTTCAAGACGCCGCTCAAAGTCTCCCTCATGGGCGGTTCCGGCGCGGGCGACACGACCAGCATCGTCAAAGGCGGTGGTCCCGATCTGGTGAAAGCGGACGGACAGCAGAAGCACGGCGACTCCGCGAGCGGCCGCAAGATCAGCGATCTCAAGGAAGCCGAACAGGAGCTCGCGCGGCGCGACAAGCAGGTCCTGCACGAGCTGAAGCTGAGGATCGAGACGGCGATTGCGGCCAGTCCGACGCTGAGCCAGTTCAAGAACCAGCTGCTGATCGATCTCACGAGCGAGGGATTGCGCATTCAGATCGTGGACGAGCAGAACCGCCCGATGTTCGCGATCGGCAGCGCACAGCTGCAGCCATACACGCGGCAGATCCTGCATGAGATCGGCAAGGTGCTGAACGATGTGCCGAACCGTATCAGCTTGTCCGGTCACACCGACGCGACCCCGTATTCGGGCGGTGAGGGCGGCTACAGCAACTGGGAGTTGTCGTCCGACCGCGGCAATGCCGTGCGGCGCGAGCTCATCTACGGCGGAATGGACGACAAGCGCATCGCGCGTGTGGTCGGACTCTCTTCATCTGTGCTGTTGGATGCCAACGATCCGTTCAATCCGGTCAACCGCCGCGTGAGCGTCATCGTCATGAACAAGAAAGCCGAGGAAGCTGCCACCCACGATGGCGGGACCGTCGAAGTAGCCGATTCAACCGAGGCCGACAAAGCTGGAACACCTTCACCCGAAGCTACCCGTGTCGATAGCGCCAAGCCTTGAGACGCAGCCGTCTCCCGCTGCGCGCCGCCACTGGGTCGCGCCGCCGGCGGCGTTGCGGGCGCTCCTCGCGCAGCTGGGTGCCGCGGTCATCGCCGTCGCGTACGCCGCTGCAGGCCTGCGCGAAGGCGGCACCGCGTTGCATCCCATTCTCCTGCATTCCATCCTCGCAGCGGCGCTCGGCCACGCGATGCGGCTTCCCATATGGTGGCTGCCGATCAACGCACTGTTTCTGCCGCTAGCGTTCTGGGCCCAGAGGCTAGCGGTGCACCCGGCATGGTTTCTCGCCGGATTCACGCTTCTGGTGGCTTTCTTCTGGACTACCTATCGCACGCGCGTACCGCTGTATCTGAGCAGCCGCCGCACCTGCGAGCATATCGCGGCGCTGCTCCCTGCCGACAGCACGGCCCGTGTGCTCGATCTCGGATGCGGCTTCGGCGGCGTGTTACTGACCTTGCATCGCTTGCGTCCCGAGCTGCAACTCTCCGGCCGCGAAATCGCGCCCATCCCGGCCTGGATCGCACGCGCTCGGCTGCGGCGTCTGGCGACCGTCGACATCCGCCGCACGGATTTTTGGCACGAAGACTTCTCACAGTACGACCTCGTGTATGCGTTCCTGTCGCCCGAGCCGATGTCGCAGCTGTGGTCCAAGGTGCGCCGCGAAATGCGTCCCGGCACGCTGTTTGTGAGCAACGCGTTCGACATCGACGGGGCGACCCCGGATCTCGTGATTCCCTTCGCCGGCGGGCACCGTTCCTGGCTGTACGTCTGGCGTCTTTAGGCTCAGGTGTCCCGATGCAGCCGCTCAACGACTGGGTGAAAAATCTCAGCGGGATGAACATCCCGGTCCTGCGCAAGACCGCCCAGGACCTGCAGCGGCTGCGCGGGAAGCAGGAGAGCGTCACTGCACGGGATTTGTCCCAGATCGTGCTGCGCGATCCGCTCATGACCCTCAAGGTGCTGCGCTTCTCGCAATCCCGCCTCACGCGCCGCCAGGCCACGGAAATAACGACGGTCGAGCATGCTTTGATGATGCACGGGCTCACCAGCTTCTTCCGTGAGATAGGCACTTTGACCGAGCTGGAGCAGCAACTCGCGACACAACCCGAAGCGTTGGAGGGTGCGCTGCGTGTCATCAACCGCGCGTGCCATGCCGCAACCAACGCAGGTAATTTCGGCGCGATCCGGCACGATATGGATTCCGATGAAGTGGTTACGGGCGCATTGCTGCACGACCTCGCGGAGCTTTTGCTATGGCTGGCCGCCCCGGCGGAGGCGAAGCAGATCGAATACATGATCGATCATCAACGCGGGCTGCGCAGCGTCACCGCGCAGAGGGCATGTCTGGGCTTCGCGCTGGCCGACCTTCAGCTTGCATTGACCAAAGCATGGAATCTGCCCAGCCTTCTGCAGTCCCTGATGGACGACAAGCAAGCCAATCTCCCGCGCGTGCAAACCGTAGCTTTGTCCGTTGCCGTCGCCAGGCATTCGGCGCACGACTGGCATGACCCAGCGCTGCCGGATGACTACAAAGGCCTGCAGAAGCTCCTCAATCTGCCGGCGGACGGTGTATTGCGTTGGGTGCGCCAGTCCGCAGTCCAAGCCGCACGCAACTGGAGACATACCGGGATAAGGCCCGCTGCCGCTTGGATACCGTTGCTGCCAGGCGAATGGCCGGCAGAGCAGGGCACTCCGAAGATGACGGGGGGGAGCGAGGATGCCGCCGCGCTGCACGTCCGCGTGCTGGACCAGCTCGCTCAAATCACCCGCGGTAAAGGCGACGCCGAGCTGGTTGCCGCGATCGCCTTCTACGCATTCAACGCTGGGCTGGGGCTGCGGCGCCTATGGTTCGGCCGTCTTAACAACAACACGCGCAAGGTGGAACCGTCTCAAGCACTGCTGCTCGATCCCGGTCTGTTACCGGGTGAGCTGACCTTCCAGCTGGGATCGACACAACTTTTCGGCCGTCTGATGGGCAAGGTTCAAGGCATCTGGTTCGGTGGTCCGGTGCGCGAAAAGCTGATGCCGCTGGTCCCCGAAGGCCTGCGCCAGAAATTCGCCGGACGTGATTTCTTCGCCATGTCGCTGTATGTGAAGGATCAGCCATTCGGGATG
>Ga0105237_10008051_pt1 | contig 11462 bp, 7 predicted proteins | sample KBSC24metaG_FD_81520 | JGI IMG/M metagenome (GOLD analysis project Ga0105237, IMG submission 81520) | Corn rhizosphere microbial communities from Kellogg Biological Station, Michigan, USA - KBS C2-4 metaG | ecosystem: Host-associated > Plants > Roots > Rhizosphere > Soil | place: Michigan, USA... | reverse complement strand
GTGAGCGTCTGGGCCAGAGTAGCCATGCTCATTCGCTCCATCTCCATGTGCATTTGGCCGTTGGCGCCCATCGCAATCTTGGTGGTTCCCGTCTGAGCGTTCGACATCGACAAAGTCTGCGTGCCGCCCTGTCCGGCACCGGTGCGGTTGATGCGCACCTGTTGATCCCCGGCATTAAGGACCATGTCCGGCTTCGCTTCTGGTTTTGGCGGCGCATCGGGAGCGGAAACTTCTCTGGCGGGAGCTTCCTTGAATTTCGGTCCGTTTTTACCAACCTCCAGCGAATATATGGCCTGTTCGCGATTCTCACGATGCGCCACCAGCTTGAATCGATCTCCGAGCAGCGTTCGCAGCATGGCGGGTACTTGCTCCCTGGTCGCGCCCTCGGGCATTTTGGCCAGAATGTCAAAGCGCTCGGTGGCCATCCAGTCCGGAGCAGTAACCTGAAACGGTTTCACATCGTAGGCCTGCATGACCAGATCGCGGAGCGAGGCATAGCCGATGTCCACTCGTCCGGCGTCGATTTTCATGCCGACGTGCAACTTGCCGGCCTGGATCAGCTCCGGAGTAATCTGCGCAGCCGGCCGAATGGATGCCACCTCGAACGCGAGCTGTTGGCTGAACGCAGCAATCGCCATAAGTGCACCGAGAGCCAGGAATTTCCGCATGGTCAGATCGTGTCCTCTTTAGGCAATTAATTATCCGTGGGAGTTTTGCGAGCGTCGTCAACAACTATCGTATCTAGCGGCGCTTTGCGAGCGTCGAGTTTCAAGCCAATCTTCTGCACCGAATCGAAAAGGGACGGGATAGACGCACCGTCCAGCAATCTCAGCGCCTGCGGAGGCAGGGTGACTCCGGCCGATACGGCCGCCCGTATCAGCATGGCCTGGTAATCCTCTGCCGTGACTTCCAAAGTGAAATCGTAAGTCCCGGTTAGACCGGTCATATCGACGACCGGACGGTCCGTATAGAGCTCCAGGGCCCGAACCACATTGGGCATCGTGAGTTTCCGGGCCTCGAACCGGTTATTGGCGAACGTGTACGAAGATCCCCGCCCAAAATCGATGGCAATGCCTTGTGCCGAGCCATTGATGTTGGTACTCGCGGGCGTGTTTGCATCTGCTTTCGCCGCGTCCGGGTCAGAAGGATTTGGCTGCATCTTCAATCCGCCTTTGGCGATCTCGAGCGCGTAAACCGGGAAGTCTTTCTTCTCACGGTGCATCTTCAACTGAAACCTGTCCTCGATCAACCGCTGCAGCATTTCCGGCATCTGGGTTGTCGAAACTCCGGCCGGTATGGTTGCGGCGATATCGAACCGGTCGGAGAAAATCCAGTCCGGTCCTGAAATCTGGTACGGCTTCATCCGGTACGCGGTGGCTATGAAGTTCTTGAGTGTTAAGGAGACCCATCGAACCTGAGCACCGTCGATGCGTGCGCCGGCTGTGACCGTCGCCTCTGGCGAAGGGGCCGAAGGCCGGATGGTCGCGACCTCGAATTCCGGCCTGGCTGGTTGCTGTCCCCACGCGGCTATGCTCGCGATTGCGAAAAGTAGCAAGAAGTTTTTCATATTTAGTTTTCCGTCGGCGTTTTTCGGCTGTCGTCAACAACAATCATGTCCAGCGGCGACTTGCGGGCGTCCAGCCTTAAGCCGACCTTCTGCAAGGCGTCGAAGAGGGACGGGGTAGACGCACCGTCGAGCAATCGCAATGCCTGCGGAGGAAGACTGACGCCGGCGTTGACGCCCGCATGGATCAGCATCACCCGGTAATCTTCATCCGTAACCGGCAGAGCGAAATCGTAGTGCCCTGTCAGATCCGTCATGTCCACGATCGGACGGTCCACGAATCGTTCGAGGACCGCCGCCAGAGTCGGCATGTCTACTCTATTGGCCTCGAACTTATTGTTCGCGAACGAATAGGATGATCCTCTCCCGAGATTGACAGAAATCCCCTGCGCCGAGCCACTGCCGGCGATGGCCAGCGGAGCCCTTGTGTCGGCGGCGTTCGGGTCAGGAGCGCTCTCCTGTGCTTTCAGCCCGCCTTTCGCGACTTCGAGCACATAAACGGGGAAGTCTTTTTTTTCGCGATGTATCTTGACCTGAAACCGGTCCTCCAACAACCGCTGCATCATTTCCGGGAACTGGGCTGGAGGAACCCCGGCGGGTATGGTTGCGGCGATATCGAACCGGTCGGAACCGATCCAATCAGGGGCTGAGATCTGATAGAGCTTTATGCGATAAGCCATCCCGATATAGTCCTTGAGCGTGAGGGCAGCGCAGCGAACCTGCGCTCCATCGATTCGCACTCCAGCCGTCGCCCCGTCTTGGATCCCTTGGGCCGACGGCCGGATGGTGGCTACTTCAAACTCCGGCCGGGGCGTATTCTGGGCAAAAGCCGGGGCGACGCCGCACGCGCCGAAGACGAGAAGTGCTTTTATTACATTCATACTTTGCAGTTTATAGGTCCGTCACCCGTAGCTCACCTATAATTCGGCGATATCCGCCCCGCCACCGGCGAATGGCGGATTAAGCGGCTGAATATGGTATTGATCGGCCGGCCTTAGGGGCAGCGCTCAGGAGGCGCAGGAAAACTTGGGCCAGGGCGTAGATAATTACATCGCAGGCGTTCGCGCGGAGGACAAAACCCACCGCCGTCAAGAAACCGGTCGAGGCCCCAGCAAATCCCCTTCGCCCAGCACGTCGCGCAGCTGAGGCGCTCCAGAGGTTTCGTCGAACAGCTCCACCATTCATCGGACTAGAAGGGTTCATGGTGGTCCAAGGGTACCTGGATCGATCGGGGACCGTGCAGCGACAGGGCTGATGATTCAGATTAGACTGAGAGGCTGGGGGAAATTATGGCAAGAAAGCTTTCCGGCATGTGGCGGCTGGCCGCCGTCTTAACACTTCTGGCGCCGGCGCTACTAGCGCATCATTCTTTCGGCGCCGAATACGACGCCACCAAGCCTGTGACTTTGACTGGCGTGATCACAAAGATCGACTGGACCAACCCGCACAGCTACTTCTTCATCGACGTGAAGGACGATAAAGGCAAGGTGGCCAATTGGAAGCTTGAGGGCTATCCGCCCAGCGTGCTTTCGCGAACCGGCTGGAAGAAGGACGTGACCATGAAGGTCGGCGATACCGTGACGGTGTTCGGCTGGCACGCCCGCGACGGATCGAATTGGGCACACTCCCGCGAGGTCACGTTGGAAAATGGCAAGAAGCTGTTCTTCGGACCGCCGGCCGGTACAGGCGACGGCGGAAATACTCCGGCGGTGGAGGTCGCAAAGTGACGCGCGGCCTCGCGGCGACCGTGTTGATTGTCCTGCTGCCCGCCTCGGTTTTTTCGCAGGCAAAAAAGAACGCTGTCCCTCGCGCTTCCAATGGGAAACCGGATCTAACCGGTGTCTGGCAGGGCGGCAGCGACCGGCGCGGAACGTGGGAGGAGGCTAACACTGGATTCGGTGTTGGCGGCACCGGACAAGACTCAGCGGCGCCTGCTGCTCCGTCGTCAAACGACCGGCCAGCGGGCAGGGAAGGCGCTCCTTATCAACCCTGGGCCGCCCAGAAGGTTCTCGATTCTTATAACAAGCGAGCGATCGACGATCCCACCTCGCGCTGCCTGCCCTCGGGAATTCCGAGAATTGTAACGCTGGGACTGTTTCCGCAGCAGATCGTCCAGACTCCGACGCAGATTGTGATGCTCTACGAATACATGAACGTCTTCCGCGTGATTCCGCTGAACGCCAAGCATCCCGACGATCTAATCCCGGCCTACATGGGCAATTCCGTAGGGCACTGGGAGGGCGACACGCTGGTAGTGGACGTGACCGGCTTCAACGACAAGACCTGGCTATCGGGAACCGGGACATTCCACTCCGAGGAGCTTCACATCACCGAGCGATTTACCCGCGTGGACAAGGACCGGATTAACTACGACGTGACCATGGAGGATCCCAAGGTGTTGACCAAGCCTTGGATCCTGCATTCGAGCCTGATGCTGCGGGAGGGCACTCGTCTTCAGGAGTACGTATGCGCCGAGAATAACCAGGATCCGGAAAGCTATGAAAAACTCTTGAAGGACGGCGCAAAAATCACGCGTCAGTAGTCTCTTACTGCGCGAGCATCACCTGGCCCTGCCAGAAAGCAGCTTTCTCGCCTGTCGGATCGAGTACCGTCACTTGGCACAGATACTCGCCGGGTGGTATTTTTTGCAGCGGGAAGCTGAACTTAAGGGGCATCGTTTTGAGGCGATTGTTCAAGCTCTCGGTGACCTGCATCGGCGGAGTCTCGAAGGCCTTCTCCTGGCCGCGATAGAAGGTGACAAAGGCAACCAGCGGGTGCGCCGCATCCACTTTCTGCTGGTAGGCCTGAAGATAGACGTACATGTCCTGGTTACGCGTAAAAACCCGCGTGACGCTAGGAACGAGCTTGAAGCCTTCCTGCACCAGCGGATTCACGGATTGCTGAATTTCGCCTTTAGTCTTGTCCTTGGCTGCATTGAAGACCGCATCCCGCATATCCACCCGCTGGCTGCTGAGCACCACCGAACTGATGGCAATCCGCTTCTCCTCTTTATTGAGGTTGGGAACAGTGAACGTCGTCTGAAAGGTTCCCATCCTGCCGGTTTCTGCGTCGCGCACCAGCATCTTGATGACTTTTTTCCCCGGCAGCAGCGTGAAGCCTGTATCGTACGCGTAAGGCCGCTTGGTGAGTTCCGCTGCGGTCAGTTCGCTGAGCTTCACGTCGACCTTGTCGCGGACGTTGGATTCCGTACTGCCGAATTCGTCCTTGATTTCGCCGATGAAGTCGAGCAGCGTGTGTTCAGCGCCGCCCTTCTTCGCCAGGGCCAACTCGCTGCCGGAGACCTTAACCACCACAGGGACAAAATATTCGGCGTTATTCAGCTGGAAAAAGTCGACTTCCATGGCGATGGTCAACTCAGTGATTGGATCGCCGAGCATCAACGCATCCTCGAGCTGCCGTTCTTTATCGGCCGTCGTGAACTTCTTGAAATCCTTGCCGGCGTAGTAGCCCTGGCGATAGTCGAGGTCGCCGGAGACGCCCTCGCGCAGCGAAATCTTAATACGCCGGAATTTGCCGTCGAGGTTCGGATTGCTGGTGTAGTATCCGATGATGTAGTAGCTCGAGAACGATTTTTGGGCGTTCACGATACCCGCGGAAAGGTCGTTCACGTCCAGAAGGGCTTTGCCTCCCGTGTCGGCCGCCAGCGTCCATAGAGTGTCCTGCGTCCTCTGGAGATTGGTCATCGCCGTCATGGCGGATGCGCCGGTGTACATCGCCTGCCCGCCGGGCGATCCTCTGCTCGCGTCGCCCAGGGGTGCCGACGCGGTGAGACCGCGAGCGTCTATCGACCAGAATTGGACTCCCGCCTTGATAGCTGCGTTGGTGGTGGCGTGGAGCTGCGCCTGGTTGTTGGCGCCGTTCAACCGCAATCCGCTGGCGAAGTAAATCAGCGCTTTCTTTTCGTTCAGCTTCCCCAGCATGCTCGCAGCGGTCTGCAGAGCCGAGAGCTCGCGATCGGTGAAGAAGATGTTGAATTCCGCATCGTTCTGACCAAAGGCCGCACCGGTATCCGCGCTGCTATCGTCGGTGACGGTCGCGTTTTCATCCTCACCCACGGCCATGGTTTCGATAATGCTCAACAGGCGCTCCCGATCTTCGGTGAAATCCTGAAGGACCCGGACCGAACCGTTGTCGAACATCATGATGGCCACCAGATCGGACGGCGTCATCTGCGTCCGGATGAACTTTTGGGCGGCCTCCAGAGCGCGCAACTGGTCGGGGATCGGCATCGAGACCATATCGAAATACAGCGCCAGAAGCCTGCGATCGCGATAGCGAACGTCTCCCGGGCGTTCGGGTGCGATCTGCGTCCTGGGGAGCTTCGGCAGCGGGGCCGGCACGGTCGGTGGCGTGGTCGTCAGGATTGTATCCGCCGGGGCGTCCGGCAGCTTCTGATATTCGAAGAATGCGATGTTTTGCGGCATGCCATCTTCGGTAACGATAAAGTCCTTCGCAGTGAGTCCTTCTATAGGTTTGCCGCTCTTGTCCTTGACGCCGACGGTTTCGATAACCAGTTGCGTGGAGGTCCTGAAGGTCACCGTATCGGCGCCTGCAGCGGCATTCTGAGGCGGCGCTCCTGCGGGCTGCTGAGCGCCTGCGCGCTCTCGAACGCCTACTGTGAGCGCAATCAGCAGACAAAAAGTCAGAAGTCGGCGTGTCTTCATTAGAATGTCACTCGTAGGGTGGTTTGTACACTGCGCATCGGGTTTGCGTTATTCTGCAGCCCGAACTGAGCACTCGAGATCGTGGTACCCCAACTGGGGAACGTCGGGTGATTCAGGGTATTCACGGAGTCAAATCGTAAGGTAGCGCTAAACCGGTCGTTGATGCGGAATGTCCGCTGGGCGGAAGCATTGAGCGAAAACACTTGCGGACCGGTGATGGTGTTGCGTCCCGCATTTCCCCACTGGCCGGGAGCCGGCGCAACATAAGCTGCGGGATTCAGGAACAGGCCCGACGGTGCGTCATAAAGCGACGCTCCCGTGTAATCCGGTCGGATGCCCGTGATGCCTGTGCCCGGCACCACGACCGGATAAACCGGCGTGAGAGGCAGACCGCTCGCGGCATTCACCTGGGTGGATGCGGTCCACTCCTTGATCACAGCGCCTCTCCATCCGCTCAGTAGCGATCCGCCGTGCAATCCCATGCCGGTGGTGTATTGCATGGTGAAGGACATAACGTGCCGTTGGTCGAAATTGGAGCGGGCGCGCTCCGCACTCAGGTCCAGCCAATTCTGGGCGACGAGAGATCCTCCCGTGGCCCGGCCGCCTAGCGCGGCGTCATCGATCGATTTCGAGAACGTGTATTGCAACTCCGCGGTCAGGCCGCTTCGCAGCCTCCGGCGCAGTTGGAGCGTCCCTGCGTGCCGGATCGAGTTTCCGTTGGAGGTCAGGTAGGTGAATCCGGAGGGGCACGTTAGACACGGATTCGAGCCTCCGGGAGCGTACGAGTTCGGATAGAACTGCTGTTGCGAGCGTGTGCCCTTTGTTCCCGCGTATGTCGCAACCATTTGCAACGCGAAAGGTAAGTCGCGCTGAACCGATGTTTGCCAGGTCTGGATGTATCCCGTACGGAAATCAGGATCGATGCCGAAGGTGGTAGCGGAGATTTTCGGATCAGTGAGTATACTTGGCCGCAGTTCCAAGCCGTGGGCCAGGGTCAGCGGCGTTTGCTTGTTGTTCAGTTGAAAGCTTGTCGATAGGGGAGATTGCTGTGCCATTCTACTCGCGATGGCCTGATAGATGGAAGTGTCGAAATAGACGCCGTAGCTGGCGCGGACTACCATGGACGACGCGGAGAACGGACGCCAAGACATCGCGATTCTGGGCGCGATATTGTTCTTATCCGGATGAATCAGGGAGCAAGGGTAACTCTGCTGCGTGAGCGGTCCTGTGGGACCTACGCCGCACTGCAGGAGTACCGCGCCGCATACCGGCGCAATCGCAGTGTATCCCGAAGCCACATCCAGATTCACCAGGCGGCCGTACAGTTCGGAGATCGGCGAGTTGTATTCCCACCGCAAACCGACGTTCAGGGTGAACGACGACCGCATACGCCAGTCATCCTGTACGAACGCATCGTAACTGGAGGAGCGGAAGTATTTGTCGGCGTTTCCGAAAGCGATGGAAGCGGTATCGGGGTTGCCGGCGAGGAACTTCGCAAAATCCGATCCCGGAGTCTGTGCGCTGTCAGTGTTAAATGCGAACGATCCGCGCGGGTCTTGTTGCGAAAACGAGTTGAACTGCTGCCTCCGGAAGTCCGCTCCGTAGGTGATATTGTGGCGTCCGTGATTCCATAGGGCATCGACCGAAACACCATCCGTTTGGTTGTGAATCGCCGAATACTGCGAATCGCTCAACGGCGTAATGCCGCTGGAAAAAGAAATTGCTGGAGGGCCGTAATTGACCGGGTCCCGATTGGTCCCGGTTATACCTGCTAGGCCGGAGATATCACCGTCGGGACGATTCGAGAAAAAGGGGATGTTCGAGGACGAAAACCGGCTGAACTGATAGCCGAAGTTGACGAAGGCCCGCGGAGTGAACTGGTGTCTAAAGTTCAATTGCAGGTTCATGCCGAGCGTCCTGCCATTGTCCAGAAATCCGAACAGGTTGGTATTGTCCGTGCGAGTGCTTTGTAGACCCATGGTGCCGGAGTACTGGTTCTTCTTGACCTGCTTGTTCATCCGGCCCTGCACGCTGTCCTGGTGCTGGTTGTTGATCAGCGGAACCTGATAGTTGTAACGCGTGCTCCCGCTGAAATTGGGCAATGGATACAACTTCAGCAGCGCGCAGGCCTGGTCTTGCGCGGTGAGGGGAGGCAAACAACCGGTGCGCTGCGTGGCGGTCGGCATTAGTCCGGTCTGCGTTGACGCGTTGCGATTGTGCAGCCACTGGTAGTTGACTGTGAAGTTCGGCCCGTTGCGCTTGAGCAAGCCCGGAATCTTGAGAGGACCGCCGAAGCTCGCGAGGCCGGTAAAGCGGTTATAGCCCGGCTTAGGCGTATCCTGGCCGGTGAGTGAAAACGAACGCGCATCCAGATGGGAATTGCCCAGAGTGAATCCGAGGCTTCCGTTGTATAGTGATCGCACGCCGCGGCGATTGTTGCCGAAAGCTTGTAACTGCGCAAAGGGCGAGCTGGCTCCGTTGTTCACGCTTCCATTAATCAGGAGGCCGTCGGCGGCGCGCTGGCTGAGCGCGCTGCTTTCCTGGGGAGCCGTATCGGCCGTGGGAGCGGGTGTGTCATTGTTCGCCGTCCGAGCGGGCGCTGCGTTCAGGTCGGTCCGCTGAAACGCCGTCGCAGTGTTGGTGGGCGCGGGGGCGGCTTTCCCGTTGCGACCCGGCTTCGGGGGAGCCGCCGTCGGGTTGGTAGCCGTGCCCGTAGCTGGAGTATCCGCAACTTGAAGCCGGGGAGGGGCGGGCGTAACGATCGCAGAAATCTCCTGGGCCGGGAGCAGCTTCAAATCCCAATCCGCCGCGGCTGCTCCGGTGCCGACGGTCACTTCCTGCTGCGACGCCGCGAATAGCGGCATCTCGACTTGAATGGTCCACATGCCATCCGGTAGATCGGGGAACGAATAGTGGCCTTCCAGATCGCTGATCGCGCCGAAGGTCTTGTCACCCTGCTTTGCATTCGCGGGCTTGGCGGTCACCGTGGCGCCCGGCAGCGGCAAGCCTCCGTATTTCACGGTTCCATGGTGCTCGGACCCGAGCAGAGGGAGGACGGCTGAGCCGAGAGCCAGCAGCGCGACGACGAGTGCGTATTTGGTTTTAGTTTTCAGAAGGTTTTTCGGCACGATCGATCACTATGAGTTGTACTGGGCCTTTCTGCGATTCCAACCGCAGTCCGAGCTGCTCCTGCAGCGCGGTAAAAATTGTCGGACCACCAGGCGCGGGTGCTGGCGGCGTGGCGCCATCCCCGAACGCTTGGGGACCAGGGCCGGCTCCCACATCCGGCGTCCACTCGAGGACGAAGTCGTATTTTCCGGTGAGACCGGTTTTGTCCACCACTGGCCGCCCCATGGCGTTGGATAGGGTCGTGCTCAGCATCTCGAGAGGCGCGGCGAAGCCTTCCAGCCGGCCTCTGTTCATGCTCATTCCCTGCCGCCCGCCCAGGTCCTTTGGTTCTTTGAGCTTCGCTCCATTTTTAGACACCACTAAGACGTAAATTGGCTGCTCTTTCGTTTCCTTATGTACGACCAGTTGGAAACGCTCCGCCAGAAGAGCGCGGAGCCTTTCCCCCATCTGATCCCGTACAGTCCTTCGCTGTTGGTCGGTCATCTTCGCCAGATCCTCAGTGCCTTCAGTCGCGGCGTGCTCAGGCCGCGCCATTACATCGAACCGCTCGGTTCCGACCCATCCCGCCCCGCCGGATACCTGAAAATCACGAACGTCGTATGCGAACGTAATCATGGCTCGCAGGGGAATGCCGGTCATCTTGAGCCCGCCGCCGGGCATGAACTGGATCGACGTACCGCGCGCATCAGGGTCGGCCGGCTTGATCGAGGCGACTTCGAAGGTCAACTGGGAGAACGCGGGGCACGTCAGTAATAGAATCAAGCTTGTGGGGCGGAGCATGGCGCTTATTTGAGTACGTCGGACTATGCTAAATAGTTCCCATTTGTGGCAATTTGAAGTCCAAATCCCCATTGACGGCGGGCATCATCAATAGTAACGATTTATGACGTTAGATCGCAGCGGCCCTTACAGCCGGTGTCCGGTTATGGGACGCCCGACGCGAAATATGGGACAGATTTAGTTCTCCGACGGTTTGTCCGCGTGGTCGATGACGAGGACGTCGACGGCCGCCCTGGCCGATTCGAACTTTAGCCCGAGTTGCTCTTCGAAAGCTCTGAACATCGAAGGACTAACGGACCCTGACAGACCCGGCAAGTCAGGATCCCTCTCGTATTCAATCGTGAAATCGAACTCTCCATTTAGTCCAGTTCGATTCAGCAGGGGGCGGTCCGTCAGATTCGACAAGGTGTTTACCAATTCACGTAGCGACCGATTTCTGACGATCATTTGCATCCTGGTTTGGCTGTAGTCACCATTCGGTTCACGCGCAAAAGTAATGCCTAGTGTCCGGTTCTTAACGACGCTGCCGTCCTTCCGTTGGATCGTCTCTCCTGCTCCGGTCTTGAGTTTCGGTCCGTTTTTCGCAACGGTCAGCACATAGACTGGAAGTTGTTTCGTTTCCTTGTGGACCTTTAGATTGAATCTGTCCGCTAACAGTGACTGAAGCATGAGCTGAAGTTGCGGCGTCTGGCCCTCCAGGAAGTCCGGAAAAGTGTAGTCGGGAGAACCCTCAGGAGTCTTCGCCTGTATGTCGAACATGTCCTTAGTGAGCCAGGCTGGCCCCCCGGACAACAGCGCGCAGCTTGTTTTCTCACCCAACAAGACACAACCATTAAGTCCGTAGGCCTTAGCGACCAGATCGAACAACGTGCCTGTGTAGGTGAGTCTCCCGTGGTCGAGCCGATTGCGTGGACCGCCTCCACCTCCTTTGCTCTTGCCATCGCCACCCACGTTTGGATTGCTAGGCTTCACGGATGCTACTTCGAACACGGGACCTTGCTGGGACTGGGCTCGAACCAGCGTGCCTGCGGCGAAGATCGCGGCCGCGGCGGCGCACACAACCACAGTACAGGCCATGCGCGGACGCGAGATCTTAGGTATGGGAACGCCACTGAGCATCTGCCGGATGCGGTGCTTCAGACCGATCCCCGGCATCGCCATACCGACGGCGTCGATTCGCGATCCTGCTTGTTGCACGGAGCGTGCTAAATCGAGCAGGTATTCGGAATAGTCACGAGGGTCGTAGCCGCGCGCGATCACGGCTACATCGCACGCTTCTTCCGCCAATCCTGAGAGCCGCCGTT
>Ga0105237_10008048_pt1 | contig 11466 bp, 8 predicted proteins | sample KBSC24metaG_FD_81520 | JGI IMG/M metagenome (GOLD analysis project Ga0105237, IMG submission 81520) | Corn rhizosphere microbial communities from Kellogg Biological Station, Michigan, USA - KBS C2-4 metaG | ecosystem: Host-associated > Plants > Roots > Rhizosphere > Soil | place: Michigan, USA... | reverse complement strand
TGACTCCTCTAGCTAAACATTTCCCTCACCTTGTCGAAGAAGCTGCGTTCATTCTTATCCGGCTTGGGCTGGAAGTTGGGTGAATCGCCGAGCTTTTCCAGTATCGTCTTTTCCTCCGGCGATATGTGCTGTGGTGTCCAGACATTGACATGTATCAGCTGATCGCCTTTTTCGTAAGAATTGACGCCCGGGAATCCCTTGCCTTTCAGACGGAATATTTTTCCGCTCTGTGTGCCGGGTGGTATTTTGATCTTAGCCTTGCCGTCGATGGTAGGGACTTCCGCATTCATACCAAAGACCGCGTCCGAGAAAGATATATGAAGCTCATAGGCGACGTTGAGACCATCGCGATGCAGCTCGGGATGTGATTCTTCTTCGATGAGAATGATAAGGTCGCCTGCCATGCCGCCTCTTTCGCCCGCATTGCCTCGTCCCCCTACACTGAGCTGCATACCTTCCTGTACGCCTGCGGGGATGTCGATGGTGACTGTTTCTTCGCCATATACCCGTCCTTCGCCCTTACACACCGTACACTTGGAAGTGATGGTAGAGCCTTCCCCATTACAGGTAGGGCAGGTAGTGACCGTCTGCATCTGGCCGAGGAAGGTATTGGCGACTTTGCGTACCTGGCCGCTGCCGCCGCAGGTGGAGCAGGTCTGTATGCTGCTCTTGTCCTTGGCGCCGCTGCCGGTGCAGGTGGTACAGGTGACGTATTTTTTTACCTTGATATTCTTCGTGACGCCCTTGGCTATCTCTTCATAGTTGAGCTTGATCTTTACGCGGAGATTGCTGCCCCTCACGCCGCGGCTGCGGGATCCGCCGCCTCCGCGCCGGCCGCCTCCGAAGAAGCTGCCGAAGAGGTCGTCCCCGAAGATGTCCCCAAACTGGCTGAATATATCCTCCATGTTGGGGTTGCCGTTGAATCCACGGCCATTACCGGATACGCCGGCATGACCATAGCGGTCATACTGACCCCGCTTGTCTGCATCGCTCAATACCTCGTATGCTTCGGCTGCCTCTTTGAACTTGTCTTCTGCGACTTTGTCACCTGGATTGCGGTCAGGGTGGTATTGCATGGCTACCTTGCGATAGGCCTTTTTGATCTCTTCGGCGGATGAACCTTTTACGACGCCGAGTATTTCATAATAATCTCTCTTTGTAGACATAAATAGACTCTCGATTTTAGTGCCCTGAAAACTGGTGTCAGGAAATTTAACCAGTTTTCCGGGAGTTGTCTAATGCCCGTCCTTTGGACGGGGGCCTCCAGGGGCCGTTTGGATGCCGGGAACGGCGTTTTATTTGCCAACCACCACTTTGGCAAATCGGATGATCTTATCGTTCAGATAATAGCCTTTCTGGACTTCATCGATGACCTTGCCTTTTAACTTTTCATCCTGTACGGGTATTTCCGTGATAGCTTCATGCTTTTCCACGTCGAAGTCCGTATGGATACTTTGCATAGGTTTTAGCCCTCTGGCTTGCAGGGAGGCCCGGAGCTTATTGAATACCAATTGGACACCTTCCTTGATCTGGTCGATGTTTTTGGCGCTTTGTAATTGTTTTTCAGCTCTTTCGCAGTCGTCCAATACATCCAGGAGGGAAGTGATCACCTCCTTGCCGGCCGTTTGGCGTATTTCCAGGTTCTCCCGGGCGCTGCGTTTTCTGAAATTATCGAATTCGGCGAACAGGCGGAGGTACTTATCTTTCTGATCCTGAACTTCCTGCTTTAGTTTTTCCACTTCATCTTCCAGTCCAAGGCTCTCGTTAAGATGGGTGGTACCCGCGACATTCTCGTCCGTATTCATGTCTTCCATATCGTTGTTGAGGTCTTCTATATTCATACTATTGAAAATTGGCACAAAGGTAAGGTAGTCAAAAGTTTTGCCAAGCCGTATTTAGAGACAAATTGTCGCTTAATTTCTTTTTTCCTGACAGCATCAGGGTAAAAGTTAAATTTGTTGCAATGGGTATTGCCGGACAATACGATCCGGTATTATCTTGTCTTTATTTAATCGAATGGATATTAATCCCTTAAACACAGATGAGCTGGAAGTATGGTGGCAGAGGTCCCTGGAAGGGGACACGGATGCTTTTCACCGTATTCACCGGGAGCTGTTCCAGGGTTTATTCAATTATTCCCTGAAGGTATTGCAGGACAGTGAGCTCGCGGGGGATGCGGTGCAGGAGCTTTTTATCAAAATATGGATGAAAAGGTCCTCCATCGGAAGGATCAGGAAAGTAAAGCCCTATTTCTTTACCGCCCTTCGACGTCAAATACTCAATAAGTTGCGGAACCTGCGGCTCCATGATATGAACATCGGAAGCATGCCCCAGCCGGACATCGACTTCTCCCCGGAGGAGATTGTGATCCGCAAGGAGGAATATGGATCATTACAGGGCAGGATCGTCGAACTGCTGAATGAGCTGCCTCAGCGTCAGAAGGAGGTGATCTACCTCCATTATTTCGAAGACATGGATTATACCCAGATTGCGGAAGTCATGGGTATTCGTTATCAATCTGTTTTAAACCTCACCCAAAAAGCCCTGCAAAAGCTGCGCTCTGCCAATCTCCTGACGGCCTTTCTGCTCTACCTGCTGGCGAAGACCCCGTAGCCGCCTTCTCTTGGCCGACCCCCCGGGCCGGACCGATCCAAAATTTTTTTCAAAAAAGAGAGTATGAAAATAAAACCTATGTGTCTTTTCCAATAAAAAGGCTTCATGGACGAACAGCAGCATCCCTTTGGCAACGGAGAACTCCCTTTTGAATTCAGGCCAAGGCCCGCGGACGAACAATTACGACAGGACAACTGGAAGGCAGTAGAAGAAGCTATCCGCCGGCAGGAAGAAATTCCCGTCAGAAGGCTCCCCTGGTTACGGGCATCGCTGGCCGCCGCTTCCATCCTGCTGATTGCCGTCGGACTATGGTGGGTGGGAACCCGCACCGGCACACCGCTGATGTCCCAGGAAGGGACGAGCTATGGCGAGATAAAGACCATTCTTTTACCGGATAGCTCTGTGGTGATGTTGAACGGTAATTCCTCGCTCCGCATGCTGCAGCAATGGGGACCTCGCGACAAACGTGAAGTCTGGCTGGACGGGGAAGCTTATTTCCAGGTACAGAAACAGCACTCCGCGGCAAAAGGATTTATCGTACATACCAAACAAGTGGATGTAGAGGTGCTTGGCACCAGGTTCAACGTCAATACACGGAGACAACAATCCGTTGTGTCGCTGGAAGAGGGGAAGGTGCGGCTGTCCGTGCATGGTGAAGTATCCGTGGTGAATAAGGACGCAGCCATCGTCATGCGCCCGGGACAGACGGTAGTGGTGGATGCATCCAGTGCACCGAAGGTGAACGAAGAGAAGAATGTTACGGCGCATTCCGGATGGACGAAAAATGAATTTCATTTCGACAATACCTCCCTGGCCGAGATTGCACGGCTCCTGGGAGACACATATGGATACAAGATGGTGGTGGCGGATTCTTCCTTATGGAAGCTCTCCATCTCCGGCGACCTGCGGGCGTCTAATATACAGGAATTGATAAAAGTGCTGGAAGTGACCTTGAAGATCACTATGCGCCTTGAAAGAGAAGGGAAGACCATTTATGTGACGAGACCCTGACCAAAATAAACTTTTTATATACGCGTCATACGACATTGTAACGATTCAAAGCTAAAACATGCTATATGAGAGAACATGCCTACACATGTAAATTCGTTTTATTTGTCCTGCTGTTTATGGGCTGCAGCAACTTCATGAATGCCCGTTCACAGACAGGCACATGGCTTGTATCCTATGCACAGGTCTCCACTCCGCCGATGGACCCGGACCAGGCACGTGCTATTTCCAGCATCCTGTCGGATGCAAGGAAAACTTTCGACGTGGATTTTATCTACGAGTCGAAGATCCTGCCGGACGTGAAGCTGGTAATGGAGCTCGACCGGTTCAAGCATGTCGAGGACTTTCTTGCCGAGCTGCTTCGGCCTTACAACCTGAAATACAAAAAGGTGCTTGCCAGGGCATATGTGATCTATGCCAACAGTACGGAGCTCAAACGCCTGATGGCCATCGTCGGTCACGGAGAAAGTATCCCCGACGAGATATTGCACATCCGTACAAAGGAAGCTCCGCCAATTGTTATTTCCGGTCGCCTCACCGACCAGATCAAGGGCACGCCGCTGGAAGGCGCGAGTATTGTCGTAAAAGGCACCAGCAGGGGCACCACTACGGACAAGGACGGCGGTTTCCGGCTGGAAGTGCCGGATGCAAAATCAACCCTGCTCATTTCACTCGTCGGCTATCAGACCCTGGAGCTCACGGTGGGCAATCAGACAAATTTCCAGCTGGCGTTGATATCCCAGTCCCAATCGCTGAATGATGTGGTGGTAGTGGGTTATGGCACACAAAAGAAAAGCGTCGTCACCGGCGCTATTTCCAGCGTGAAGGCCAGCGACCTGGAGAATATGCCCGTATACAGGCTGGAGCAGTCGCTGCAGGGACGTACCTCGGGTCTGACGATCGCCGCCAGCTCAGGGCAGCCGGGTTCCAGTTCTACTGTGAGGATACGCGGTACGACCTCCATCAATAACAGCGACCCGCTGTATGTAGTGGACGGAGTGCCCATCGATGTAGGCGGTATCGATTACCTGAACCAGTCCGATATCGAGTCGATAGAAGTATTAAAAGATGCAGCTTCCGCCGCCATCTATGGAGCACGCGCCGCCAGCGGCGTTATCCTGGTAACCACCAAGAAAGGCAAGGCCGGGGTCATGCGGCTGAGTTATAACGGATACTACGGCACACAGGCGCCCGCGCGAAAATTACACCTGCTCGACGCCACGCAATATGCTACGCTGCGAAACGAATCTTCCATCGCAGGCGGCGGTGGTATTCTGTTCCCCAACCCCACCGCGCTCGGCAAGGGCACGGACTGGCAGGACGCCATCTTTTCCAACAGCGCAAAGATCCAGGATCATGAGCTGAGCCTTAATGGCGGCGGTGACAGATCCACTTATTATGCATCCTTTGGATATTTCGACCAGACAGGCATCGTTGCTTCCCCCATTTCCTATTACAAGCGGCTGACAGCCCGGTTCAACGCCACGCACAAGATGAAATCCTGGCTGACATTCGGAGAGAACATCGGGTACTCGCATATAAAGGCCCAGGGGCTGGGTAATACCAATGGTGAGTATGGCGGCCCTCTTAGCTCGGCCATCAACCTGGACCCCCTGACACCGGTGGTGATCACAGACCCGGCCATTCTCAATGACACCACCAATATTTATCATACCAAGCCGGTGATAAAAGACAGGCTTGGACGTCCTTATGCCATTTCCAACTACGTAGGACAGGAAGAGACAAATCCCCTGGCCTATATTCAGACACAGCAGGGATATGGATGGTCGGACAACGTCGTAGGTGACGCCTACCTGGAGATAGAACCCATCAAGGGCCTGAAGCTCCGCAGCGACATCGGGACAAAACTGGCATTTTATGGCAGCGAAGGCTTTACACCAATATATTATCTCAACGGCTCCAGTTCCAACCCTACTACGTCTTTCTATCGGGAGAATGACAAGGGCTTTATCTACAATTGGGAGAACACGGCCTCGTATACCCGCAGCATAGGGCAGCACAACATCACCGTCCTGGTAGGCGCGAGCGCTTTCAAACAGACTTCCAGCGGGGTCAGCGGTACGTACAAGAACATGCCGGTGAGCAATCTGAATGATGCTTCCCTTTCCTATAGCATGGCGAATTCCGACAAGATCGCCGGGGGATTTGACAACCCCGACCACACCGTGAGTTCCGTGTTTGCCCGTTTGACCTATAACTTCTCCGAAAAATATCTGTTCACAGGCGTCATGCGCCGGGATGGCTCTTCCCGGTTTGGCAGCGATAACAAATACGGTTATTTCCCATCTGCCAGCGTAGGCTGGGTTGCTTCAAGGGAAGACTTCTGGCCCGTGAACCACGCCGTGACCTTTTTCAAGGTCAGGGGCTCTTATGGTGTGACGGGTAATGATAATATAGGGGACTTCAAATATCTTTCCACCGTCAGCGGCGGACGTAACTATACTTTCGGCAACAACAACTACACTATTGGCTACAGCCCCGATGCTCCCGCCAATCCCGGCCTGAAATGGGAACAGACCTGGCAGGCCAATGCGGGCTTCGATGCCGTGTTGTTCAACGACCTTACAGTTGGCTTCGATATATACGAAAAGAAGACGACAGGCATGTTGCTGGGTATTCAGCTGCCGGGCTATGTAGGCGCCACGGGACAGCCCATCGGCAATGTGGCAGACATGACCAATAAGGGCGTCGAGCTGGAACTGGGCTATGGAAGGAAGTTTGGCGAAGTGCATGTCCAGGTACGGGGTAATGTCTCTTATCTGCAGAACAGGATCACGAGCCTGGGCCAGACGAAATACCTGACGGGCGCCACGCTGGCATCCAGCGCGCTGGAGCTGAGCCGTACGACACCCGGATATGCCATCGGATCTTTTTACGGATTTAAGACACTGGGTATATTCCAGACACAGGATGACATCAACAAATACCTGAATAAGGACGGAAAGATGATACAGCCCAATGCAAAACCCGGAGACTTCAAATGGGCCGATATTACGGGCGACGGGCAGATCACCAATGACGACCGGACCTTTATAGGGGACCCCACTCCCAACTGGGCCTTCGGCTTCACTGCTTCGGCATCCTGGAGGAGATTTGACATCCTCGTCTTCGGGCAGGGAGCAGCGGGCAACCAGATCTACCAGGGGCTCCGGCGTCTGGACATCCAGATGGCCAACTATACGACGGCTGCCCTTGGCAGGTGGACAGGACCCGGCACCTCCAATGATTTCCCTCGCCTGATAGACGGCGATCCCAACGGGAACTTCAGCAGACCTTCTCCTTTCTATCTCTCCAATGGGTCTTACATGCGGATAAAGACCCTGCAGATAGGATACAGCCTGCCGCAGTACCTGACGGACAAGGCAGGGCTCCAAAAAATTCGGTTATACGTCAGTGCGAATAATCTCGTAACCTTCACCAAATACACAGGCTTCGATCCGGAGATAGGGGGAAGCAGTTATGGCATCGACAGGGGCATCTATCCCCAGGCGCGGTCATTTACAGTGGGATTAAACGTAGGTCTCTAACGATTAAAACTTAAATATGAAGACGAAGATATTTTTCTATATAACGGCTGTTACGGTGATGTCGCTCTCGAACACCGCCTGTAAGAAAAGCTTTTTGGACGTGCAGCCCAAGGGCACGACCCTGGAAGGAAATTATTATCAGGATCCCGCAGAGGCGTATGCCGGACTGGTGGCTGCGTACAATCCACTGGGTTGGACTGTCGTAGGTACGTATTGTCCGAAGATGGTGGTGATGAACCTCGCTTCGGATGACTGTTACGCCGGCGGAGGCAGTAACTCCGATGTACAGGGCTTCCAGGACTGGAACGATTATAAATTGTCACCGGCCACTCCCAACCTGCCGGCCGACCTATGGAGCCGGAATTTTACGGGCATCTACCGGAGCAACGTTATGCTGGAGAAAGTGACGGGTGTGCCGGGGCTCACGGATGGCGATAAAGCCAGGTACACGGCTGAAATGAAATTCCTGCGGGCCTATTATTACTTCGACCTCGTGAGGCTCTTCGGCAATGTGCCATTGATACTAAAATCCCTCTCTGCCGGCGAAATATACACACAGGTGCAAGCCCGGCCGGCGGATGTATATGCGCAGATCGAGAAGGACCTGAAGGATGCCATCCCCAACCTCCCTGGAACCGTACCGTCTACGGAGAATGGCCGGGTGACAAAGGGAGCAGGACTGGCGCTGTTGGGCAAAGTGATCCTATATCAGAACAATACTTCACGCATGTCGGAGGCGGCGGGTTATTTCGAACAGGTGAACAGCAACCCCAGCTATCATCTCCTGACCAATTTCGGAGACATTTTCCGCCCGGACAATAAATTCAATGCCGAATCCATCTTCGAGATATACCATACTTCTGCCGCGGGTAAGGGTTGGGGCAACTGGCCGAACTTCGATGGGAATGTAGGCGTACAGATGGTCGGACCCCGTGGATACAAAGGACCTCTTTACGAATCCAATGCATCCGGCTATGGGTTTAACCCTATTACGACGCAGCTGGCTGCTGTCCTGAAAGGCGACCCGCGGTGGGCTTACACTATTGCGGACCTCGACAGCATGAGAAAGGCCGGCGCTGCCACTTATGATACGACGGGCTATCAGAACACCGGGTTTTTTATACAAAAGTTCGCACCCCTTGCTCAATTTGAAGGCAAGGTCGGAGATATCCCGCTGAACTGGCCGAATGACGAGATCGAGATACGCCTGGCCGACACCTATCTTATGGAATCCGAGGCGCTGGTGCGCGGCGGAGGCGATGCCGCCAAGGCCCAAAGCTATCTTGACCAGGTACGGGCAAGGGTAGGGCTCCCTTCCATACCTGCCACGCTGGATAATATTTATAATGAGCGCAGACTGGAGCTGGCTACAGAAGGGCACCGCTGGTTCGACCTCGTACGTACAGGCAAGGCAGCCACCGTGCTGGCCTTCAAAGGATTTACGGCAAACAAGAACGAGCTGCTGCCCATACCGCTGGGTGAGCTGAACAATACCAAATTGGTGCAGAACCCCGGATACAATTAATCTTTAAACAACGCCATATGAATAATAGAGTAATCATAATATTAGCTATCTGCTGCATGGTCGGATGTCGGCCGGATAATGCCATACCAAACCAGGGACAGAAACCCAAAGCCGCTTTTACCATAACTCCTGTAGCGGGTAAGACCAATACCTATGTGTTGGCCTCCAGCACCTCCGGCGCCTTCATCTGGAAATGGGACGTCGGCGATGGATCGAAGCCCGCGAATGGCAGTCAGACCGACACAGCCTATTATGGCTCGAAAGGCTCCTATACAGTACGATTGATAGTCGTGACCAGGGGCGGCTACGACAGCACTTCCCAGACCATCCAGGTGGACAGTGACGACCCCAACGGTTGTTTTGGCAACAAGGCCCTGTTGACAGGCTGCGCCCTGAAGACATGGGTGCTGGACCCGAACGCAGGCGCATTGTGGGTGGGACCCAATGACCATAGCGCCACATGGTGGGCGAACTCATCGGGGGATGTTACGGCCAGAGCCTGCCAGTTCAACGATGAATACACTTTTGGCAAGGATGGGACCTTTGTATTCGACAATAAAGGAGACATGTGGGTGGACAATGACAGCGGTATAGATCCATACCCCGCTGATATGCTCAACAACAACGGCGACAAGTCCGGCTGTTATGACTGGACGCTTATCAATCCCGCCTATGCCGCATGGGGTTCGGGCAATCACACGTACACCATTACCAGCACCACCCTAACGGTGATAGGTAAGGGCGCATTCCTGGGACTCTATAAGGTAGGCGATGCGGGCACTACGCCCGTACCGGACAACCAGGTGGTCTATACGATATCTTCCATCACGGATTCCCGTCTGGTGATCCAGAAACAATACAGCTGGGGAGGCTGGCAATTTACATTAGTTCCAAAAAATTAAATATGAAGACCAACTTATCCGGGACCCCTGTCAGGCCATTAAACCTTTTCCTTCTGCTCCTTTTGCTTGGCGGTGAGGCGGCCTGCTCAAAGAGCGGCGGCACCAAAAGCTCCGGCCCATTACCTGCTGCCAAGATCAGTGATGTAAGCCAACCGCGGCAGCATACGGCATCCGCCTTCCGGTTTTATGTGGACCTCGATAACGCATCCACACAGTCTGTCACGGTGAATTATGCCACCGAGGCCGGCACCGCCAAGGCGGGCGCTGATTTCACAGCCGTCAGCGGCACGCTTACATTTCAGGCCGGGCAGACGGAATTGTTCATCGACGTTCCCGTGACAGGAGACAGTCTGCGGAAAGATGATCAGCAATTCTATGTTCAGCTGAGCAGTCCTGTGAACTGTACGCTGGGCACTGACAAGGCCACCGGTACATTGGGCAACGCCGACGGGACCTGGCTGCCCACCGATGGGACGGGATACTCGACGCCCCTGACCTATCCGGGGTATACCCTCACATGGCATGACGAATTCGACGGCAATGCCCTGAATGCGCACGATTGGAACTATGAACAGGGAGGCAGCGGCTGGGGCAATCACGAACTGGAGAATTATACCAACAGGCTGCAGAATGTGTTCGTCTCCGCCGGTAACCTTATCATCGAGGCCCGGAAAGAAACTTATGGCGGCAACAACTATACGTCAGGACGGTTGACCACCTATGGCAAGCAGCAATTCACGTATGGCCGTATCGACATCAGGGCGAAACTTCCCGTGTCGAAGGGAATGTGGCCCGCCCTCTGGATGCTGGGCTCGAATATATCCACCGTCCCCTGGCCCGCCTGCGGCGAGACGGATATTATGGAGCTGATCGGAACCTATCCCAGCCGGGTAGTAGGCTCTATGCACTGGAAACAGCAGGACGGGTCGACAGGGACCTATAACAATGCCTACAATATGTCCAGCCAGGATTTTTCCCAGCAGTTCCATGTCTTCAGCATTGTCTGGAAACAGGATAGCCTGCAATTCCTGGTGGACGATAATATCTATGTAAATGGGAGTACCAGCAATGTCACTTCTGGTACTTATCCATTCAATAGCCCTTTTTTCTTTATATTTAATGTCGCGGTGGGAGGGGATTGGCCCGGCCCCCCGGACGGCACTACCGTATTCCCCCAGCGGATGTTTGTGGATTATGTGAGAGTATTTCAATAAATCGCCTATATGAGAGATTCTGTGAAGATATTATCAGCCATCATTTTTTCGATAGCCGCCCTTTATAGCTGTAACAAGAACGGAGCGGCCCCCAGCCAGCCAAACACACCGCCGACAGATACCACGAAGAATACGGTGACCAGCTCCGATGTAGCGTTCTATCTCACCAAGGGGGACGGGAGCGTACTTTTCCAAAAGCAGAACCTGAGCCTGAACTTCGGCAGTCAGAGCTATGGCCTTACGATCACGGTGGACACTACGAAGACATACCAGACCATCGATGGATTTGGCTACGCGCTGACAGGCGGCAGCGCCTACCTGATCAACCATCTGGCGGCTACGGACAAGGATGCCGTGTTGAAGGATCTCTTTATGACAGACAGCACACACATCGGGGTGAGCTATCTGAGGATCAGCATTGGGGCCTCTGACCTCAGCGCCAACGTCTTTTCTTATGATGACGCCGGCAGCCCCTCGTCACCGGATACGACCCTTCAGTACTTCGACCTTTCTACTGACAAGCTGGATCTCGTGCCGTTGCTGAAACAGATACTGACGCTGGCGCCCAACATCAAGATACTGGGTTCGCCCTGGTCGGCGCCTCTCTGGATGAAGGACAATAACAACAGCGTCGGGGGAACACTGCAGCCCCGATA
>Ga0105237_10008047_pt1 | contig 11467 bp, 10 predicted proteins | sample KBSC24metaG_FD_81520 | JGI IMG/M metagenome (GOLD analysis project Ga0105237, IMG submission 81520) | Corn rhizosphere microbial communities from Kellogg Biological Station, Michigan, USA - KBS C2-4 metaG | ecosystem: Host-associated > Plants > Roots > Rhizosphere > Soil | place: Michigan, USA... | reverse complement strand
TTTCTGCGCCTGGAAATCCGCAGGCAGGATGTTCTCCACGTCATATTTGACATGGAACGATATAAATCCCGGCGCATCCCGGAAATAATATTTCCGGCGTGACACGGGCGCTTGACCCAAACCATCAAACCGCGGCTGACATTTACCTGCCGGCAACATCGCTACGCGATCGGCAGCCGGGCGCCGGCGGCCCAGTCGGATGCGGAAGGCAGGCCGGGCAGGCCGGTGGCGCTCCAGGCCGCGGCCAGCACCGCGCGCGCCGTCACCCGCGCCGCCAGCGGGCCGAGCGCCAGCATCGACACGCTGCGCCCGCTGAGCCCGGTGGCGAGCGCGAACAGGGTGTCGCCGTCGGTCATCGTGTGGACCGGATCGATGCAGCGCGCCAGCCCGTCGTGCGCCATCGTCGCGAGGCGGCTCGCCTCGGTCTTGTCCAGCACTGCATCGGTGGCGACGATGCCGATCGAGGTGTTCGTGCCGGGGCTGATGGCCGCCGGCCAGTCGCCGCGTTCCAGGCTGGCGCTGATGGCGCGCAGGCTGAGCCCGTCGTCGCTGCGCGAGCCGGCGATCGGGGCGCTGGTGGCCGGGTCGATCACGTCGCCCGCGGCATTGACCGCGACCAGCGCCGCGATCGTGACGCCCTGCACCGTGATCGAGGCACTGCCGATGCCCCCCTTCATGGCCCGCTCGATGCCGAAGAGCTTGCCGACGGTGGCGCCGGCCCCGGCGCCGACCGAGCCTTGTGCCGGCGCATCGCGTCCGGCGGCAACGCAGGCAGCATAGCCCGCCGCCGCATCCGGGCGAATGCGGTGGTCGCCGAGCCACAGATCGAACAGCACCGCCGCCGGCACGATCGGCACCCGGGCCGGCCCGACCGGAAAGCCGTGGCCGCGCTCCTCGAGCCAGCGCATCACGCCGCCGGCCGCATCGAGGCCGAAGGCGCTGCCGCCGCTCAGCAGCACCGCATGCACCCGGTCGACGAGGTTGCCGGGCGCGAGCAGATCGGTCTCGCGCGTGCCCGGGGCGGCACCGCGCACGTCGACGCCGCACACCGCGCCCTGCTCGCAGAGCACGACGGTGCAGCCGGTCGGGCGGCGCGAATCGGTGAAATGGCCGACCTTCAGGCCGGCCACGTCGGTGATCGAGCCGCTCATTTCGATGGAGCGGCCCGCGGCTGCATCACGCGAAGACGCCCGCCGTGTCCTGCATGCGTGCCGAGACTTCGCCGAGGTGGTGCAGCGTGTCGCCGAAGTTCATCTCGAGCACCGTCAGGCGCTTGAAGTAGTGGCCGGCGACGTATTCGTCGGTCACGCCGATGCCGCCGTGCAGCTGCACGCACTGCTGGCCGACGTAGCGCATCGACTGGCCGAGCTGCACCCGCGCCTGCGAGATCGCGCGGCGCCGCGCGGCTTCCGGCTCGCCCAGCTTCAGGCTCGCGAAGTAGCTCATCGAGCGGCCGAGCTCGAGCTGCATCTTCACGTCGGCGATGCGATGGCGCAGTGCCTGGAAACTCGAGATGAGGACGCCGAACTGCTTGCGCGTGTTCATGTACTCGACCGTCACCGCGACCAGCTTGTCCATCAGGCCGACCGCCTCGGCGCAGTTCGCGGCGATGCCGACGTCGACTGCCTGCAGCAGCGTGGCGTAGCCGTCCTCGGCGATCAGCGCTGCGGGCGTGGCGGCGAGCGTCAGCTCCGCGGCGCGTGCGCCGTCCTGCGTCGGGTAGCCGCGCACGGCCGCGCCCTTGGCGTTCTTCTCGGCCAGGAAGAGGCCGATGCCTTGTTCGCTCGCCACGTCGCCGCTGATGCGCGCCGGCACGATGAAGGCATCCGCCTCGTCGCCGGCAGGCACGATGCTCTTCGCGCCGCTCACCGTCCAGCCGCCGTTCGACGCCTTGCTCGCGGTCGTCGTCACGTGGTTCAGGCGATAACGCGCCGCGCGCTCCTGGTGCGCGAGCACCACCAGCGCGCTGGCATCGGCGACCTTCGGCAGCCAGACGTCCTTCAGCGCATCGGGCGCCGCGGCCAGTAGCGCGGGCGCCACCAGCGCACCGGCGGCGTAGGGCGCGTTGACGAGGCCGCGCCCGAGTTCTTCCATCACCACCATCGCATCGACCGCGCCGAAGCCCATGCCGCCCTGCGCTTCAGGCACCGCGAGGCCGGTCAGGCCCAGCTCGGCCAGCTCCGCGTAAACCTTGCGCGCCTGGCCGCCGGCCTTGGCCAGCTGATGGCGGCGTTCGAAGGTGAAGCCCTTGTCGACCCACTTGCGCACCGCGTCGCGCAGGGATTCCTGGTCGTCGGAAAAATCGAAGTCCATCTCAGCTCCCCAGAACGGTTTGGCCGACGATGTTGCGCTGCACCTCGTTCGAGCCGCCGTAGATCGTCGTCTTGCGCATGTTGAAGTAGGTGCCGGCGAGCGGCGCCACGTGGGCCGCGCCGACGTAGTCGCCTTGCCAGCCGGCTTCCATCGCTTCGTGGATGTAGGGCACCGAGAACGGCCCGGCGGCCAGCATCATCAGTTCGGTATAGCGCTGCTGCAGCTCGCTGCCGCGGATCTTCAAGAGGCCGGCGACATCCAGCGACTGGCGGCCGCTCTTCTCGGCCGACAGCACGCGCAGCACCATCATCTCGAGCGCGACGATGTCGACTTCGACCAGCGCAACCTGGTCGCGGAAACGCTGGTCGTCCCACAGGCCCTCGGCCTTCGCGATGCGCTTCAGCCGCTCCAGCTCGCGCTTGCCGCGGTTCACGTCGGCGATGTTGGTGCGTTCGTGCGAGAGCAGGTATTTCGCGTAAGTCCAGCCCTTGTTCTCTTCGCCGACGAGGTTGTCGGCCGGCACCTCGACGTTGTCGAACCAGACCTCGTTGACCTCGTGCTCGCCGTCCATCGTGATGATCGGCCGCACCGTCACGCCGGGGCTCTTCATGTCGATCAGCAGGAAGCTGATGCCGGTCTGCGGCTTGCCTTCGTTGTTGGTGCGCACCAGGCAGAAGATCCAGTCGCCGTACTGGCCGAGCGTGGTCCAGGTCTTCTGGCCGTTGACCAGGTAGTAATCGCCCTTGCGCTCGGCCTTGGTCTTGACCGAGGCCAGATCGGAGCCCGAGCCCGGCTCGCTGTAGCCCTGGCTCCACCAGACGTCGCCGCTCATGATGCCGGGCAGATGGCGCTTCTGCTGCTCGGGCGAGCCGAAGGCCATGATCACCGGGGCGACCATCACCGGGCCGAACGGCACCACGCGCGGCGCGCCGGCGAGGGCGCATTCCTCTTCGAACAGATGGCGCTGCACCGCATTCCAGCCGGGGCCGCCGAACTGCTTCGGCCAGGCCCAGCCGTGCCAGCCTTTCTTGCCGAGGATCTTGGCCCAGCGCTGCATGTCCTCCTTGGTGAGCCGCAGCGCGTTGTGCACCTTCTGCGAAATATCGGCCGGCAGGTTCTGCGCGACCCAGCCGCGAATCTCTTCGCGGAAGGCTTGTTCCTCGGGGGTGAAAGTCAGGTCCATTCGGTCTCCTGGAGCGGGCGCCCGACGGCTCTTCGGCCGGGGCTGATGGCAGTCCGGCTTTTTAGCACGAGCGTTCCTTTTTCTTGTCGCTGCGGAGACAAGGGCCTAGCCCTTCGAACGATGACGGGCCGGCCGCGCCGCGCTACAGGCGCTTGACGAGCGTCATCGTGTCGTTCTCGCGTTTCATCTGAAAACGCGTCAGGAAGCTGTTGCCCAGCAGAACGAAATTCATCTGCGCCGGCGCCACGGTGGCTTCGACGTCGTAGACCTCGACGTCGCCGATGCGCAGCCGGTCGAGGTGCACGAAGTTGATCGGCACGATGCCGTTGGCTGTTTGCACCATGCCGCGCCGGCCCTTGCGGTAGTCGAGGCCGAGGCGATCCGCCTCGGCCTGGCTCAGCGACACGTTGGTGGCGCCGGTGTCGACGAGGAAATCGACGACCTTGCCGTTGATGCTGCCGCTGGTCATGAAATGCCCGCCGCTGCCAGCGGTCAGCACGATCTGCGTGCCGGCACCGGCACGAGTGGCGCCGCTCAGGTTCACCGGCACGCCCAGGTGCAGCAGGGCGCGCTTGCCGTCGATCTCGACCTGCGCGTCGCCATTGGCCAGCGTGATCAGCTTGATGCCCTGGTAGCTGGCGCCGGGAGCCAGCGTGCGCGGCGTGCCATCGATGATCAGCAGCGCGCGATCGCCCATGCTGCCGCTCAGGGCGACGCTGCGCGAGGCAGGCGCGGAGGCGGGCTGGGCGTGCGCGAGGCTGCCGGTCAGCAGCGCCGCGGCAAGCAGTACGGCGCGACCGTTGGGCACGTTCAATCTCGGAAGTTGGTGAAGCTCAAAGGCAGGTCCGGCACGTCCTTGCGCAGCAAGGCCATCGCCGTCTGCAGGTCATCGCGCTTCGCGCCGGTCACGCGCACGATGTCGCCCTGGATCGCGCCTTGCACCTTCAGCTTGCTCTGCTTGAGCAGGCCCTGCACCTTCTTCGCGGTCTCGGCATCGATGCCGGTCTTCAGCGCCACCGGCTGCTTGACCTTGTCGCCGCCGATCTTCTCGATCTTGGCGGTGAAATCGAGAAAGCGCACGTCGACGTTGCGCTTGCTCAGCTTGGCCAGCAGCACGTCGCGCACTTGGCCGATCTGGAAATCGCTGTCGGCATACAAGGTCAGCTCGCGCTCCTTCGCGCTCTTCTCGGTCAGCTCGACCTTCGCGCTCGATCCCTTGAAATCGAAGCGCGTGCCGATTTCCTTGCCGGCTTGCTCGACCGCGTTGCGGACTTCCACGAGATTGGGTTCGAGCACGGTATCGAAGCTGGGCATGGTGATGGGCGCTCGGTAAATCGGCTGAAGAGCCGCGCTGGCGGCGGATGCGCGGGATGGGCGAAAATTCTGCCATGCAAATCGAGACGGGCGCGAGCCTGAAAGCCTTCAATTCCTTCGGTCTTCCCGCGGTGGCGCAGCGCATGGTGCGGGTGAAGAGCGATGCCGAGGTGCGCCAGGTGGTCGATCATCCCGAACTCGGCCTGGCGCCGAAGTTCATCCTCGGCGGCGGCAGCAACATCGTGCTGACGCGCGACGTGACCGCGCTGGTGATCAAGGTCGAGGTGATGGGCAAGCGCGTGGTGGCGGAGCGGCCGGATGCCTGGATCGTCGAGGCCGGCGCCGGGGAGTCGTGGCATGGCTTCGTCGACTGGACTTTGCAGCAGGGCCTGCCGGGGCTCGAGAACCTGGCGCTGATCCCGGGCTCGGTGGGCGCTTCGCCGGTGCAGAACATCGGCGCCTACGGCGTCGAGCTGCAGGAGCGCTTCGAGTCGCTCGACGTGGTCGATCTGATCACCGGCCGCAGCGTCGCGATCAGCGCGGGCATGTGCCATTTCGGCTATCGCGACAGCGCCTTCAAGCACAGCCTGGCCGGCAAGAGCGTGATCACGCGGGTGCGCTTTCGCCTGCCCAAGCCGTGGCAGCCGGTGCTCGGCTATGTCGACCTCGAACGCAAGATGCAGGAGACGCGCAACCACGCGCCGGATGCACGCACGATCTTCGATTGGGTCTGCGCGATCCGCCGCGCCAAGCTGCCCGATCCCTCGCGCATCGGCAATGCCGGCAGCTTCTTCAAGAACCCGGTGGTCAGCGTCGAGCAGTGCCGCGACATCATCGGCCGCGATCCGGAGATCGTGCACTACCCGATGCCCGACGGCAGCGTGAAGCTGGCCGCGGGCTGGATGATCGATGCCTGCGGCTGGAAGGGCAAGTCGATCGGCGGCGCCGCGGTCTATGAAAAGCAGGCGCTGGTGCTGGTGAACCGCGGTTCGGCGACCGGCGGCGAAGTCGTGACCTTGGCGCGGGCGATCCAGGAGAGCGTCTACGGGCGCTTCGGCATTCGGCTGGAGCCTGAGCCGGTGGTGGTTTAGCACCCGCGCCAGCACGTCTCGAGGCCCGACGGAAGGGCCTGGGTTTCCCCGCGGAATGACCCGATTTTTCGCCCGATGGGACCCCCGCGCTCACGGGGGGTGGGCGTGAATAGTGCGCATCCAAGGCCGTCCACGCACGTAATTGGGGATTCGGCACTTGTTTCACACCGTTCAGCATGCCACGGTGTCACTTCTTGTTCGTATTTGGCATCGATGATGGTCGATCCTGGTGCGGCGAGTCCGTCGGCATAAGAAGCGGTCCGAGACGACGATCCCGTTGCCATGGACACGGAGGCTCGAACGCTCCGTGCCACAGGGAAGCTGCGGGGCGCATGAGAACAACGGAGACGATCTGTATGGGCGATCGACGACTGGTGTGTGTCATGTTGGGTCCTCCCCAACTGATGTCGAGCGAGCCGTTGCGCTTGGCAGGCTGGGAAGTGGAGCTGGCATGGGACCTTCGCAACGCCGATGAGCTGATCGCCCAAAGCTCGGCACATGTCGGCCTGATCGTCGTGCCGAAGTCGGCCTCGGTCAGTTGGGCGCGCATCGATGAATTCCTCGTGGACCACGATGGCCTCGAGTGGGTCGGCGCCTTCGATCCGGATGATCTCGCGCTGCCCGCCTGCAGGGATCTGGTGCTCGACCATCTGTTCGATCACCACAGCCTGCCGATCGACAGCCATCGCCTCGGCGTGGTCCTCGGGCACGCGCACGGCCACGCGCTCTTGAGGCAGGCGCGCGCGAGCCAGGTGCGGACGCTCGGGCCGTCGCCGATCATCGGCACCAGCGCCGCGCTGGCGACGGTGTTGATGCACATCCGCCGCATTGCCAAGGCGGATGCGCCGGTGCTGATCACCGGCGAGAGCGGCAGCGGCAAGGAACTGGCGGCGCAAGCCATCCACCAGGGTTCGGGGCGTGCGCACGCTCCCTTCATCGCGATCAACTGCGGCGCGTTGCAGCCGACCTTGATCCAGTCGGAGTTCTTCGGCCATGCCAAGGGCTCGTTCACCGGCGCGGTGCGCGACAAGCGCGGCCTGTTCGAAGAAGCCGAGGGCGGCACCATCTTCCTCGACGAGATCGGCGACCTGCCGCTCGATCAGCAGGTCAACCTGCTGCGCTTCCTGCAGGAGGGCACGATCACCCGCGTCGGCTCGGCCAGGCCGGTGCGCGTCGATGCGCGCGTGATCGCGGCCACGCACCGCGATCTGGAGCGCGCCGTCGCCGCCGGCAGCTTCCGCGAGGATCTCTTCTATCGGCTCAACGTGCTGCCCTTGCGCGTGCCGCCGCTGCGCGAGCGCAAGGGCGACATCGAGTTGCTGGCCCTGCACTGCTTCGACAAGTTCTCGCGTGAAAAGAGTCCGCGCTTGAAGGGCTTCTCGCGCGGCGCATTGGCCGTGATGGAAGCCCACCCCTGGCGAGGCAACGTGCGCGAGCTGATCAATCGTGTGCGGCGCGCGATGGTGATGGCCGAAGGCTCGCTGATCAAGCCGGCCGATCTGGGACTCGAGCACGACGGCGAGTCCCCTCCGGGCGAGATTCTCGACGACACGCGAGTCCGGGCCGAACGCAGCGCGATCGTCGTGAGTCTCGACCGCACCGGACGCAACGTCACTGCAGCCGCCAGCCAATTGGGAATTTCCCGAATGACGCTGTATCGGCTGATGGCGAAACACGGCATTGGGTCGGACAACTGAGTGCTGTTCTATCTCGGTTGCGACCGGTCGAATCGAATCGTCTCAAGTCTGTGAATCAGAATCAGACCCGACGACCGGCAGTCGAATCAATCGCAAACTGTTGATTCAATTGAGAAATCAGGAGATCGAAGGATGAGCTTCAATGCCGTCGGAGTCCAATGTTTCAGTCGAGTGTCACAGGAATGTGACGATGCTGATGCCGCAGTGTTGCTGCGCCGAACCTGCGGCATAGGCGTTTTCTCAATGAATTCAACGATCTATGCGTGTCTTAATGTTGCTGGCATTGATTCTGCGACGCAGCGGCTGGATTGGCAGCTTCGCCAGTCTCGCTTCATCAGCCCCAAGGAGACACCATGAAGAAAACACTTTTGGCGTCAGCGCTCGCGCTGGCATTTGGCGCCGCGGGTTCGGCATGGGCCGACCAGACGCAGACTGGCAGCAGCGGCCCGACGGCCAACGACAGCTCGAGCGCCAAGCAGTTGAACGACAGCTCCACGAAGACGGACAACTCCAACAATTCCAAGACCGATAATTCGAACAATTCGAAGACTATCAATGATAGTTCCAACAATTCGAAGACACTTAACGACAGCTCCAACAACTCGAAGACCAATAGCTCTAACAACTCCGATCGCGACAACGACAAGAGCTCGGGCGATAACCGCAACAACCACGGCAAGGCCACATCCGACGGCTTCGGCACCACGGCAGCCAACAACGGCTCGACCGCCACCGCCAACTTCAGCAACGCGTTCAACACCAACAAGGCGATCGCCGTCAGCAAGCTCGAAGGCACGGTGACCAACATCCGCGTGCACGGCATCGGCAACAGCGCCTACAACACCGGCGACGCGAACGGCGGCAAGGGCGGCAGCGGCGGCGACGGCTACGGCGGCAAGGGCGACGGTGGCGAAGGCTACGGCGGCAAGGGCACCGGCGGCGATGGCGCCAAGGGCGGCGGCGGCGGCGATGGCGGCAAGGGCGGCAGCGGCGGCGATGCGAAGAACGCCGGCGCCTACACCGGCTCGGTCAGCAACGGCAGCGCGAAGGCAGGCTCTGCCAATGCGGGCGACGGCGGCAACGGCGGCAGCGCGAAGGGCGCGAGCGGCGGCAAGGGCGGCAGCGGCGACAGCAGCGGCGGCGATTCGCTGGCCGGCAATCTGCAGAAGTCCGGTTCGGGCAGCGCCTCGGCGAAGGCCTCGGGCGGCAGCGGCGACACCTCGGGCAAGGCCTCCGGCGGCGACAACCTGACGGCCGGCAAGGCCTCGGGCGGCAGCGGCGACGGCAGCGGCAAGGCGTCTGGCGGCAGCGGCGACACCTCGGCCAAGGGCTCCGGCGGCAGCGGCGACACGGTCGCCAAGAGTTCCGGCGGCCGCGGCGACGGCGATTCGAAGGCCTCCGGCGGCAGCGGCGACACCGCCTCCAAGGCGGCCGGCGGCTATGCGGATACCAGCAACGGGTCGAAGGGCGGCAGCTCCAGCGTGAAGGGCGGCGCCACCGGCGGCGGCGCGAGCGCGAGCAGCGGCGCGACGGCGGGCCTGGGCGGCGACGGCGGCAACGTCGGCCGCAAGTCCGGCGGTGCTACCGGCGGCGCGGGTGGCGCTGGCGGCAGCGCGACCGGTGGTGCCGCCACGTCCACGGCGGGCGCGGGTTCGAACACCGGCACCGGCACTGCCGGCGCGGCGACCGGCTCGTCCACCGGCACGGGCGGCGGCGGCACGAGCACGGCGACCGGCAGCGGTGGCACGGGTACGAGCACGGCCTCGGGCACGGGCGGCGCGGGCACGAGCACGGCCACAGGCACCGGCGGCGCAGGCAGCGGTACCGCGACCGGCACCGGCGGGGCAGGGACCAACACCGCGTCCGGCACGGGCGGCTCGGGGACCAACACCTCCACCGGCACCGCGGGCGCGGCCACGAGCACGGCCTCCGGCACCGGCGGCGCGGCGAGCAATGGCGCGCAGACGGCCGCGGGCGGAGCCAACACCGGCACGGCCACCAGCACCGGCGGCGCGGCCACCGGCACTGGCGGCGCGGGCGGCTCGGCGACCAACACGGCCGGCAACGGCGGTGGCGGCGGCGCTGCCCAGGGCGGTACGGCGACGAACGGCAGCGCTTCTGCCACGGCGACCAACGGTGACTCGACGGCCGGCAACGGCGCGGCGGGCGGCGGCGGCGCGGCAGGCGGTGCGGGCGGCAGCGGTGCTGCCGGCACCGGCGGCGCCGGCTCGGGCGGCGCGGGCACCGGCGGCACCGGCAACGGCGCGGCGGGTGGCCGAGGCGGCTACGGCGGCTCCAACTCGGTGAATGCCGGCACGTTCAACCTGTCGAACACGATGTCCGGCGCCGCGCAATCGGCGGCCGGCATCCAGGTGATCAGCCAGAACACCGGCATCGCAGCCCTGACGCAGCAGAGCGTGAACGTCCAGGCCAACCTGAACGTCGGTCGCTAGGCATGACGGCGGCACCGGAGGGCTCCGCCCCTCGGGTGCCTTTCCTTGCAGTGACTGAGGAGAACGTCATGTCCTACTCGATACGCCTGTCAGTGGCCGCATCGCTCACGCTGGCGCTTGCCGGCGCGTGGGCGGCCGAGGGCGGGACCGCGGCGGATCCGCAGGCGGCAGCGCCTGCCGAACAACGGGCCAACCCCCTCGGCGCCAAGCCGATGGAGGCGAGCCTGCTGTCGAAGAGCCGAGGCGGCACGCAGGTTCTCAACGATATGAAGCTGAAGGGCACGGTGGCCAACAACCAGGCGAGCAACCTGGTGACGGGCAACAACATCATCAGCGAAGGATCGTTCGCGGGCGCCAACGGCGTGCCGATGGTGGTTCAGAACAGCGGCAACAACGTGCTGATCCAGACCGCGACGATCGTCAACGTGCAGATGAAGTAGGAGTCTGTGCATGCGTCGGACCGTCATCTGGAAGACCGGCCTCCGGGCCGGCCTGATAATCGCAGCAGCCCTGGCGATCCCCGCCGCCCGGGCCGGCTCGATCGATCTGCCCTTCCAGATCGGCGGTGCGTACTCGGTGCCGGCCACGAGCCTCAAGGAGGCTCGTTTTCGTGCGACGGTGCCGCAGCAATACGACTTCAGCTGCGGCTCCGCTGCGCTTTCCACCCTGCTCACCCATCACTACCAGTTCCCGGTGGACGAGCAAACCGTTTTCGAAGAGATGTTCCGCGACGGAGATCGCGAGAAGATCCAGCACGAGGGCTTCTCGCTGCTGGACATGAAGCGCTATCTCGAAGCGCACGGCTTCCAGGCCGATGGCTTCGAAGCGCCGCTCGACAAGCTGGCCGCCGCGGGCATTCCGGCGATCGTGCTGATCAACGAGAGCGGCTACAACCATTTTGTCGTCATCAAGGGCCTGAAGGACAGCCGCGTGCTGATCGGCGACCCCGCCGGCGGTACACGCGCGATGACACAAGCCGCCTTCGAGGCGATCTGGGTCAACCAGATCCTGTTCGTGATTGCCAACCGCGGCGACAGGGTGCAATTCAACCTGGCCGCGGACTGGGCCACCGCGCCGCGCGCGCCGCTCGCCAAGGGCCTGCAGAACGACGGCCTCGCAGGTGTCGTGATACCCAAGCTCGGCCCATCGGATTTCTAGCTGTATGGCCCGCATGAAGTCGCCCCACAAGGATCTGGCACTGCTGGTGTCGGTGGTCGGTCTCGGCCTGACGGCGACGGCGCGCGCCGAGGCCGAGCCGGAGCCGCCGCTCGCCGCCGAAGGGCATCAGCCTTCCGAGCGCGACTGGATCCCGCCGGAGGCGATCGTCGTCGCGGCACCGGCTGCCGCGCCGGCCGTCGGGCCGGACGGCGAAGTGCTGAAGGTATCGGACTGGGACTGGGTCCCGGGCGATGCAGC
>Ga0105237_10008043_pt1 | contig 11467 bp, 8 predicted proteins | sample KBSC24metaG_FD_81520 | JGI IMG/M metagenome (GOLD analysis project Ga0105237, IMG submission 81520) | Corn rhizosphere microbial communities from Kellogg Biological Station, Michigan, USA - KBS C2-4 metaG | ecosystem: Host-associated > Plants > Roots > Rhizosphere > Soil | place: Michigan, USA... | reverse complement strand
TCGCTCTTGACCACAACCACCTTCATGCCCGCCATAATAGCGCTGGCAGGGTTGGTGCCGTGTGCGGAGATAGGGATCAGCATGACATCCCGGTGGGAGCCGTTATTGGCGTCGTGATAGGCGTGGATGGTCAGCAGGCCGGCGTACTCGCCGTTAGCGCCGCTGTTCGGTTGAAGGGACGTTGCCGCAAAACCTGTGATCTCACTCAGCCAGTCTTCCAGTTCGGTGAGGATATGCCGGTACCCTTTCCACTGGTCGGCGGGCGCAAAGGGATGCAACGCGCCGAACTCGGGCCAGCTCACGGGGATCAGCTCCGTGGCCGCATTGAGCTTCATCGTACAGGAACCCAGCGAGATCATGGAAGTGTTCAGCGAAAGGTCCTTGTTCTCCAGGCTCCGCAGGTAGCGCATCATCTTTGTCTCGGAGTGGTGCTGGTTGAAGACGGGATGGGTAAGGAATTCCGACACCCTCGTAACGGAGGAAGGGATGTTCGAAAGGCGGTCGTCCACGTCGAAGGTCGCCGAGACGGTCGAGATGCCCGTCAGCTGGCCAAACACCGACAGGATGTTGACGACGTCTTCCTGGGTCGTCGTTTCATCGAGCGTGATACCCACTGTTCCGGCCGGGGAATAGAAGAAGTTGATGCCCTGAGCCTCTGCGGCATTGCGCAAAGCGATAGGGTCCTTTACTTTGATCCGGAGGGTGTCGAAGTAGGCGTCGTTGAGATTTGTAAAGCCCATCGCTTCCAGTTCCGAGGCCAGGGTCCGGGTCAACAGGCTTACCCGTTTGGCAATAGCCGTGAGGCCCTCCGGTCCGTGGTAGACGGCATACATAGCCGACATATTGGCCAGCAGCGCCTGCGCCGTACAAATATTGGAGGTGGCTTTTTCGCGTTTGATATGCTGTTCGCGGGTCTGCAGCGCCATGCGCAGCGCGCGGTTACCTTGTGCGTCGATCGAGACCCCGATGATGCGGCCGGGGATGTTGCGTTTGAAATCGTCCTTGGCGGTGAAGAAGGCCGCGTGGGGTCCGCCAAAGCCCATCGGTACGCCAAAGCGCTGCCCGGAGCCGATGGCTACATCGGCGCCCAGCTCTCCCGGCGGGGTCAGCAGGGTGAGGGCCAGCAGATCGGTCGCCATCGCCACAAAGGCTCCGGCGTTATGCACCTGCTGAATGAACTCGCGGTGGTCGGATACCGATCCGTCGCTGGCCGGGTACTGAACGATGGCGCCGAAATAGCTGCCGTCGATATGGGCCTTGCGGAAGTCGCCGGCGACCAGTTCGATCCCGATGGGCCGAGCACGCGTCAGCAGCAGGTCCTTGGTCTGGGCGAAGATATTGTTGTCGACAAAGAATTTGGGTGTGGTGACATGATCATGGTCTTTGTTCTTCAGGTTGAAGAACATGGTCATCGCTTCCGCGGCGGCCGTTCCTTCGTCCAGCAGGGAGGCGTTTGCCAGGGGCAGGCCGGTGAGGTCGGCAACCATGGTCTGGAAGTTCAGCAGGCTTTCCAGGCGGCCCTGGGAGATCTCGGCCTGGTAAGGGGTATATTGGGTATACCTGCCTGGGTTCTCGAATACGTTGCGCAGGATGACGGAGGGGACGATCGTTCCATAATAGCCCTGGCCGATATAGGATTTGAAGACCTTGTTGAGACTGGCGATCTGCCGCAGGCTGGTGAGATACTCGTACTCGCTGATGGCGCTGGGCAGGTTGAGGGCCTTTTTGCTCCGGATCGAGGCCGGAATGGTACGCTCGATCAGTTCATCCAGGGAGCCTATCCCAATGGTTTTCAGCATTCCAGAGGTTTCTTTTTCGTTGGGGCCAATATGGCGCCCCGCAAATTCATTCGCTTGCTGTTCGAATAGATTCATATTAGAGGTTGACCTTTTCTCAAAAATCGGAACCGGACTCCGTCCGGTTTGGAATGCGCAAAAGTACGACGATGCAAGGAGAATTCGTGCAAATTGACAAGTCGGTGGGGAACACGTGCATAAAACTGACTCCGTGGCGGACCGGCCAGCGCTAGCCGCTGCCGGATATAATAAAATGAGAAAAGGCCGCCCCGATTTTGACAAACCGGGACTGGCCTTTTCTCTTAAAAACCCCTAAACCCTAAAAATTGAATGCTAGCAAACCATTCGGGGAACAGCCGGAGCTGTTCCGGAAAACATTGAGGAGCGGCCGGAGGCCGTCCCGGATTCGTGCGTAGGCATGAATGACTTGCTGATACAAAAATACTCCAGGACTCCCGAAATGGGATACCGGACATATTAAAAGGAAATTAAAATTGAGGATTTGGTGCAAAAGCCGGATTTTCAATGGACTCCGCCTCGCGCATCTGCTCGCTGGTTTGGCGGCTGCCATCGTGGCTCCAGCCGGGAGGGCCAAACACGTACTGCCATTTTTCCTTCCAGCCGATATCCTCACGGGCCAGGTCCTTACCGATCGCCTGCCACTCATGAAGAACGAGGTTGGCGGGATCGGTCTTCTCTACCGGTTTGGTAAGCCCGTATTTGGTTGGCTGATACTCTTCCGGGCTGAGTTCGGGCTGGAATGTGCCGAACAGCTGATCCCAAATGATCAGGAACATCCCCATGTTCTTATCGAGGTACCGGGGATTCGACGCATGATGCACCCGGTGGTGGGAGGGGGTGACCAGGATATATTCCAGCCAGCCCATCTTGCCGATGAGTTCGGTATGGACAAAAATGCCCCAGATCTGTGTCGCGGAGTACATAAAAATGATGTCCACCGGGCGAAAACCCATGAGCGCAAGGGGGATAAAATAAATAAAACGATAAAGCGGCTGGAACACCGAGCTCCGGAAGCCTACGGTAAAATTCATCAGCTCCGAGCTGTGATGGGTGACGTGAACGGCCCAAAAAAAGCGGATCTCATGATCCCAGCGGTGCAGCCAATAATAAAGGAAGTCCTCGGCCAGCAACAGTAGCAGCCAGTACGAGAATACGTTGGTGATGGATATCCAGTGATGACGGTAACAAAACTCGAGGATCACCAGGTAGAAGCCGCGGAAAAGCAGGTCGATACCACCATTCAGCAGCATCAGGTAAAGATTCGAAAGGGTATCCTTTACGGTATACGCCTTGCGGTGGCGGTAGTTGCTGAGCAGGATCTCGGCAACGATGATGATCAGGTAGATCGGGGTGCTGACCAGTATGAGTATTTGTTCCCTGAGGTTTTCCACGCGGTGAAATTAATCTAAATAACGGACCTTTGCAGTCCGCTATTGTTAAGTAGGTGCAAAACTCTATATATGAGTGATTTATTAAATAACTGGGAAAAGAAGTCGAAGGACAGGCAAAAAATTTACAAGCAGTTCCTCGAGAAAGCCCAAAAGCCCGCCGTGCGAAATGAAGTCCTCGACCTGTTGCCCGAGCTCCACGAGGAGGCCTTTCAGCGGGTCGATTGTCTCCAGTGTGCCAACTGCTGCAAGAGCTACTCTCCCCGGTTCAAGACCCCGGACATCAAGCGGATCGCAAAGCACCTCAAGTTAAAGGAAAGTGAGCTTATCGAAAACTATCTCCGGCTCGACGAGGATGGAGACTATGTGGTGCGGTCTACTCCCTGCCTCTTCCTTGGCGCCGATAATCGTTGCACGATCTATGAGGTCCGGCCCTCCGATTGCGAGCGCTTCCCATATACCGATGAAGACGTCTTCGTCCGCCGCGCCGCACTGACGCAGAAGAATTCCACTTTTTGCCCGATCGTTTATTTTGTGCTGGAGAAGTTGATCACTTCGCTGCGGTAAGCTGAACCTATTCTATAAACCCTCGTTTCATCGCATACAACAGCAATCCGCCGACTGTTTTGCTATTGGACTTTTCCCGCATTTTGTCTCTTTTCAACTCGATCGTCCTCTTGCTGAGGTTCATGATCTCCGATATCTCCGATGTGGTCTTTTCTGCCTTCAGCAGCTCTACGATCTTGATCTCTTCGATGGAGAATTTCGGCAGGATGTCCTCCCGTTTCTTTTTTAGCGTTACAAGGTAATTCTTATAAAGTTGGCTGCTCAGAAGGTTCGTGATATAAACATCATTGCTGTAGGCGGTCTTTATAGCCTTTATGATCTCCTCCACATCCATCGACTTGGTCAGGTAACCGTAAACGCCGTAATGAAGGCTTTCTCCGACATATACTTCGTCAACGAACGCTGACAAGATCAGGATCTTCACGTCGGGAAAATTCTCGAAGGCATACTTCAGCACCTCGATCCCATTCAGTTTCGGCATCTTTATATCCAAAAGCAGGATATCAGGCCGGTTTTCGCTTAGCTTCTCTATCAGATCGACCCCATCTTCGGCTTCGAATGTGAAGTTGAATTCCTGTTCCGATGATAATAATTTCCTGAATGCCTGTCTTACCAGTCTGTGGTCATCAGCAAGCGCAATGTTAATCTTTAGTTTTGAAAAGGGTGTTTGCATAATCCTGTTTTCTCATATAAAGATGATAGATTACCGACAACTTGCGTGCCGATTTACGTATAAGTGTCGCAGATATCAAAGATTTCATCTACGACGCTGCAGTATTCTTACAGCGAACTTTCTTGATTGCAGATGGGCTGCAGTGTGAAGAAAATGCGAAAAAAAAGTTGCAAAAAATGTGAAAGATACTTGATGTTGAAATGGCAAACAACGATTAAATTTATGATGCAGATGAAACATCGTTGATGTGGATCTGCGAGAAAACCGGCGTGAATTTCGAAAATGACGATTGTGGATCGTTGAAGCGATAGCTATTACCCCTCCCGCACATTACCCCGCCTACATCACTGTCCTGGGACATGCATCCAAAAATTCATCGAAAAAATAATCGATCGTGAGAACATTTCACAACAGCTGGTATGTGATATATACCAGACCCAACAAGGAAAGAAAGATCTTTTCAGCTTTGACAGAGATGGGTATCGAGTCGCTCTTGCCTATGCAAAAGTCCATCAGGTCATGGTCGGACAGGAAGAAATGTATCGAGGCGCCGTTGTTTCCCTCATACGTATTCGTTTGTTTGAAGGACCTGCAGGAATATTACCACAGCCTGACGATCGATGGCGTTCTGTATTATCTCCGGGACGGGAAAGACATGGCCAAAGTCCGGAATTCAACGGTGACGGACATTCGGATCGCTTCATCGGGCAGCAATGAGATCGAAGTGTCGTCAAGTTATTTCGAGGTGGGCAGAAAGATCATTGTTTCACGGGGTGCATTGACCGGTCTGTCTGGGGAGATCGTCAGCCATGGCGGAAAAGAGAAACTCCTCGTCAGGGTAAATCTCCTGCGGAGGTACATCCTTCTGACCTTGTCCGAGGATGATGTCCTTGTGCAGCCGGCCGTGAGCAGCTTTTGTTAACAATAAAACCCGATCAGCTGAATGGAAACCGAATTAAAGGTCGCTCAGCGTACCATGCTGGAGATATGGCATAAAGAGTTCAATCTCGAAGGGAGGGATAACCTGTCTTTCCTGCCGCAGGAAAAGGGCGTTTTTGCCGTGTTGGCGATGGTCGGGACATCACCGGCCAATTGCCGTTATGTCGCCGCTGCCGGGAATATCCGGGACGCGATCACGGACCTCTTTGAAGGGACAGGAGGAGTGGGTATGAAAAAGTTCATGCAGGGCCCCTGGTATAAGGTGAGTCTTTACCGGGTGATGGCCGAGGCTACCGGCGAGGAGCTGAAGGCGGAAGCGGAGAAATGGATCTCCGAACTCAAACCGGCCATCCTCAATGACGGGGAGTACCCGGGCTATTACGATTGATCAAACACTTAAAAAAGACAAAAATGACCCAAATCGGTGCAGTGCCTGCTATCAAAGAAGTCAAAAGACAACTTGATCAATTGAAAGAGGAAGGATATGTCAGCCAATGGGAGCTCCCTTACGAGAGTATCCTGACGAGACTGACTGCGGCGATCTTCTTTTTGAGCCCCGTAAAAGAGGATAATCTGGGAGTGATCTGGCAAAGGCTGGGTGAGAATGAAATGCTCAGCTATAAGCCGAACGAAGACAAAAAATTATCCGGACTGGACTGGAGAGTGGAATTCAATAAGGGGTTCGAATTGTAAAGAAATGCCCAATTCCGATAATATGAGTAAGATAAATCTATTTTGCCTGCCGTACGCCGGTGGTTCGGCCGCTATTTTCGCTAAATGGAAGAAATTCCTGGGGCCGGATATCGAACTGATCCCGGTCGAATTGTCCGGCCACGGGGAACGGATCGGCGAGCGGCTCTATATTGACCTGGAAGATGCCGTTGACGACGTGTTTCGCATTGTGAAAAGGCGGATGAATGAAGGCCCTTATGCGTTGTTCGGCCACAGCCTTGGCGGGACGATCGCCTACTCGCTGGCCCAAAAGATCCGGGAAACCGGCAGCCGGCGACCGGTCCATATATTTTTTTCCGGTAAGAGTGTGCCGCATGTAAGGGAGGACAGCCGCCATCAGTTCCATCTGCTGAACAACGACAATTTCAAAAAGGAAGTGATCGGACTGGGTGGCACGCCACCCGAGCTTTTCGAATATCCCGAATTGATGGAGATCTATATCCCGATGCTGAGAAACGACTTCCGGCTGGCCGACAGCGATCTTCGGGAGGAAGTGATCCGCCCGCTGGAAGAGAACATCACCGTTTTCTTAGGCAAGGAGGATATCTTCACCATGGATCGATGCGATGAATGGCAGCAACATACTCAACAAGGGTGCTGTATCCACTACTTTGACGGCGGTCATTTCTTCCTGGAAGAAAAAACCGCGCAGATCGTTTCACTCATAAATGAAACTTTGCTTCAATCATGAAAGGGACCGGTCTTGGCGGGTTGTTGATAGAAAGGAGCTCTATTCGCGACCGCGGCGTATATTTCATAAATGGAGAAGAGAAAGATGAATTCCTTTCCTACCTGCAGTTGTATCAGAGTGCGCTCCGTACTTTATACATCCTGCAGACCCGGGGTATGAGACCCGGGGACGAACTCGTCTTCCAGGTGGAGGCCAACCAACCGTTCATTCAGTTGTTTTGGGCCTGTATCCTGGGAGGTATCCGCCCTGTCCCCTTGACGATCGGGCGTTACGACGATCACCGAAACAAGCTTTTCAATGTATGGGATGTTCTGAATCACCCTTATCTGGCTATCGACGCCGGGAATCTGGAACGAACACGGGAATTTGCTGTCGGGAAAAACCTGGTCAGGCAATTTTCGGAAATGGTCGAGCGGACGATCCTGGAACCGAATGGTCCACCTCGGACCGCGACGGAGAAGTCGTCGCGGCGGATGAAGATGATATTGCCTATATCCAGTTCTCTTCGGGATCCACGGGCAATCCCAAGGGAGTGATCGTGACTCATACAAATTTACTCGTCAATATGCGCGCCATAGCCACGGCGGGCAGGTATGCCACCCATGAATCCATGCTGAGCTGGATGCCGTTGACGCATGATATGGGATTGATCGGTTTTCACCTGAACCCGCTGTTCGCCGGCATGGATCATTTCCTGATGCCGCCAGCGCTTTTTGTGCGTCGTCCCGACCTATGGCTGATGACCGCGTCGAAGTACAGGGTCAATATTCTGAGCTCGCCGAACTTTGGCTATGAGCATATGCTTAAAAACTATTCGTTGCTCGATAAAGACGCCGGTCTCGATCTTTCCTCCATAAGACTTCTTTATAATGGTGCAGAACCGATCTCAGACCGGCTTTGCCGTCGATTCACGGAGGTCTTTTCAGTTCATGGACTGAAGAAAAGCGCGATTTGCCCCGTATATGGTCTTGCGGAGGCGACCCTTGCCGTTACGATGTCCGATCCGGATCACGGGGTCGTCTCGATCGCCGTGGACAGGGAACGATCGGGCATAGGACAAACGGTCGATCCCGTTCCGGAAAACGCCGGAACGATCACTTTCGTCGATCTTGGCAGAGCCATCGACAATTGTTCACTAAGGATCGTCGATGGAACTGACCGGGTCGTCGGCGAAGGATCCATCGGGCATATCCAGATCAGCGGCGGGAGCGTCACATCGGGCTATTATAATAATGACCGGGAAACCCGCAATTCGAGAACGCCGGATGGCTGGCTGAGAACCGGCGATACAGGTTTTGTCCTGAAAGGCTCCTTGTATTTCACCGGGAGAGCCAAGGACGTGCTGTTCCTGAACGGACAGAATTTTTATCCTCATGATATTGAAAGGGTCGCACAGGAATTGGCGGGGATCGAGTTGAACCGGATTGCTGTTTCCGGCTTTTTCAACGGCGACAGTCAAAGGGAAGAGATCGTAGCATTCGTACAACACAAGGGCGACATAAAAGCATTTGTCGGGCTGATGCAGCAGGTGCAGCGCCACATAAATTCCAAAGTGGGGATATTTATCGAGCGGGTGTTGCCGGTTAAGGATATCCCAAGATCGACAAGCGGAAAGCTTCAACGATATAAGTTGCTGGAAAGACTTCTAAATGGTGACTTCGATGATGCGGAGCGGGCTATCCGCGAGCTGACGGCGGAACAGCCGGCCGCGTATGGAGGCCCCGGGTTGTCCGCGGATGGTGCCGCGCCACCGCCCATGGATGATAAAGAGGCCCGCCTGGTAGCCATCTGGTCGAAGGTCCTGCGCCGGCCTCCCCAGGGAAGAGACCAGTCTTTTTTTGAGGCGGGCGGAAATTCGTTGCGGGCTGCGGAAGCGTCATTGCTGCTTTCCAGGGAGTTCGGCGTGGAGTTTTCCATCGCAACACTTTACGAAAACCCGACCATGGCCGGGTGGGCCGCCGGGATCGAAACGCTCCGGAGACGGCCCTATCGCCCGATCCCCGTCCTCAGGGATAAAAGGACTTATCTTCCCACGCCCAGTCAAAGACGGTTGTATTATGCGTGGGAAATGAACAAAGCTTCCATCGCCTACAATATTCCGATCGCATTCGCCTTGCAGGGTAACGTCGATGTTCAGCGGCTTCAGGGCTGTATCCAACATCTCATCGAAAGACATGACGCCCTGAGGACCCGGTTTAGCCAGGGACCGGAACTGGAGTGCGTAGTGGCGCCATCGATGGAGTTTGAGCTTGAAAGGGTAATGTCCGATGGCAATACCCCTGAACGGCAGCTCCGGTCATGGGTGCAACCCTTCGATCTCGATCGGGGCCCTCTCTTCAGGATCAAACTTTGGGTAAGGCCAAAGGACGGATCGATCCTGTTCATGGATTTTCATCACAGTATATCGGATGGAATGTCGGTCTATCATTTTGTCGACGAGCTATTGAGAAGGTATAATGGATATCCCTTACCTGAAGCACCTGTTCAATTTGCGGATTATGCTGCCTGGATAAGAGATGCCATGCAGCAACGCCATCTGGCGACGCAAGGGCAGTATTGGGAGAGCCGCCTTGCCGGTGATCTACCGCTGTTACAGCTGCCTGTCGATCTGTCGCGGCCGGTGGTATTCGACACTGCCGGGGCAAAGCTCGAATTCGAACTTGATCCGGTTACTCTGCGGAAGTGTAAGCAACTGGCGAGGGTAAACGGCTGTACGCTTCATGTCTTGTTCTTTACCATCTATAATCTGCTGCTCAGCAAGTATACAGGCCAGCAATCGATCATCGTCGGTATACCGGTGGCAGGACGCGGACATTCCGACCTGCAAGATGTGCAGGGGATGTTCGTCAACAGCCTCGCCGTGAGGAGCGATATCGACGGGAAACAGACCTTCCGGGAACTGCTTGGAACAGAAAGCCGGATCATTTCGGAAGCCCTGGACAACCAACTGTATTTTTTCGACGACCTGATCGGCAGCCTGCATGACAAAAGGGATCCGGGCAGAAACCCGCTATTCGACACGATGTTCGTCTATCAGAATATGGGGACAGCCGGGGCGGGGGGTAAAGGACTTGCCGTTTCGAGATACTTCTTCGACCCGGGATTTACCAAGTTTGATCTTTCCCTGGAAATATTTGAAGAGGAGGAGACGATGACCTACTCGCTGGAATATGCCACCGGGCTATTCCACCGGGAGACGATCCTCAGGTTGCAACAACACTTTGTCCATCTCATCGGCGAGGTGATCTCAAACGAGGATCGCCCCGCCTCGCAGCTGTCCATCCTTCCTGCGCAGGAATATCAGCTGACCGTTTTCGAATTCAATGCAACAAAAATTCCCTATCCGGAAACCCGGATGATCCACGAATTATTCGAGGAACAGGCCGGCCGCACACCCGATTGGATCGCCATCGAGTATGGGGCTGAGCGGATCAGCTATGCACAGTTGAATGCCCGGGCGGACCAACTGGCGCGGGCGCTCAGAAAAAGAGGGGTAACTACCGGCGCCCTGGTCGGAGTCTGTCTGGAACGGTCCCCTCAGCTGATAATTGGCCTACTGGCGATCCTGAAAGCCGGCGGCTGTTATCTTCCGATCGATATCGATATTCCGCCGGCAAGGATATCCTATCTCCTGAAGGACAGCCAATGCGGCCATCTCCTGCTGGATGGAACGGATACCAGAAGTCGAGATATCGGCATATCGATGACGACCGGCATTATCGAAATCAATGATCCGCATCCGGCGGGGGACGAAGCAAGTGCGGCCGAAGCAAATGAAGTCGCGGCAAACGTCCGTGACCTGGCCTATGTTATCTATACCTCCGGTACTACCGGCCGGCCAAAAGGCGTAATGATCGAACACCGCTCCCTGGTGAACTATATCTGCTGGGCGAGATCGGTCTATGCCGGTGAGGCAAGAACGAGCTTTCCCTTATTTACCTCGATTGCGTTCGACCTTACCGTGACGTCCATCTTTACGCCGTTGGTGTCCGGCGGCACGATCGTGATCTATGGAGAGACCAGGGAAAAGACCCTGATGGAAGAGGTCCTCCGGGATAACCGGGTGGAAGCCATCAAGCTGACTCCCTCGCACCTCAAGCTGATGAACGATCATTTGCCAGGAGAGGTATTTGCCGCGAGCCGGATCCGGACGATCATCGTCGGAGGCGAGAAATTAGAAACCCGTCTGGCGAGGAGCATATCGGAGAAATTTCGCGGGAAGGCGGCGATCTTCAATGAATACGGCCCCACGGAAGCAACCGTCGGTTGTATGATCTACCGGCTGACGGGGGCAACAGATACGCAGGGGGTGCCGATCGGCATTCCTGCGGCCAATACCCGTATTTATCTTCTGGACGACTATTTGGTTCCGGTTCCGTGCGGTGTCAGCGGGGAGATCTACATTGCCGGCGATGGCCTTGCCAGGGGTTACCTGCACGATCCGGCAATCACGAAGACAAAGTTTATACCGGATCCATTCGTAACAGGGGAAAGAATGTACAAGACCGGCGATATTGCCAGGCGTTTGCCTGCAGGAGACATCGACTTTATCGGACGTTTTGATCAACAGGTAAAGATAAGCGGTCATCGGATCGATCTCTCGGAAATAGAACGGCAATTACTGGACTACGAGGGCATCCGCGAGGCGCTTGTCCTGTTG
>Ga0105237_10008039_pt1 | contig 11472 bp, 7 predicted proteins | sample KBSC24metaG_FD_81520 | JGI IMG/M metagenome (GOLD analysis project Ga0105237, IMG submission 81520) | Corn rhizosphere microbial communities from Kellogg Biological Station, Michigan, USA - KBS C2-4 metaG | ecosystem: Host-associated > Plants > Roots > Rhizosphere > Soil | place: Michigan, USA... | reverse complement strand
GTGGCCTGTTTCAAACGGATGTCTTTAAGTTAATGCATTAGGTTAAGATATAAATGCGTATTTCTATTTTGTGTGAATTTGATTTCAATTATCAAACGTTCTCACAAATTTGTGAGAAAATATTTTGTGTGAATTTAATTTCTCACAAAACAAAACTTCACAAAATAATTGTGCTGAATAACCTATACAAGCAGCTTAATCATCTTATTTATTGCAAAAAATTCTTTTAGAAATATCGGCCCGACCGGCCTTTTTCAGATATTATTTGATGAGCTACCAAATTGTCGCCTTGATAGGGCTTGCGACTGAGGCCCGTAAGGCCGGTATTTTGGTAGATAGGGTTCGTATAATTTCCTATGCCCTGTAAAGACGACATTTTATTAATTTAAAACAGCGTTAAGTGAAATCTCCATCATTACAAATACTGCGGAATACCACTTAATTATTTTACATTTAGAATTCAAAAGCATCTTCGAAAGCTCGCCTGTTATTAAAAGAAGTATGATGATTAAATACTTACCTTTTCTTACAGGGACCTATTCTACTGCACCAGGTTTGATACAGTTATCCAAACACGATAATAACTATGACAAGCTGGTTTTTCAAATAGATGACCTCTACGAACATTACCTGGAAAATAAATCAACCTGCAGAAAAGAGAATATTCGCAAATATTATTGCAGGCACCAGCTTTCGCAGGAAACGATTTACAAGGTAAACCAATACATCGCTTCACAATTACAGAAAGAACATCCTTCCCGTTTCGATTTTTCTGAAACCGGGGACAGTTGTATTTTAATCAATATACAATCAGGAGAATTAATTCAATGGGACAAAAAAACAATGAAGCTTTCAAGCAATAAATATCTTTCTTTATTTGACGCTTTATGCAGCCAGGTACAGGAAGATTTTGCGATTTGCCAGCTACACAATCACACCGATTGGCTTTCTGCCATTCATTTATGTGCACCTAACCATTGGGGCGCAGAAGAAAAAATAGGAAAGCCTTTTGATGCCGTACATGCACCCGTACCTGGTATGGAAAGAACAATGGCACATTATTTCAAAATGCTGCAATCAGTTGTATATAAGGGCCCTTTCACTCGCTATGCGTGGGGTATCTCCACTGATAAAAGACTAAATCATCACCCGGATGCACCACCAGGAGTAAATAAGGAATATTGGCAAGGGAGAAAAATTGATGAGGCAGCAAAGTTGTTTATCCGAACAGAAAGACAAAATCTTGTTGGGTTCCCTGCTGTCAATGCTTTTCTGTTTACAATACGCACCTATTTTTATGAAGTTGATTTACTGGAAAGTAATGAGAAAAAAGCTTTGTGGTCCGCCGTCAGAAGTATGTCGCCGGAATCCCTTGCTTACAAAGGACTGACTGATGTTACAGATTACCTGTCAAAAAAATTATTCGAAGAATAAACAAACAAAAATCTCGTTTTATTTCTTCAGCCAGGAAATTATGTAAAGCAAAATATGGCTTTCTTTTTCGTTCTATACATTTTTGCCTTTTGCCGACACTTACTTAACGTTTGTCTAAAATTAAGAAAGGTTTGGCAGTTCAAAATGTAACTTTGCCGTATTCGATTCGGAATAAAATTATTCTTAATCGTTTAAGGGAAGAAGCCACTTTATTCATATTGTGGCTTCGCTGTTTTATATACGTTGCCGCCTGGCAACACAGCTTAGCAATAAAACAATTGAACTGCCTTACTTTCACTTATTTGGGTTGTTTTTAATCATTCAAAAAACGAGTGACGCCTGTCAGCGCTAAAAATAAACGGGGATATTTTGCATTGGGACAGAAAAGTAATAATCAATTAGCTTAGGGTTGAAAGATGCTTTATCAAACATCCTGCTTCTATTTATTTCTCAAAGCAAGCACAATCTTTCTTGCCTTTGAAGACAGTGAATTACGCTAAGGTTCAAATCCTTATAAATCAATCTCGATAGCATTTGTATCAGGATTAACCGATATCTTTTTAGGTACACCATTCAGTTTAACAGAGAAATTGTCGAAATTAATTTCGATTGGCTTCATAATTACAGGCAATGGCTTATTAACAATCATCACCTGCCTGCTTTCTGGCACAACTTCTTCTACTGGTAAATGAACTTTTTCAACAGCGGGCTTAGAACTTCCTGCTTTACTGGGGCGTCCTCTCTTTGTCGCCGGTTTTGCTTTCGCTGTTTTGGTGGGTGCAGTTTTTTCTGTAACACCAGCAGTCGCCAGCTTCTTTTTTAGCGCATACCTTTTGTCATAAACAGATTGCTTTCCTACCTTATATTTCTTCATTACATCCTTGGTATCCATGTTTAGATAATCAAGGTCTTTTTGAGATAAGCTGGACGCATCAAAATTGGTTTGCGTACCCGCGCTTTTGGTTTTGGCCATGAGATTATAATTTATATGCTGAAAGATAACCAAATGTAAGGAAGTCTTTTAAAATGCATAACAGGCATTAAGCCTAATCAACCAACATATTAGTAAGCGGTATCAGCGTATAGAATTTTTATTGCTTATACTGATGAGTATATTTAATTAAAAAACCCGAAAATAATTTCGGGGCTCTATAAATTAGTGTGCCTCTAACCAGTTGTCTCCTATGCCTACTTCGGCCTCTACAGGAACCCCATGCGGAAGTTCTAAAGCAGCTTTCATATTCTCTAGTATCAATGGTTTAAGCGTATCGAGTTCTTCTTTAAGCGCATCAAAAATCAATTCATCATGCACCTGCAAAATCATCCTGCTTTTCAGGTTTTCCTTTTTCATAGCTGCATGAATTTTAATCATAGCCAGTTTTATCATATCTGCGGCAGAACCTTGTATAGGCGAGTTAATGGCGTTTCGCTCAGCAAAACCACGAACCGTAAAATTTGATGAATTGATATCTCTTAACCAACGTTTACGGCCCATAATTGTCTGCACATAACCATGCTCTCTCGCAAAGTTGATGGTATCATCCATGTATTTTGTAATACCGTTAAATTCTTTCTTATAGTTATCGATAATTTCTTTGGCTTCAGTGCGACTAATACCAAGATTATCTGCCAGACCAAACGCCCCCTGCCCGTAAATAATGCCGAAGTTTACGCTCTTGGCTTTATAACGCATTTCTTTGGTTACTTCATTTTCTGCAACACCATAAACTTTAGACGCCGTAGCAGTATGAATATCTTTGCCATTCTTAAATGCGTCGCACATATTCACATCTCCACTTATCCCTGCAACAATGCGCAACTCGATCTGGGAGTAATCTGCGCTGATGAGTACATGATCACTATTTCTTGGAATGAATGCTTTTCTTATTTCTTTACCTCTATCTGTACGGATAGGAATATTCTGAAGGTTAGGATTATTGCTGCTCAATCTTCCGGTCACGGCTACAGCCTGTGCATAGGAAGTATGCACCCTTCCTGTTTTGCGGTTAACAAGCAAAGGCAAAGCATCTACATAAGTCGATTTTAATTTGGTCAGCTCACGAAAAACGAGAATATCCGCAACAATAGGATTGGTGTGAGATAGTTTAAGCAACACGTCTTCCCCGGTTGCATACTGACCTGTTTTTGTTTTTTTAGCTTTGGGATCTAGTTTTAATTTTTCAAATAATACCTCACCAAGCTGTTTGGGAGATGCAAGATTAAACTTAACACCGGCACCTGCATAAACATTCTGCTCACTATCACTTGCATCGCTTTCAAGCTGTTTTGAATAGGTTTTTAAAAATCCCTCATCTATCCGAACACCTTCAAATTCCATGTCTGTAAGCACTTTAACCAAAGGATTTTCCACTTCATAAAAAACCCGCTCTACTTCTTTTGTTTTTAATTGAGGATGTAATGCATGCTTCAACTGTAAAGTAATATCAGCATCTTCAGCGGCATAGTCTTTTATTTTTTCAACTTCCACATCGCGCATATTTCCCTGGTTCTTCCCTTTTTTACCAATCAGTTCCTCGATATGCACTGGCTCGTAACTCAAATATTGTGCGCTGAGCAAATCCATACTGCGTCTGCCTTCCGGTTCTACTACATAATGTGCGAGCATAGTGTCATAAATACCGCCTTTCAATTCAATGCCATACCATTTCAACATTAGTAAGTCATACTTTATATTCTGGCCAATCCATAACACTTCCTCTTTATCGAATAAAGGCTGAAATAAAGCAAGTATTTGTTTTGTACGTTCCCGGTCAGGCGGGCAGGGAATATAATATGCTTCGTAAGACTGATAAGAAAAACTCATACCTACAAGCTCAGCATCATTGGGATCAATGCCGGTTGTTTCTGTATCAAAACAAATTTCTTTCTGAAGCAGCAGTTTGTCCACCAATTCTTTTATTGTTTCATCTGTATCGGCAAGAAAATATTGATGCGTTGTATTATTGATGTTTTTATCTGCTTTAAACCCTGTGTCAATATTTTCTTCGGATGGTGCCGCAGCCACAGTTTCTTTTTTACTTTCTGCTTTCACTTTGGGTTTTTCCTGCGCTACAATGTTTCCAAATAAATCTGTCTGCACTCCAACGGGTGCAGTCTGGTAAACATTAAAGTCTTCACCAAGTATGCGTTTACCCAATGTTTTAAATTCAAGCTCAGCAAATACATCCACCAGTTCCTTTTTGTTCCATTCTTTCAGGCCAAAATCTTCTTCATGAAATTGCACAGGAACGTTGGTTATAATTTTTGCGAGTTTTTTGCTAATGAGTGCACTGTCTTTTCCATTGCGGATTTTTTCACCCAGGGAACCTTTAATGTTATCTGCGTTTGCCACTACGTTTTCCACTGTACCATACTCTTTCAATAGTTTGGCCGCTGTCTTCTCTCCAACGCCTGCAATACCCGGAATATTATCTACAGCATCACCCATCAACCCCAAAATATCTACTACTTGTTCAACACGTTCTATGTCCCACTTGGCGCACACTTTCTGTGCATCCAGTATTTCCATATCGCCACCCTGGTAACCCGGCTTATAGATAAATACATTTTTATGAATTAATAACTGGCCATAATCTTTATCGGGCGTTACCATAAATACTTCGTAACCGGCGTCTGCAGCCTGCCATGCAAGCGTGCCGATAACATCATCGGCCTCGTAACCATCAAGCTCAACAACGGGAATATTGAAGCCTTTAATAATGCGTTTTATATCATCCAGCGAATCAACTAAATCTTCCGGCGCTTCCTGCCTGTTGGCTTTATAGTCTGCAAATTCAGTATGCCGCTCTGTAGGTGCACTTGTATCAAAACACACTGCAAGGTGTGTTGGTTTTTCCTTATTGATTAAATCGAACAAGGTATTGGTAAAACCAAACTGCGCATTGGTATTCCTTCCTTTGGATGTGATTCTTGGGTTACGTATTAAAGCATAATAAGCGCGAAAGATGAGCGCCATTGCATCGAGTAAAAATAGTTTCTTCGCCATGGAGGTAAAGTAAAAGAAAAAAATAAGAAGGCAAAAGTAAAAAGTGAAGGATGACCGGATTTTATCATTTTCGTTCTCCACAATTTAACGCTGATAATACAAAACAAAAAGCCCGGAAAATCTCCGGGCTTGCTATACAAATCTGATGATTGGCTATTTCGTCGCCTTCGCAAGAAACTGGTCAAGCGCTGCTACCATGCTTGGTGCCTGTGGTGCAGGAGCTTTTATTTCTACTTTAAAACCGGCATCTTCTGCAAACTTCATGGTATTGCTGCCGAAGGCACCAAAAGAAGTTCCGTTTTGTTTAAATTCAGGAAAGTTATCAAGCAGGCTTTTTACACCACTTGGCGTAAAGAAACAAATTACATCGTATTCATCTTTTTCGAGAAAAGATTTAACATCATTGCTGATGGTACGGTACATAAACCCTAACTGAAAATCGCAATTGTTAGACTTTAACCAGTTCACAATGTCATTATCCTGCTGATTTTCGCTACACACATAAAGGAAGCTTTCATTGCCTTTGTGTTTGTTGATAACATCAAAAAGGCTTTTATTAGTGCCATCAGCACCATAGAAAACTTTTCTTTTGCGATATAAAATAAACTTTTGCAGGTATAAGGCTACAGCCTCTGTAATGCAGAAATACTTAGTGTCCTGGCTAATTGTTACCTTCATTTCCTCACACATGCGGAAAAAATGATCAATGGCATTCCTGCTGGTAAATATTACGGCAGAAAACCTCGCTATATCCACTTTCTGTTTGCGAAAATCTCTTGCAGGTATAGCATCGAGCCGTATAAACGGATGAAACACCAATTCCAAATTATACTTCCTGGCCAAATCAAAATAAGGTGACTTGTCACTTTCAGGCCTGGGTTGGGTGATCAGAATTCGCTTAGCGCTGTTTGCAACCGCTGTTGAACTTTTTGCCCCGTTTTTTAGCATGCGTCTTACTGTAAATTAAGAAAAGGAATTAGATGCTTTTCGATACAAAATTGAATAACACCTTATAAATAATTATCATAGGTACTATTTCAACGGCACAAAGGTAAATAAAAAAGTGTATTGCATTCACTTTCAAATTCCCACGAATTGTTGACAATGAAACGATGTACCTGTATCCGAACATAAAAACCACCATGCAAGTGATAATGGTTATCAATACCTTGTTTATTTCTTCTGATGAAAATGCGTAAAGCAGCAACAAGGGCAGCAACGCAACCGCTAATATTTTATTAATTAAAAAAACGATAAAAGAATAGGTATTTGCTAATTCCCGGGCATTAAAAACCCACCCGGTAAATTGAAGCACTAAATATTTTATCATGTAAATACCCACCAGGAGTCCTGAACAATATAACAACACAAGCCAGAAATCCACCATTTTAAACCAATTGTTTCTTTCTGCTGCCAGGGCAATAAAGACCCCTCCCACCATTGCGAAAAAAATATTCATTAATAAGGAGGGAAGCCTGTCCTGCACAAGCTGTTCACGGGTTTGTTTCTGCCTGAAGGATGTTTGAAAAAACATTCTGAAGACATTATTGAAATATTTTGGAAAGAAAAGTCTGATGAAACCAAGAAAGAAGAGTACCCCTGTCAAAACATAAAAAAGCACATCTTTAGAATCCGCTTCCCTGATAGCATCAATCCGTACTTGTGGTTTTGCTTTTACAGGCAGGTAGGGAACATCGAATATTTTATTAAAAATGGTATCATTCCGCCAGGTATGAACAACTTTTTTTCTAACAGCCGCAACCCTTTTAAGCGAGTCTTCTGTAAGCCTTTTCAGCGAATCGGCATTAATAAGTGCCGCGCTCTTGAGAGAATCCTGCCGTATGCCAGGCACAGAATCTTTAGCAGGTAATTTTGTGATGGCAGGCGCTTTTTTTACCAGTGAATCTTTTGCTGTTTTAACTGCTACCGGCTTCTTTACAGAAGAGTCTTTGCGCAAGGTACGATTGGGTACATTCTTTTGTGCAGGCTTTGCATTACCCGGAATTTTATTACTGTCTGTTTGAGCAACAGCAACAAATGCAAAAGGTAAAACAATAAACAGAAGCAGGTAAAATTTAAATCTCATCGTTGTGCGCAAAAGTAAAACAGTATTGCATACATATCTAAAACCTGCTTACAAATCCAAGATGAATTTTAGATTGCCTGAAGTCGAAACTGGCATCATCTCTTTTTCCCACGGCATAGCTGATGTTAAAAATACCTGCACCGGATTCAAAAGCCAAACCAATACCTGCGCCTATATAGGTATGATGATAAGCCACAGCATTTGTTTTAAAATTGGCTGAGCCGAAGTCTGTAAAGCCGAAGAAATAAGAATTTTGTGCGATGATGAACCGGTATTCTAAACTGCCCACAGAAAACAGGTTGGTATAAATACTTTCTTCATCAAACCCGCGAAGCAACCTGTAACCACCAATCTGAAATAAATCATTCAGGAAATAATTTGGGCTTTGATACCAGCCCGCCTGTATAGCTGTTTTCAAGGTTGTTAGTTTCCCGGTTTTGAAATAATGGGCGGCACTTAGTTTTATTTTTACCTGGTATGCTTTTAGTTTAACCGTATCATATAAACTACCATAATCAAAGCCAGATTCTTTAAGTTGCAGTATGGCGTTGTTTTTCTTCACTGTTTTTCTGCCGGCAAAAGCAATAATATTAAATTCATTTCCACTGCGTGGATTGTACCTGTAATCGGTGTTATTGAAGTTGTATTCCACGCCAAGGTTAACAGCGCTTACATCATTTACATCAGGCAATTGTTTTGTAAGCCTTACAAGATTGGTATCAACATCCAGCACATTGGTTGATGCAGTTTGTATGAAAATTTTTCCGCTCTGCTTTTCAGACAAATAATAATTAAGGCCGACCAATGCATTAACATTAAGAAAGAAGGAATCCTTTTTGAAAAGTTCAAAATTAAAATCCAGGCCAAGCAGTGAATTAAATAAATAAGGCCGTTGAAAAATAATATTTAATCGCGGAGATCTTGGTTGAATCTGTTGCCAGTCCAGTGCCAAAGTTTCTGCCGTACCAAATGCATTTTTAAGATTTAATGTCGCTTCGCCTGTCAGGAGCAGCTTTCCTCCAAGCTGTTGATTGGCGGGTAAAAACCCCACAAGCGCATTTATTTCATTGCTTCTTTTTTGTTCGAGATATAAATTCAAAACAGCACCGGTATTAAGCATGGTTATGCTCCACGGCTGTGACTGTTGCACAAAAGACAGCTCAAGCAGGCGCTTGTTTATTTTATTTAATTGCTGTTGATTATAGTAACTTCCTTTTTCTATGCCAAGGTAATGATGCAGGTAACCGGCACTTATTTTAGCATTGCCTGTAATGCTGATGCTGTCAAGTCTGTAAAGTGCGCCTTTATCAATGTTGAGTGCTGCAGTTACCATCCCGTTATTTAGTTGCATGCTATCAAGACTTATTGCTGCAAACGGATAACCATTGTTACTAAAATAGTCCAGCAAGTCATCATACAGTTTAGCTACTTTGCCGGCATCAAATGGTTGCTGGTTAAAATCTGCCGTGCTATAACCGATTGTGCTGAGAATTCGTGCATCAGTTTCATTAAACCGCAATCCATTCCATGCATATTTATCGCCAACAAATAGTCGAAGCCGCATGGAAACAGAATCTTCTTCGACAGTATCAACAGAGGCAGATATATATCCTTTGGATGAAAGCAACTGTGGTAATTTATTAACGTATGAAAGGCACTCTCCTTTGTTGTTGAAAGATGTATTTAATTTGAGCGAATGAATGAAGTCATCCGTTTTATCAACCGGTTTTATCAAAAGTGTAAAGCTGTTTTGCGCCAAAAGTGCCTCCTGTAACAAGCAAAGTATTACTACGGATAAAATGCACCTTTTATATTCACTTATTTTTGCCATTTACAAATAACAAGATTACAAAAGATAAACGTAGATATGGCAGGTATTTATATTCATATTCCATTTTGCAGAAAGGCCTGCCACTATTGCAACTTTCATTTCAGTACAAATACAAAGTCTATACATGAGATGAAAGATGCCATTATAAAAGAGGCTGCGCTAAGAAGAAATTATCTTAACGAAACTGTAGAGACAATTTACTTTGGAGGAGGAACGCCATCCCTTCTTGCTTCTGAAAGTTTACAGGAAATTATTGAAACCCTGAACACAACTTTTACGGTTGATGCGAATGCAGAAATAACGCTTGAAGCAAATCCCGATGACATTAATGAAGCCAGGCTGCAAGAATGGAAACAACTCGGCATTAACAGGCTAAGCATCGGCGTTCAATCTTTTTTTGAAGAGGATTTAAAATGGATGAACAGGGCACACAGTGCACAACAGGCAGAACAAAGCATTCTGCTTGCGCAACAGGCAGGTTTTAATAATATTACCATTGATCTCATTTATGGAACTCCAACACTAACAGATGAGCAATGGAAGCAAAATGTACAAAAAGCTTTTGCTTTAAACATTCCCCATCTATCCTGCTATGCACTTACTGTAGAACCCAAAACGGCTTTGGCAAACATGATTGAAAAGCATATTATGGCCGATGTTAGCGGAGATACACAAAGCAGGCAATTCGAGTTACTGATGCAATGGATAGAAGAGGCAGGATGGCAGCATTATGAAATCTCCAACTTTGCAAAGCCCGGTCACCGAAGCAGGCATAACAGCAGTTATTGGCAAGGTAACCCATATATCGGCCTTGGGCCATCTGCACATTCTTTTAACGGCACATCAAGACAATGGAACATTGCCAATAATGCACTTTACCTAAAGAGCATTCAACAGGATATTGTTCCCTTCGAGACAGAGACATTATCTGTTATAGAACAGGTAAATGAATATATTATGACATCCCTGAGAACAATGGAGGGGCTTTCATTTAATGCCATTCGCAAAAAATGGAGTAATCATGTAGCAGAGGAAATAAAAATAGATGCAAAGAAATTCATCACACATCAATTGATGATATATACGGATGAACATCTCATCCTCACAAGAAAAGGTAAACTTGTGGCTGATGGCATTGCTGCGGATCTATTCAGGACCGCATAACGACTATCTTAACAGTGTTTCTATATCCTTAAACCCTTCAACAGCAGGAACATGTTCCCATAAAATTTTATAGATATTGGTAAGCACGGGAATATCAGCCTGTACAGCCTCATTGGTTTTGTATATACACCGGCTGGCGTTGTAACCCTCTGCCACCATATTTAATTCAAGCTGCGCAGCTTTTACAGAGTACCCTTTGCCAATCATGTTGCCAAATGTGCGGTTGCGGCTGTACAATGAATAGCAGGTTACCAGCAAATCGCCCAAGTAAGCAGAAGCAGTGTAATTTATGTATTCTTTTTCCTCATCATTATTGGCGTGATAAACTTTGCGAAGAAAACCCACCATTTCATCTGAACAGTTGGCTATATAAACGCTTAAAAAATTATCGCCGTAATCAAGACCGTGTGCAATACCGGCCCCAAGTGCATACACATTTTTCAGAACAGCAGCATATTGTACGCCTATTACATCATGCGTAACAATCGTATTAATGTAATCAGTTTTAAAATGAACAGCTATTTCATTTGCATACTTTTCTTCTACACCGGCAAAGGTTAAGTATGATAATTTTTCTGCCGCCACTTCTTCTGCATGGCAAGGGCCAAGCACAGCAAAATAATTTTCAAGATTAACATCAAACTCATTAAACAGGTATTCATTCAGCAACAGGTTACTGCCTGGTAAAATTCCTTTTACAGCAGAAATAATTTTTTTGTGCCTGAATGCATCTTTATTGAGATTGCTTAAGATATCATCAACAAATGCGGAAGGACTTGCTATAATAAGCACGTCACTTTGTTCAATCACATATTCGAGATTACTGCTTATGTCCAGAAGTGATACGTCAAAATAAGCAGCGCTTAGATAATGAGGATTATGTTTTCTTTTCTGCAGGTGTTGAATTGTATCATTGTTTCTAACCCACCATTTAACAGGATGCAGGTTATC
>Ga0105237_10008038_pt1 | contig 11475 bp, 10 predicted proteins | sample KBSC24metaG_FD_81520 | JGI IMG/M metagenome (GOLD analysis project Ga0105237, IMG submission 81520) | Corn rhizosphere microbial communities from Kellogg Biological Station, Michigan, USA - KBS C2-4 metaG | ecosystem: Host-associated > Plants > Roots > Rhizosphere > Soil | place: Michigan, USA... | reverse complement strand
TTTACACCTATTTCCCATTCATTGCGCGGCTTGGCAGGAAAGGGATATGCGTTATTCAGGAATTCATTGTGCTGAGCCAGTCGTCGGGTAGGGATCAAAGAGGAGTCTCTTATATCATAGCTGGCACCCACCTGGGCCTGTGCGTACGACAAAAACAGGCAGAGTACCCCGAATAAAAGAGCCAATTTTTTACTTGCCATAACTGAAGTTTATGTGAATGAATGAATTAAACCTGAGAAGAATATGGTGCAAAAATAGATATTGGGCAGCAAAAACCAAATTTTTTTAACAATACATATGAAATTAAAGTTGTATTGAATACACCGTTAGACATCCGAAATTTTAAATTTGATGCTTTTAAAAAAAGAAAATATTTTAAAATCTTAAGTTTGCCCTCCGTTCACCACTTACAATGCAATTAGCACAAACCATATTACAGGAAGAGTTAGTCGTTTTTGAAAAAAAATTCAAAGAGGCCGTAAAAAGCCAGGTTCCTTTGCTGGACAGGATCATGCGGTTCATAGTCAACAGGAAAGGTAAGCAGCTGAGACCCATGTTTGTACTGCTTTCCGCTAAACTCTGCGGTCCTATCAACGAGTCGGCCTACCGGGCAGCCTCCCTCGTGGAATTATTACACACAGCCACCCTCGTACACGACGACGTAGTAGACGAATCGCTGGAAAGAAGGGGCTTTTTTTCCACCTATGCACTGTGGAAAACCAAGATATCCGTACTGGTAGGTGACTACCTCTTATCTAAAGGATTGCTCTTATCCCTGGATCATAATGATTTTCGCATATTACAGCTTCTATCAGACGCAGTACGTAAGATCAGTGAGGGAGAGTTGCTTCAGCTGGAAAAAACAAGGTCGCTGAACCTTAGCGAAGCTGTCTATTTCGAGATCATCCGGAACAAGACAGCTTCCCTGCTCGCCTCCTCCTGTGCAGCAGGAGCCTTTGCCTCCTCGCAGGACGACGCCCTGGCCGAAAAAATGCGCCAGTTCGGGGAAAAGGTCGGCATCGCTTTCCAGATCAAGGATGACCTTTTCGACTATGGCAGCGAGGCAATAGGCAAACCGACGGGGAATGATATCAAGGAAAAGAAACTCACCCTCCCATTGATCTATACCCTGAATAATACCGACAAAGCTACCCGAAAGGAGCTGATCTATATCATCAAGCACCGGAATAAGGACCGTGATAAGGTACAACACGTCATAAGGAAGGTGACGGAAGCAGGAGGTATCGAATACGCCACTAAAAAAATGAATACCTATCGGGATGAGGCCCTGGCCATACTCTATGAATTCGAAGATAATGACTCTCGTAAAGGACTGGAAGAGCTGGTAAGATACACTACAGACAGGAAGTATTGATCCTACAAAGGTTAACTATGCAAAAACGCTGGAACATATTAAAGGCAGACCCTGCCAGGGTAGCGGCGTTGCAGGCCGAGCTGAAGAACGTCCATCCCACGCTTTGCGAAATACTCGTTAACCGTGGAATTGAAAATTTCCCCCTGGCTAAAGCCTTTTTTATTCCACAGTTAAAAGACCTGTATAGCCCATGGCTGATGAAGGACATGCCGGCGGCTGTCAGCCGGATACTGGAAGCCTTTGACCGCCAGGAGAAAATACTTATCTACGGAGATTATGACGCCGATGGCACAACGGCAGTTGCCTGCATGGTGCAGTTCCTGCGGAAAATATACAAAGAAGAGCAGATCGATTACTATATACCTCACCGTTACAGGGAAGGATATGGGATATCCATGCAGGGTATCTTTTATGCCAAAGAAAACGGCTTCACACTGATCATTTCCCTGGACTGCGGTATCCGGTCAGGAGAGCTCATCGACCACGCAAAACAGCTGGGCATCGATTTTATTATATGCGACCATCATCTGCCGGATGATCAATTGCCGCCGGCTGTAGCCATCCTCGACCCCAAACAGCCCGGCTGCGCCTATCCTTACAAAGAGCTGTGCGGCTGTGGCGTAGGGTACAAACTGATCACAGCCCTGGCAGAACGGCTGGGCCTCCCCCAAGAAGAGTCCCATCGATACCTGGACCTCGTGGCCACCGCCATCGCCGCAGACATTGTTCCATTGGACGGAGAAAACAGGATCCTGGCATATTACGGTCTTAAAAAGATCAATGACACCCCCAATTATGGCATCAACACGATGATACAGCTGTTAGGACTGCCAAAACCATTGAAGATGAACACGCTCGTCTTCATGATAGCTCCCCGTATCAATGCTGCCGGACGAATGGATGACGCCCGGAAGGTCGTACAGCTCTTTACAACCTCAGATCAGGAAGAAGCCCTGGCTTTTGCCGATCTCCTGCACACGGCAAATACTGAACGAAAAACAGCTGATCTGAATATCACCGAGGAAGCCCTGGCCCTGCTGGAAAAAGACACCGGTCAGGCAGACAAAAAGTCCATCGTCCTGTACCAGGAACATTGGCATAAAGGAGTGATCGGGATCGTCGCATCCCGCCTCACCGAAAAATACTCCCGCCCCACCATCGTGCTTACCCGCAATGGAGAATTTGTCTCAGGCAGCGCAAGAAGCTTCAGCGGGTTCAACCTGTATGAAGCCATCCATGCCTGCAGAGAACACCTGGTCGGTTACGGAGGACATCCCGCTGCCGCAGGCCTTACCCTTTTACCCGATCAGGTGGAAGCGTTTAGCCATAAATTTGAAGAGATCGTAGCGGCTACCATCGAACCACAGTCATTGGTTCCCGAATTGACCATCGATGCAGCAATCACCTTCGCCGATATCCAGCCGGCCTTCTTCCAGGCGCTGGACGAGATGGAGCCATTCGGCCCCGGCAACCCTCAACCCATATTTATAGTACGAAAAGTTTTTGACACCGGCTATAGCAAGATCGTCAAAGACCTTCACATCCGGTTTTCCCTTTGCCAGGAATATACCACGCTCCAGGGCATTGGGTACAACCTGGCCGATAAATTTCATCTGCTCGCTTCAAAGTATCCCATCGACATCGTTTTCACACTGGATGAAAATGAATGGAACGGCCGTAAAACACTACAGCTGAAGATCCTCGATCTCGACCTCAGCACCAACGAATAATCTTCCCATCTATTCATGCGTCTCATCCATTCATCCGTCCCATCCATTCATGTGTCCCATCATCTATTCATGTGTCCCATCATCTATTCATCCGTCCCATCCATTCATGCCGCACTCCGATCCCCTGTCTTACGCCTCGAGGATGATCTTGCTCTGTTGCCCCCCCGACATCAGCTCCACGCTCCTGTCGATAAAGTTGGTGAGATTGTTCCCTTTTAATAACCCCTGAGAGAGTAAGGCCAGGTCAGCCAGGTTGTGCACCAGTTTCTCTTTTTTCTCCTTATCCTCTTCCCTCAACACCTTCTCATATATCTTGTGATTGCCATTCACAGTCAGGATCACTTCATCCGGCATATTGGCATAAAAGCTCCCCATCGGCCCACTAACCGCCGCCATATCTTTCATTCTCCGGGAAAACTCAGGTCTGGTGGCAATAACAGGCGGCGCTTCGGGACTTAACCCCTTCACTTCCACCGTCACATGCAGTTCGGGCACCTGCCGCTGGAAGAGCTCTTTCAGGCTTCCTTCCTCTTCTGCATTAAGCACCGAGCCTGCTCCCTCAACCTTGTCGATCAGGTTATCGGCAATGTCCGCATCCACCCTAACAAAGTGTACATCCTGCCATTTCGACTCCATTTGATTGATAAAAGAAGCATCAACGATCGTCTCCAGCTTGACGACAATATATCCTTTCGCCTGTGCCTGACGGATATAGCTGTCCTGCTGTACAGGGTTGGTAGTATAAAGGATCACCAGTTTGCCATCCTTGTTCTTCTGCAGCGTTTCCACCGCCATCCTGTATTCCTCCAACGTATAGAATTTGCCTCCGTTTACATCTTCCATGATATGAAACCGGACAGCTTTCTCAAGGAACTTGTCATCCGTCATCATGCCGTACTTCACGAAAAGGCCAAGGCTTTCCCATTTTTCCTCGAATTCCTTGCGCTCTTTGTTAAAGATCTCTTCTAATTTATCCGCAACCTTTTTAGTGATGTGATTATTGATCTTCTTTACATTGGGATCTCCCTGCAGATAGCTGCGGCTTACATTCAGAGGAATGTCCGGGCTGTCGATGACCCCATGCAGCAACATGAGAAACTCAGGCACGATATCCTTCACCTCGTCGGTGACAAAGACCTGGTTGCTGTACAGCTGGATCTTATCCTTCTGGATCTCATAGCTCTGCTTGATCTTCGGGAAATAAAGGATACCCGTGAGGTTGAACGGATAGTCCACATTCAAATGGATCCAGAAAAGAGGAGATTCACTAAAAGGATAAAGCTCTTTGTAAAAGTTCTGATAATCCTGGGTCGTCAGTTCACTGGGCTTCTTGGTCCAGGCAGGATTGGTATTATTTATCTGCTTGCCTTCAAAAAAGATGGGCACAGGTAAAAAACGACAGAATTTCTCCAATACCGTCCTGATCCTGCCGGCATCCAGGAACTCCGTGCTTTCCTCATTGATATGCAAAATAATATCCGTCCCCCTCTCTGCTTTGTCGGCATCTTCCAGCGTAAATTCAGGACTTCCATCACATTCCCATTTTACCGCACTGGCATCTTCCTTATAGCTTTTGGTAACTACGTCCACCCGCTCGCTCACCATAAAAGAAGAATAGAACCCAAGCCCAAAATGCCCAATGATATTCGCCTCATTTTGCCCCTTATATTTATTCAGGAACTCTTCCGCACCGCTGAAGGCCACCTGGTTAAGGTACTTATCTACCTCTTCCGCCGTCATCCCAATGCCCTTATCGGAGATAGTGATCGTCTTTTTATCTGTATCCAATTGAATATTAATGCTTAACTCACCCAATTCCCCCTTTGCTTCTCCCAGGGAGGACAAGGTTCTCAGCTTTTGAGTGGCATCAACTGCGTTGCTAACCAGCTCCCTTATAAAAATATCATGCTCGCTGTACAGGAACTTTTTGATAATAGGAAAGATATTCTCTGTCTGAACCCGGATATTCCCTTTTTGCATGGTTAAAGTTTTTAATATTAAAGTTCTGCCCCCGACAACCCTGCCAGACGGGTGGGGCGGCAAACCTGCCTGGCAAAGGGGCCACAGAACAAACCCAATGCCAGTCCAAAGGATTCTGCCACACTGTCAAACCGGCTCCGCTTCCCTCCGCCACCCCTTATCTCCTCTTTTCCATTAACTTTACCCCTCCAGATCCCTCAAAACTTTATCCCATCCGGCTTTTGCTCTTTCCTTCAAATGCACTACCTTTGCAACCCATTTCGATTATTTTTAATTTTTAAACAAAAAACAGGGATCATGAACAATTATGAATTGATGGTGATTTTTACCCCTGTGCTATCTGAAGAGGACTATAAAGCCGCTCAGAAAAAATACGCTTCCTTCATAAAAGACAATGGAGGTGAAGTGGTGCACGAAAATCCCTGGGGTCTGAAATCACTGGCGTATCCCATCCAGAAGAAAACCACAGGCTTGTACTGGGTACTGGAATACAATGCGCCATCCGACTTCAATGAGAAGCTGAAGATCCAGATTCTCCGCGACGAAACCGTGTTACGTTTCATGGCTACCAAACTCGATAAATACGCCGTCGAGTACAATGCCAAAAGAAGAAGTGGTGTACCTACAGGCAACGAAAAAGTGGGGGCTTAAACCATGGCAAAAGCAAACGAGATAAAATATCTCACCGCCATCAAACCCGAGAAGCGCGCCAAAAAATTCTGCCGCTTCAAGAAATATGGCATTAAGTACATCGACTATAAGGACGCCGAATTCCTCAAGAAATTCCTGAACGAGCAGGGTAAGTTATTACCCCGCCGTATCACCGGGAACTCTCTGAAATATCAGCGTAAAGTATCCGATGCGGTGAAAAAAGCCCGTCAGATGGCTTTATTGCCTTACGTAACAGATCTTTTAAAGTAACCTCACCCTAACCCCTTTCCTGAGCGAAAGGGGGGACAGTCCGCCAACGGTGGATTGGGAAAACGGTGAACAAAACAACAGTAATGGAAGTCATTTTAATTCAAGATGTAGACAACCTGGGGGCCGCTCACGAAAAAGTAAGCGTAAAGAATGGTTACGCTCGTAACTATCTGATTCCCCGTAAACTGGCTGTCGAAGCCAATCCTTCTAACCTCAAACAGCTGGAAGAAAGGATGAAGCAGCTGAAAAAGAAAGAGGCGAAAATGATGGCCGAGGTCAACAAGGTGATCGAAGTCCTGAAAGCCGCTCCCCTTAAGATCGGCGCCAAAACAGGTACCAGCGGTAAGATCTTCGGCAGCGTAACCTCCGTCCAGATCGCCCGCGCTATCCGCGATCAAAAGGGTTACGATATCGATCGCCGCAGGATCCACATCCTTGATGAAGTAAAGGAGCTGGGTACCTTTAAGGCAAAGGTCGATTTTGGTAATAGCAACGAGACAGAAGTGGAATTCGAAGTGACTGCAGAGTAAGTCTTCTAGTATTATCTACTTATACTTGAAAGCCCGTGAATAAATCACGGGCTTTCTTATTAATTGATAGAAAATAGATCAAATTCGTTAAAAAACGTCAAAAACAGGATACACAAAATCGTTTTTTCAGACGGATAAAACCCGCTGAAATCCTGACCAATCCTAAATCCTGGCAAATTTTGCTAAAATTTAAATAAGTAATAAAAAACCTTATCTTTACAATAGCTCTATTGTTTATTGGCCGTATTGTGTGCTGTCGTAACTTTCTTTCCAGTCAGATCCCTCAGTTCATCCTACTATCAATAGAGTAGAGTAAGTTTTTTTCATTTTTTAATTTTTTGTACAATGAACATTTATGTAGGCAACCTCTCCTGGCAAATGACCGATGAGGATCTCAGGAACCTTTTTGAACAACACGGCACTGTTGCTTCCGCCAAAATCGTTAAAGACAAAGTTTCCGGCCGTAGCAAAGGCTTCGGTTTCGTTGAAATGGAAGACGACGGCGAAGCGCAGCAGGCTATCACTAACCTGTACGACAGCGAAGTGATGGGCCGCAAGATCATCGTAAACGAATCACAGCCTAAGCAACAAGGCGGTGGCGGCGGTGGCTTCAAAAAGAGAAGCTTCGGCGGCGGCGGTGGCGGCGGAGGTTACAAGAAAGGTGGATACGACCGCGGCGGCGGTGGCGGCTACAACAGGGATTATTAATTAATGCAATCAATATATCTCTTTGTCAAAATCCTTTCCACCCGGAAAGGATTTTTTCTTGCCCATTGCTCACTTCTTTATTAGGACATTTTAATCCTGGCTAAAACATTAAACCTTTATCTTAGGCCAAACAAAAAACTTGTTTGCCTTATGCATCGCAGAAAATTCATCCAGGATATTTCCCTGGCTACTGCCGGGTTGACCATCATTAACTTTCCCGTTCGTGGCAAAATGGCACCCAGCAACAAGGTCATCCTGGGCGTCATGGGCGTCAACAGCCGCGGCGCCTATCTGGCAAAATCTTATTCCCAGCTGCCAAATGTAGAAGTAGCCTACATCTGCGATGTGGAAGAAAAAGCCCTTCACAACGGATTGGATGCACTGAAAGATGCACCTCGCAAACCCACTATCATAAAGGACATCCGCAAACTCGTCGAACAAAAAGATCTCGACGCACTGATCATCGCCGCACCCGATCACTGGCACGCACCTGCCGCCCTGATGGGCGCCGCTCACGGCAAGCATGTCTATGTCGAAAAACCCTGCGGACAAAATCCTTACGAAGGTGAGCTCTTATCAAAAGCCATCAGCCAATATGGACGCCATATTCAAATGGGTAACCAGCGCCGCTCCATGCCCACTCTTATCGAAGCCGCGCAACAGGTGAAGAATGGTGCTATCGGCAAACCCTACTTTGCCAAAGCCTGGTACGCCAACAACAGAAAGCCCATCGGATACGGCAAAAAAATTCCCGTGCCTGCAACCCTTGACTTCGAGCTCTGGCAGGGTCCTGCCCCGCGCCGTGATTATCAGGATAACCTGGTTCATTACAACTGGCATTGGTTCTGGCATTGGGGTACAGGAGAAGCCTGTAACAACGGTACTCATGAGATAGACTGCTGCAGGTGGTTTCTCGGCGTCGATTATCCGCAAAAGGTCACTTCCTCCGGCGGTCGCTACGCATACAAAGACGATTGGGAAACACCCGATACCCAGGTAGCCTGTTTTGAATTCCCCGATGGCAAGGCCATCACCTGGGAAAGCCGCAGCTGCAATAACTTTGGCGTGGAAGGCGCCGGCAGAGGTTTCATTATCTATGGAGAAAAGGGAACGCTCGTCAATCTCGGCGGCGGCGACTACAAGATATTCGATGAGAAGAACAAGCTGGTAAAAGAAGTAAAGTCTGAAGTAGTGGCAGATCCTACCAATCCCGTCAGTGCCAGCGGCAACCTCGATCTATATCACTTTGACAATTTTATAAAGGCAGTCAGAGGCGAAGCATCCCTGAACTCACCCGTCAACGAGGCTTCGAAAAGCGTACTGCTTTGCCATCTTGCCAACATCGCTCAACGCACCTCAGGTGTTTTGCATTGCGATCCGGCCAATGGACATATCCTCAACGACACCGCAGCAGCAGCGCTTTGGCGTCGTACATACGAGAAGGGCTGGGAACCGAAGATTTGATTCCTCTGCTCGTTTATCGATCTTCTCCCCTCGTTACAGCGTCCTGATCTTAATGCTCCGGTAGCTCACCTCATTGCCGTGGTCCTGCAGCAGGATATAACCTTGTGGAGCTTCTCCGAAGTTCTTCCATACTTTGTATTTGCTGATGGCAACCAGGTCACGGAATGCCTGCGAACCTCTTTCATATTCCAATACCTTGACGCCATTCAGATAATGCTCTACATGATTGTTGGGATATACGACGATCCGGCCCGTATTCCATTTTCCCATGGGATGGATAAAACGCTTCTGTTTATTGGCCTTTATCAGATCGTATAAGGAAGCCATGGTACGGTCTCCATCGCGGCCCAGCTTCGCATCCGGGTGCAGTGTGTCATCCAGCACCTGGTATTCCAGTCCAATGGCTGATCCGGAATTGTTCTCGGACAAGGTGACAAAATATTTCACACCGCTGTTGGCGCCGGGCGTGAGCAGGAAGTCAAAAGAAAGGTCAAAAGCCTTATATTCATCCGTAGTCACGATATCGCCGCCATTGGCAGACTCTTTTCCTTCCGAGGATATCACTTTCATGACGCCATCTCCGACAACCCATCCCTTTTCAGGAAAGGTCTTTTTATAAGCGCCTACCCATCCTTTGGAGCTATGTCCGTCGAATAGCAATTTCCAGCCGCTTTTCTTTTCATAATTTATCAGCGTATTGGGGATATTGTTCACTACATAGATGCCTGTGGGGAAAGGCATGGGCTTTACAGGAGCTGTCTGGATACGGATGTTTTTAAAATATACTTTCTCGCCGGAAAGCTCCTGTTTCCCCACTGCATGTACCTGGAGACCGATGAATCCTTGTTGATCTACTGTGTCTACCAGGTAGGCCACCGGCACATTATTGATCCAGGTCTTCATCTCATGGCCGATACATTCCACCCGGATATGATTGAACTGGCCGATCTTCAATGCAGACTGCGCTTCGGGGTGAAGAGAGCCCGGATACAACCAGTCTCTTCTTCCTTCGTCGTAGATGCCTCCCGACCAGCGGCGGGAAGAAGGATCTATCTCCAGCTGGCAGCCATATACAAGTCCTTTTCCTTCATGCCCCGCGGGATTGTAATGACTTCTCACCTGTACGCCTGAATTGGCAGTGGTATCATCTATCTTGATATCCATTTCCAGGGCGAAGTCTCCATATTCTTTTTCAGTAACAAGAAATGTATTGCCAGAGCCAAATACAGTGGTGCCGACGATGACGCCGTTCTCCACTTTATACTCAGCAGTACCCGCCAGTCTTTTCCAGCCATTCAGTGTCTTTCCATCAAATAAATTGGTCCACCCCGTCTGGGCATATACGCCGGCTGCAGAGCCAATGATCATGATTGCTAATAAGGTCTTCTTCATATGCAAGGAAAATTTATAAAAAGTTATAATCGGCAGACCATTTTTCGATGCCATGTCCATACAGTGCCTGGTTGGCCAGATGAACACAGCACGCTGTCGTGGCGCCGGTAAATACATTGGATGCAGGCAGCTGTCCCTTCAGGATACTTTGATAAAGATCCTGGAATGCATACCATGTGCCATCCTTTAATTTCTCCTTCATGATAGGTATGCCCCCATCCTTGTTCCATTCTATTTTGGTAGCGCCCGTGACGCCATCCACCGTAGAAAGTTCCTTCTTTGTTTCCGGTTCGGGATAAAAGACACCATCGTTCACCAGCAGGGACACCATGCCCTTTGTGCCTTTGATCTTGAATACATATCCTTCGTGGGAGTTGCCGCAGGTAGCGCCGAAATTACCTACCATGCCGGCCTGCCCGTAGCGCAGCATCACCTGCACATTGTCGTAGGTTTCACGACCGTCATTATAAAAGTCGATGCCTCCCGTACCAAACACTTCGTTGGGATGTGTATTGAAGGCCCAGTTGATAAAATCGATCTGGTGTGACAGGAGCTCCGCTGCCAATCCTCCTGAATATTCTTTGTACATCCGCCAGTTGATCTTTCTCTCGAGAGAGGGGTCGGGCACCGGCCTGCGCCAGTTCCAGTTCCTGTCCCAGCGGCAGTCTATCTGTGTTACCTTTCCCAGGTAACCTTTTTCGATCATATCCTTTACTCTGAAGTATAAGGGGCTGTACCGGTACTGATGTCCCACTTGCAGCACCTGTTTTGGATGTTGTTTTGCTTTGGCCACCAGTTGCAGCGCCTGTGGAATATTATAGGTCATCGTTTTTTCCAGGTAGACATGTTTACCTGCGCTGAGAGCGTCAATAGCCACTTGATAGTGGACATTCAGCGGGACAGCAATGACCACTGCCGTTATATTCTTTTTATCCAGCAGTTGATGGTAGTCCGTGTATTCCGTAAAGCTGCCCAGTTTTCTTGTTTCAGCAAGACGAAAATCCAACACGTCGCAAACGCCGGCAATATGGAACAGTTCAGGCATCTGCAGCAGGATGCTCATTATGCCTTTTCCTCTGTCGCCACAGCCGATGATCCCTATTTGGATCGGCTCATTTTCAGCGGCAAAAGTTTTTAGCCATCCGTTATTCAAGAGGAGACCGCCGGCAAGCGCTCCGGTATGTTGTATAAATCGCCTTCTTAGCATTCCATCAGATTGGAAGACTAAGATAAGGCTTCAGGGGTATAGTAATACATTAAAAGATTTGGAAGTTGCGGAAACGATTGCACCTTCTTTATTCCGGTAGATAAAAAAAGCAGCCAGGTCCTTTCTTTCTTCAACAAATTGCATTGCTTTTTTCAGTCCCATCAGCAT
>Ga0105237_10008025_pt1 | contig 11486 bp, 9 predicted proteins | sample KBSC24metaG_FD_81520 | JGI IMG/M metagenome (GOLD analysis project Ga0105237, IMG submission 81520) | Corn rhizosphere microbial communities from Kellogg Biological Station, Michigan, USA - KBS C2-4 metaG | ecosystem: Host-associated > Plants > Roots > Rhizosphere > Soil | place: Michigan, USA... | reverse complement strand
TCTGAACGGGCGCGCGCTGACCGTGACGTTGACCAATCCGTCGATCGACTCCGCGGTGAGTGCGCGCGTTCGTGTCGTTGGCGGTGCGAGCGAAGCGCGAGCGGTAGTCCTGACTCACGCGGACATTACTGCGCGCAATACCTTCGATCGTCCGGAAGAGGTGAAGCTCGCGCCGCTCGCTGTGAAAATTGCGGGCGGAAATGTCGAAGTCGGAATGCCGAAGCACTCGATTGTGGCGATCGAGATCAGGCTAAGCTGACTCGCTGGCACCGTAGAACTGCGCGATTTTGTCGTAAGTTTCCTTTGGGAAATTGAGATTCCGGTAAACATTGCACTGCGATGGATCGGCGGTGTCAGGGCAGATCGGAAAGTCTTGCCGGCGCATCCAGTCGAGCACACGCTCGCGTTTCGGCGGATTGTAGTCCCGCGATTCCACCTGCTGCACGAGCGACTGGGCTTGCGCGTCGTCGCATTCGGGGTCCTTGGCGAGATACGAGACTAGTTCCGCGGGTTCGAGAAAATGGCGGGCCACCATCGCAAACACCAGGCGTCCATAATGGCCGATACTGTTCCCGGAATCGAGCGTCGCAATTAAGTGCGACATCATGGGTTCGTTCTGCAAATCCTGCAAAGGCATGGCATGAATGCTGCAGCAACTCGAATACCAATGTTCGCCTTTTCTTCTACGAGGAGGTTTTCTGCTGAGTCAGAGTCTGGGTATGTCTGCAACGGTCGGCGGGTGTATACTCGCCAAGCAATCTGGAGGTTTATGCACATAACGCCACAGAGCGACGCGGATCTGTTCAGCCGGTACGAGGAGAGATTTCGGTCCCTGCGGCTTAGGGGACGGTTCGGTCGAACACTGATTGCCCTCGGCGCCCTGTTATTGGTGATCGCCGCGATTATCTTCATCCAGTCCCCGACCCTTCAATTTGCTCCTTCCGTGCCGGCACAACAGCGTGGCGCTGCCGTGGGAACACGGATGAAGGTGCTCATTGGCGGCTGGTTCGAGGCCGGTACGGGCCTGTTGGCTTTGGGGTGCTTCCTTCTGATGACCGGCACATTCAAGAGAAATGTTCAGCTACTGGACCTCCGGGCTTCTGCCATTCTTTCACTGACGCAAAAGGAGAGATTGGAAAAAGAATCGAAAATCTGGTGACCCGCCTTACCGGGCTCGTCGATACTGTAGGAGTGCGCCTCGCGTGGCTAACGGACATCCACTTCACCTACGTCCCTCCCGCGAATCGGGAAGCGTTTTACACGACCCTCGCTGTGGAAAAATTAGATGCCTTGCTGATCGGCGGCGATATCGGCGAATCGGATACCCTCGCTCCGTTTCTCAAGGAAATCGAAGAGCGATTCTCTCTCCCGATCTATTTCGTGTTGGGCAATCACGATTACTATCACAGCTCCATCGCTCGGACGCGTGCCGCCATATCACGCCAGGCCGCCGACTCGCAGCGGTTGCACTGGCTTTCGAACCAGAGCGTGATCGCACTCAGTCCCACCACCGCACTGGTCGGACACGATTGCTGGGGTGATGGCCGAGCCGGCGACTTCTTCGGCGCCGAAGTCCTCGTCAACGATTTTCGCTTCATTGAAGAACTGCAATGCCGCAGGAAGGAGACGCTACTGGAGAGGCTCCACGCACTCGGCGATGAAGCCGCTTCATGGCTCGGGGAGTGCCTCGCTGAGGCGCTGGACTCGTATCCAGAGGTCATCGTCCTGACTCATGTGCCGCCATTCTACGATGTCTCGTGGCGGGAAGGGCGGATCTCCGACGACGCCCTGCCGTTTTACGTCTGCAAGGCTGCCGGCGATCGTCTGGCGGCGCTAGCGCGGATGTATCCGCGCTAGCGCGGATGTATCCTGACCGTTCCATCACGGTGCTATCCGGGCATACCCACTGCGGCGGCACCATCCAGGTTTTGCCGAATCTGGTCGCTCAAACCGGCGCCGCTCGTTACGGAAAGCCCACGATTCAACGCATCTTTGAGATTTAGATCTCTGCCGAGCGAACTTCCGGAATGGACAGGCGAAAGCGCTGCGAAAGCGCCTGTCCCACAAATAACGTAGTCGTTTACTGTTCCAGACACGCGTAAGGGGCCATTTCCGTCCGCAACTCCTGGAGCGTCGCGCGCACCCAGGTCTTAATCGTTCCCAGGGGCCGCTGCAAATGCTCCGCGATTTCGCTCTGCGTCAATCCCTCGACGTACGCAAGATTCAGAAGCTGCTGCTGCCGGGCCGTCAACTTCTTCATCGCTCGTTCCAGCGACTTACCCACATCAGTCGCTAACAACTTCTCTTCCAGATTGTCCGAGGTACACTGCCCGTCCCATTCGTGGATCGGCAGCATCCCTTGTGCCATGCGCCCTTCCCAGGAGCGCAGATGATCGATGGCGCGATTCCGGGCCACCGACACCATCCAGCGCGCCAGCGGTCCTCGGGCGGGGTCGTAATTCTGAATGCTGTTCCAGACGCGAAGGAAACTTTCCTGTACCAGGTCTTCTGCCGCGCCGGCGTTGCCCACGATGCGATAGATCAGATAGTAGATTAACCGTCCATACCGGTCATAGAGTTCCGCCAGTGCATCTGCATCCTTATCCTTCAGGCGCTGAGCCAAATCCGCGTCTATCATTACTATCCCCTCCGTGCCAACAAGACATCCGAATGCGGTAAATTAACGTTCTCTGGTTAACGCGAGAACCCATGGGTAAAAAGGGTCGCGGGACGAGAAAGTTTTTTTTTGAGAATGGGATGGCGGACCAAAACTCAGGCGATGTGACGCAACTTCTGGCCCAGTGGAGGAACGGGGACCGGGGCTCGCTCGACCGTCTGATGCCGCTGGTTTACCACGAACTGCGCCTCATCGCCAGCCGCTTTCTCCGCCATGAGCGGCCGGGCCACACACTGCAGAGCACCGCGCTCGTCCATGAGGCATTTCTGCGCCTGGTGGACCAGACCCGGACGAACTGGCAGAGCCGCGCGCATTTCTTCGGGGTCGCGGCCAACATCATCCGCAACATTCTGGTGGATCATGCCCGTGGACGCCAGGCTGCGAAACGGGGCGGTCCGATGCCGGCGCTATCCCTCGACGAAGCGATCGCGTTTCCCCAGAATCGCGATCTGGAACTGATCGCGGTGGACGACGCCCTGCTCAACCTCAGCAGCTTCGACCCGCAGCAAAGCCGCATCGTGGAGTTGCGCTTCTTCGCCGGCTTGACCATCGAAGAGACCGCCGAGGTGCTAGACGTTTCAGCCTCAACGGTGAAGCGGGATTGGATCTTGGCGAAGGCCTGGATCTACCATACACTCTCCAATACGGGTTCGAACACGGAAAAGAGCGTATGACCGCGGAGCGGTGGCAGAGGGTGAAGGAGCTGTTCGAGACGGCGCGGCAAGCGTCCGTGGCAGAACGGGAACGCCTGCTTACCGACAGCGGCGATTTGGAACTGGCTCAGGAAGTGCGCGATTTGCTGGCCGCTCACGACGAGTCGTCGGATTTCCTGGAGACCTCCGCGATCGAATCGCACCTGCCCACTCCGTTCGCCGGCACGCGGATTGGACCCTACCAACTCACGCGTCAACTCGGTGAGGGCGGTATGGGCGTGGTGTGCGAAGCGGTCCGCGCCGACGGTCAGTTTGAGCAGACGGTCGCCATCAAGATTCTGAAGCGCTGGATGATGAGCGAGGAGGACACTACCCGCTTCCGTGCGGAGAGGCAGATCCTGGCCGGCCTCAAACATCCCAACATCGCGCGTCTGCTGGACGGAGGCACGACCTCCGACGGGATGCCCTACTACGCGATGGAGTTGGTGGACGGCGAGTTCCTTGATGCCTACTGCCGCAATCGCAATCTGTCCGTCGCCGATCGTCTGCAGTTATTCCGCAAGGTCTGCGACGCGGTGGGGTACGCGCACGAGCGCGGCGTTGTGCACCGCGATCTGAAGCCCGCGAACATTCTGGTGGAGCGGGACGGTACGCCCAAGCTGCTCGATTTCGGCATTGCGAAATTGCAGGCAAACGGGCTCGACACGCCGCGGACTGCCACCGTCAATCGTATTGCGACGCCTCTGTACGCCAGCCCGGAGCAACTCCAGGGCAACCCCATCACACCTGCCAGCGACATCTATTCGCTGGGTGTGCTGCTTTACGAACTGCTCGTGGGCGAGAATCCTTTTCATCATGCAGGCGGGCAATTGCACCAGGTAGCGCAAACGATCTGTGAGGGCGAGCCGGAGGCACCTGGCAAAAGAAGATCGCTCCCTGGCGGTCGCGGCCCGGTAACGGTGGGGGCCGGCTGGAGCAGCGACTTGGACGATATCGTGTTGATGGCGATGCGGAAGTTGCCGAAGGAACGGTACGCGACCGCTGGCGAACTTTCGGCCGATCTGGCCCGTTACCTGGATCGTGTGCCGGTGGTGGCTCGGTCGGGACGCGTAGGCCGCCGCGCCGGCCGCATGCTCCGCAAGGTTTGGCGGCCTGCCCTGATAACGGCGGGTTGCGCGGCATTGATGGCGGTCTCCTGGAGCCGCTTCGGCACACATCCACCTAAAGGTCCGCGGCGATCGCTCGCAGTCGTCGGATTTCAGAATCTCGTGGGGCGCGCTGACGCGGGCTGGATTGCGACGGCGCCTACCGAGATGCTCGCCACCGACCTGGCATCTTCCGAGCGCGTGCGGGTAATCTCGGGCGACACCGTCCACCGCGTCAAGAGCGATTTGCATGTCGCGGATGCGGGGGAGTCGGGTCCGGAAGCGCTCGGCAAGATGCGGACCGTGCTGGGAGTTGATTATTTCGTTACAGGGTCGTATGTGGCTCCGACAGGCGAAGCAGATGCGCCCGTGCAACTCAATTTGCGGCTGGAGGACGCGCGGACCGGGCAGATCGTGGGAGGCGCCAGCGAATCGGGAAGCGCCCGCGATCTTGCGTCCCTGGTCTCCGATGCCGTCGCCGACTTATTGCGCCGGCCAGAATGGAACGATGTGGCGCCGAAGGGATCGGCACTAAAGTCTTACGCTAACCCGGTATCGGCCAAACTCTATGCGGAAGGTCTGGAGCGGAGCCGCGGCTTCGACACCGTCGGCGCTCGCGATCTTTTCAAACGCGCGGTTGAGGCTGACCCGCAGAATCCGCTGGCACACTCCGCTTACGGAAATTCACTGCTCACGCTTGGCTACGAAGAATTAGGCCGGGCCGAGGCCAAAAAGGCTTACGACCTATCGGCTGCTCTGCCTCGTGAAGAACGCCTGCTTGTCACGGGGCGATATTATGCGGCCACCAACAACTGGCCCCAAGCGGTTTCCACCTACAAGACACTGTGGGATCTCTTCAGCGACAACGCCAGCTATGGTGTCAAGCTGGCCAGCGTACAGATTGATGCCGGCAAGCCGAACGATGGACTCACGACATTACAGCGAATACGGAATGGCGGGGCGGCTGCCGATCTGGTGGAGGCGAAGGCGGCGCGAGTGCAATCCGACCATGCGCGTGAACTGGCGTCTGCTAAGCGCGCCTTCGACGCTGCATCGCGAACCAACACGCGGCTACAACTCGCGGAAGCCTACCAGCACGAAGGCGACGCGCTGCTTGGCCAGCAGAAGTTGGAAGAGGCGCTGGCCGCGTTCCGATCGGCGGAAGCGATTCATAGCGAACTCGACAATCCCTTCGGCGTGGCGTCTGAGTTATTGCGCGAAGCCTTGCCGTACCGCTTGAAAGGTGAGTACGCGACGTTCCGGGAGTACACCGAAAAAGCGATCCAACTGTTCGAACAAATTGGTAATCGCAGCGCCATGGGGCCGGCCTTAAATAATCTGGCACTCGCGGACCGCGCGCAGGGGAACATGTTGGGCGCGCTGGACCACTTCGAACAGTCGATCGCGATCAGCCGCGAACTCGGCGCGAAGGATAATTTATCCGGGTCGCTGAATAACGCCGGCAACATTCTGCGGCGCATCAATCGCCAGGCGGAAGCCCGCCGGTATTTTGAAGAGTGCCTGTCGATTGCCGTGGAGTTGAACAATCGCGCGCAGATCGCGCGCTCGCACATAACGATCTCATCGGTAGATTTCGACGACGGAAATCTGGTCTCCGCGTCGGATCACATCCAGCAGTCGCTGGCGATCGTGAATGAGCTCAAGGACGAACGGCTGAAGGCGAATGTTCTGCAGCATGTCGGCGATATCAAGGAGGCCCAGGGAGATCTGGCGGGGGCCCGCAGCGCGTATGAGGAGTCGATCGCGATTGCGAGGAGCCTCAGAGCCCAGCAGTACATCGCGGACGGCGAAGTGACAGTGGCGGATATCGCACGCGAGCAGGGGGATTTCGAGACTGCCCAGCGCTTGTGGAAGTCGGCGGTGGATTATTACGCCGCGCAAAAACAGAAGAGCGAGATGTGGGAGGCGCAGTTGATCGGAGCGCACCTCCGCATTGCCACAGGCGCCGCGGCGGGGACGGAGAAGAACGTGGAAACTGCGGCTGCCGGCTTCCACGCTCTGAAAGCTTCCGCGCGAGAGACCGCTTCCTACGCATTGCTGGCGGAGTGTTATCTGGCGCAGCATAAGATCAAGCAGGCAAATGCGGCGATCGAGCGCGGACACGCGCCGTTCCTGGAAACGCACGAATTTCAGGCGCGCGCGAAGTATCGCCTGGTGGCCGCGAAGGTCCGCGCGGTTGCTGGAGATCGTGCGGGTGCGTGGCAAGAACTGCGTGCTCTGCTGAGCGAGTTGGAATCGAAGAACTGGTCGCAACTGGCCAGCGAGGCACGGCTGGAGTTAGCGGAAATTCGATCTTAGGTGTTGCGTCGAGAAAGCCGCTTGCTTGCAGATCCAGCCGGCTGAAAGCCGGCTGCGGCCAGGATTGGCCGCCCCACTAAGCGGGAGACACATTCTTTCACAGCCTTTGCGGTCGCGGCTCGGTAGCGCGCGGTGCTCCCTTGCTAGGATGGAAGGAAGCCCCACATTTCAAGCTTATGCCCGAAAAGCCGTACGACCATATCCAAATCGAATTGAAGTGGCATGATCGCTGGCAGGATGCCAGTTTTTATCAGGCGGAGGAGAACTCCGGGAAGCCGAAGTTCTACGTGCTGGAGATGCTTCCGTACCCCAGCGGCACCCTGCATATCGGCCACATCCGCAACTATTCGATTGGCGACGCGCTGGCTCGCTACAAATGGATGCGCGGCTTCAACGTGCTCCACCCGATGGGTTGGGATGCGTTTGGTTTGCCGGCGGAAAATGCGGCGATTGCCAATAAGCGGCCGCCGCGCGAGTGGACCTTGCAGAATATCGAGGCGATGAAGAAGACGCATCGCCGCTTCGCCTTCAGCTACGACTGGAATCGCGAAGTCTCCACGTGCGAGCCCGAATATTACCGGTGGAATCAGTGGTTTTTCCTGAAGATGATGGAGCGCGGACTTGCCTACCGCAAGAAGGCGCTGGTGAACTGGTGCTCGAAATGCGGCACCGTGCTGGCCAATGAGCAAGTGGTGGATGGCTGCTGCTGGCGGCACGAAGATACGCCCGTGGAGCAGCGCGCGCTCGAGCAATGGTTCCTGAAGATTACTGCATACGCCGACCAGTTGCTGGATGACATGAAGGGTCTGGAAGGCGGCTGGCCTGAGCGCGTGCTGACCATGCAACGCAATTGGATCGGCCGCTCGGAAGGCGCCGAGGTGGACTTCCACCTCGCCGACTCCGATATTCCGATTCGTGTCTTCACGACGCGCATCGATACGATCTTCGGCGCTACCTGCGTGATTGTAGCGCCCGAACACCCGCTCAACGAAAGGCTGCTCGACGCGGAAGGCAAGGCAAGAGCGAAGGCGGTAGTGGATGGCCGCGCCAGCCGCGACCCCAGCGACGTCGATAAGGAAGGCTTCTTCACTGGCCATTACGCCATCAATCCCTTCAACGGCGAGCGCGTGCCCATCTGGGTGGGCAATTTCGTGTTGATGGGGTACGGCACTGGCGCGTTGATGGCCGTCCCGGCGCACGATGACCGCGATCTGGAATTCTGCCGCAAGTACGGCATTGACGTGCGCCCCGTGATTCGCCCCGTGGATGCGACGGAGCCGGAAATCGGATTTACCGACTACGGCGTTTTGGAGAACTCGGGCGAGTGGTCCGGGCTGCCTAGCGAAGAAGCGCGCACCAAAATGGCCGCATACGCGAAGGAGAAGGGCTTCGGCGAGGCGTCGATTACCTATCGCATTAAGGACTGGGGCATCTCGCGGCAGCGCTATTGGGGTACGCCGATCCCGGTGATTCACTGCCCTTCGTGCGGCGTTGTGCCTGTGCCGGAAGAGCAACTGCCCGTGATTTTGCCGGAGAAGATCGAGATCACGGGGACGGGCCGATCGCCTCTCGAGAACGTGCCGGAGTTCCTCAATGTGATGTGCCCGGTCTGCGGGGAACCGGCCAAACGTGAGACCGATACCATGGACACGTTCATGGACAGCTCCTGGTATTTCTATCGATACTGCGACCCGCACAACGATAAGGCGCCGTTCGATTCCGCAAAGATCGACTACTGGTTCGAGATCGACCAGTACATCGGCGGCGTGGAGCACGCGATTTTGCACCTGATTTATTCGCGCTTCTTCACCAAGATGATGCGCGATATCGGTCTCGTCAAAAATAGCGAGCCCGCTCGCCGCCTTTTCACGCAGGGAATGGTGATTGCCGAAGGCGCCAAGATGTCGAAGTCCAAGGGTAATGTGGTGGGCGCCGACATGTTAGCTGAGAAGTATGGTGCGGATACGGCGCGTATGTTCGTGCTGTTCGCCGCCCCGCCCGAAAAGGAAGTGGACTGGCGCTGGGAAGGTGCGGACGGGATCTACCGTTTCCTCGGTCGCGTGTATCGCTTCGCCACCCGCAGTATCGATGGGGCCGCAAGCGGGTCGGGATCTTCGGACCGGAAGGTGCTGCGCAAGTTGCACCAGACCATTCAGAAGATCACCGAAGATTTCGAAAGCCGCTGGCACTTCAATACGTGCATCGCGTCGATCATGGAGCTGGTGAATGTGCTGTACGCGGAAGAGGCGAACATTTCGGGGCCGGTGAAGGCTGGAGTTCTCGAGAATCTTGCGTTGATGCTGGCGCCGTTCGCGCCTTATGTGTCGCAGGAGATCTGGGAAGAGATCGGCAAAGAGGGCCCGGTATTCCGCGAGAAGTGGCCGGTCTTCGATGCCGAACTGGCGAAGGAAGAGGGCGCGGAGATTCCGGTGCAGGTGAACGGCAAGCTGCGCAGCCGCATCTTCGTTCCGTTCGGGACTCCGAAAGAGGAGCTCGAAAAGCTGGCGCTGGCGGACGAAAAGGTGCAGCCTTTCGTCGCGGGCAAAGAGGTGAAGAAGGTAGTCGTCATTCCGGACAAGCTGGTTAATATCGTTGTGGGATGAGGGACGACTCTCTTTTCCAAGCCAGCTTCCGGCATGGACAGGCGGAAGCGCCTGTCCCACAACAACGCATTCGTGCCTGGCGGAGATTCTGGCACTGCGGATCAATTGCCGAGGTCGAGGCGGTAGAGCTTTTCGGGGGTCGAGTGGTAGAGCCGCCGCATTTCTGCCGCGTCTTCAAATAGATCGGGTAGTTGCGAGCGGTAGGCGCTCAGCGAGCGGAGTGTGCGCGTTAGTTCGGTCGGCTTCATTTTCAGCAGCGACATCCTTCGCAGGCTGTGGGGAAATGGCGGCACCGACTCCCACGCTTTCATGATGCGGCGATCCGTCGCAGTTCCACGGTAGCGGCGCACATACCTTGCCGCGAAGTAGTGCTTCCACGATTTCGGCACGAACGCGTAGGGGCGATCTTCGTAGAACAATAGGCGGTCGCTTGATACAACGGCGAGCGCGGCCTCGCGCACCACTCGATGGTCGACGTGATTGCCAATCGCCAGGGGCGCGAGGATGACCCGAGGGCGCAGTCTCGAGTCGAGCTCTTCGATTGCCTGGGCCACCGCGCGTACGCTGCCGCGATATTCCCGCGCGCGTCCGAATACGATCCCGCAGAAGTCCCGGTATTTTGGCGAGCGGTAAGGCGCGTCGAGAAAGCCCAGGTGGATGGGTCGCGCGCCGAGTTCGCGTAACGCCTTCCGGTCTTCGGAACGCCTTCGGCGATAATGCGCGTCATCGCCTTCCGTGAACACCGTCGCGACGTACGCATCCGGAGTACGCTGCAGGTAAGTGGGACACGACAGGGCCGCATCGTCGAGATGCGGGGACAGCACCAACACTACTTCTCCCACAGCGCGCCGCCGATTCCGAACCCCAGTGTCACGATCAACGTCTTCCCGGGTTCTTCCGGTTCGAAGCCGACCGCGGCCAGCACCGCATCATTCATGACCACCCACGGGCAGTTGAACAGTTCCGCGAAGATCGGCTCGACCGGCCCGAACAGTCCAGGATAAGTCGCGGGCGCCGCCACGCCGACGGCGTCGATCGCCACCGGTAGTCCGAGCACTACGCCATCGGGGTAGGGAACTGCGGCGAGTCCATTGCGAATCATCTGGCGAATCTCAGCCCGGCCGCTCTCCGCGTCGATCGCATGCGCGCCGAACGGCAGGCGCTCTTCGTCGCGCGCGAGGATAACGTTACGATCGGCCGTCACCACCTTCAGGTGCAATTGCCCCAGATCGAGTGCGACTCCATGCTCCCATCCCATCGCCCGGAAAATGCGAAGCGCCCCTTGCCGCGCCGCATACGCGCCGCTGGCATCGATGCAGACAGAAAACGGCAGCCCGTCCGCCACCATGGCGCGCTCCAGTGCGGGATGCCCGGCCTCTCCGCCGCACAGCACCAGGTGCGAGAATCCTTTCGCCCCAACTAACTCATCTTCCGAGCGTGCTTCGCCGATGTGCAATTGCACCAGGAACTCGCGGAGCGCCGAAAAGTAGCGAGGCTTGTCGTCTCGCAGTTGGAAGAGCGTCGCGCCGCGTGAAATCCCGCGCCACAATTCAATGCCGCTCAGGCCGGCCCGCTGGTACAGGATCACGGCATGCGTTCCTTGGTCTCCACGACTGGAGTCCAATGGGGGCAAGGCCGTTTTCCCAGGTTCGTATAGTAGAACCTTTGCGCGTGATACGCCACTTTACATAGGAACAGAGCGGACTGGAAAATGCCGTAATGGATTTTCTCGGGGAAGGGCGCGGCGGCCAGTTTCGAACTGTCCCGAGCGCGACGTCCCCACTTCGCATGCGTATTTCGGGTCTGCGGGAAAAAGCATTCCATCCGCTCCAGCTCGAGGCGCATGCGCTGATACTTGCGAAACATTCCGCGCAGCGTCTCGGGTGGCCGGTAACGAATTCCCGTCTCCACACAGCGAATCGCGTGAGGCCCGGCGCGGCTCAGCAACTCGCGTGAAAGGTAAATGTCGTCGCCGCGTATGCCCGCCGTCAGATTCAGGAAGGGGGAATCCGATTCCGGCTCCCATCGCAACTCGTGCGGCTTGGGAATGTCCCAGTGCCGGATTGCGAAGAACTGTCCGTTCAGGTAG
>Ga0105237_10008024_pt1 | contig 11487 bp, 9 predicted proteins | sample KBSC24metaG_FD_81520 | JGI IMG/M metagenome (GOLD analysis project Ga0105237, IMG submission 81520) | Corn rhizosphere microbial communities from Kellogg Biological Station, Michigan, USA - KBS C2-4 metaG | ecosystem: Host-associated > Plants > Roots > Rhizosphere > Soil | place: Michigan, USA... | reverse complement strand
GGTGCCTGAACTGCGCGAGCACGCCGCGGTCGCGGCAGCCGAAGAACTCCGAGCCTGCATCTCCGACGACGATCAGCGCGTGTCCGCTGCACAGGTAGCGCGTGTTCGGCGCGGCGCCCGCGTTGAGCCAGAAGCGGTCGTAGCAGAACCGCTGTTCAAAATCGATCAGGTGCTGCTCGGCATACGGCAGCGTGGCACCGTCGCCGAGGCCGCCGTTGTCGGTGCCGCCCGCGCCGGTGACCAGGCCGAGACGGATGAAGTCGTTGCGCGAGAGCGCGCGCGGGTCGTCGAGCGAGAGGTAGCCCATCAGCGGCATCCGGTAGTACTCGATCTGCCGGAAGCGCAGCGCACCGGGGTCCTCCGAGTGGTCGCTGACGAGCGGGCGCAGCAGGTAGGCCCAGTGCGACGACAGGCGCGGCGCGCGGTGCTCGCACACATGGGAGAGAAAGGCTTCGCGGTCGCGCGCATCGGAGCTGGCGAGCACCGCGCCATTGGCATCCAGCCATTCGACGCTGGTCACGGTGTGCAGCGGCTCGCCCTGCGCGTCCCAGCCCGATGGGTAGCCGCGGCCGAAGCGGTAGAGCAGTTCCTGCGCTTGCGCGAGCCTCAGGTCGGTCGCCCCGACCTCGACGTTGAGCAGCACGACGTCGACATCGAAGAAGAAGTACAGGTCGATGTGCACGACCTCCAGCATGAGCGGCGCGTCGCCGCGTTTCGGGACGACGCGAATCTGGCGCACATCGTCGCGGCGGAACACGCGCATCGGTGCGTCGGCGTCGCGCGAGGCGGTGCTATGCCTCGAGCGCCCGTCGCCGTACAGGAATCGCTGCACGTACGGCAGGAAGGTGACGAACTCGTTGTAGTGGCGTTCGTGAAAGCGCGCGCTGTCGCCGGTGTACTCGTCGTCGATCTCGCGCCACGGCGAGGTCTCGCTCAGCTCGCGCAGCACCTGCCACGGTGTGCGCCGGACGCCGGCGGAATCTGGCGGCACCGGCATCAGGCGCAGCGGCCACAGCAGGATCTGGCGAAGCTGCCGCACCATCGGCGCGGCTGCCGGCGTGGCAGCCAGGGAATCTGCGCCTTCGAGCGCGGTCGACAGAGGGTTGCGCGTCATGCTGCCAGTGTAGGCAGCATGCGCCGTGCCGTCAGCGAGGATTCTCTCGAATGCCCGGAACGGTCATGGGCGGCCGTACTCCGTCACGCTCGGCGCACGTGTTTGCCGTCGACGCGAACCCGATCGCCGACGCGCAGCCCCTCGAGGCGCGGCTCGGTGAAGGTGCGCGCCTGGCCGTTGTCGAGCCGCACGCTGACCCGGTAACCGACGATCCGCTTGTTCATGTTGCGCTCGACGTTGTTGCCGGCCACGGCGCCACCGGCCGCACCGAGCACGGTCATCGCGGCCCGCCCGTTGCCATGGCCGAACTGGTTGCCGACCACTCCGCCGAGAACACCGCCGATCACCGCGCCCTTGCCAGTGCCGGGCGGGCGCTCCCGGATCGGCTCGATCGCGCGCACCTCCCCCATCAGCGCGACCTTGGCAGGTCGCACGGCGGCGGTGCGTACAGCCGGCGACGGCGCTGGGGCAGGCGACGCCACTGCCGGTACCTGCGCGGCCGGCACCTGTGCGGCCGGCGCTGCGGTCGGGACCGGTACCGGCGCGGCGAGCGGTACTGGCGTCACTTCCGGCGCACGCGGCGGCACCGGTGTGCCGACGCGGGCCTCTGGCACTACGTCGTTCGGTGCGACCGCAGCGCCGGACTTCGGGGCGACTGCCGTCGGCTCGGGCCCCGCAGGTTGCTTCGGCCCGCATGCCGCGAGGGCGAACAGCAGTGGCGCGCTCCACCACAGCCACTTCGATCTGTTCATGTCCGGTCAACCCTTTCGGTTCCGTTTGGGTTATTGAATGATCCGTCGGAGCCGACAGAGTTCGTATCAGGCAGTGTCAACGGTGAACGGTGTAGGCCCCGTCCTACCATTCGTCGCAGACCGTGCCGATTCTCGAAACGCGCTTGCCGGCCGACGATCGCGGCAATGACTTCAGCTCCAGGAGAACGACATGGCGAGCGACATGGCAGGCGACGACGCGCAATGGGTCGAGGACGTGCGCCGATGGGTGGCCGCGCAGTCACGTTCCGGCGACGAAGCCGATACGTCCGAGCTTGGCTACGAAGCCGCCGATCCCGCGCTGCAGGCACGCCACTGGCCGGAGCCGATCAGCCCGCGCGAGCCGTACCGCTCGGTTTGAACTCGCTCGAGCCCGGCGCTCACCAGGCGTCGATCCCGTGGCTGGCTGCCTCGGCGCGGCGGGTCGAAGCAAGCCCGGCAGCGAGCCATCGGCGCGTGTTGGCCGGGTCGATCACCGCGTCCAGCTCGAGCGTGGCCGCCATGTTGATCGCCTTGCCCTTCGCGTAGTGCTCGTCCACATGGCGCTCGAAGAGCGCATCGCGCTGCGGGCCCTCGGGAACGGCCGCCAGTTCCTTGCGATAACCGAGCCGCACGGCCCCTTCCAGCCCCATCGCACCGAACTCGCCGCTCGGCCAGGCAGCCGTCAGTGCCGGCATGTGAAACCCGCCGCCCGTCATCGCCATCGCACCGAGCCCGTAGCCCTTGCGCAGCACGATGGCGAGCAGGGGCACTCGCAGATGAGCCGCCGCAATGAACATCCGGCTGACATGACGAACCTGCGCTCGGGCCTCGATGTCGGGTCCGACCATGAAGCCCGGCGTGTCGACCAGCGAGACGATGGCCAAGCCGTGCGCGTTGCACAGCTGCATGAAGCGCGCGGCCTTGTCGGCCGCATCGGCATCGATCGCGCCGCCCAAGTGAGCCGGGTTGCTCGCCAACAGGCCGATCGGCCGACCTTCGATGCGCGCCAGCGCGGTGAAGATTCCGACGCCGAATTCGGCGCGCAGCTCGAGCAGCGAATCGGTGTCGGCGACCTGCCGCATCACCTCGCGCATGTCGTAGACGCGCACGCGGTTCTCCGGCAGCACGCTGCGCAACGCATCAGGGTCGCCTGCCGCCCATTTGGCGGTCCGGCCCTGGAAGTAGCCGAGATAACGACGCGCCGCGGCGACGGCGGCGGCTTCGTCATCCACCAGCACGTCGATCACCCCGTTGGGCGATTGAACCTGGCTCGGCCCGATCTGCTCCGGCGCGAACACGCCGAGGCCGCCGCCCTCGACCATCGCCGGCCCGCCCATGCCGATGTTGCTGCCACGCGTCGCGATGATCACGTCGCTGCAGCCGAGCAGCGCCGCATTGCCGGCAAAGCAGCGCCCGGCGGCGATGCCGATCACCGGCACCTGGCCGCTCAGGCGGGCGTAGCTGGCAAACGTCGTGACGTGCAGCCCGGCGACGACCGGCATGTCGACGTCGCCGGGCCGGCCGCCGCCGCCTTCGGCGAACAACACGACCGGAAGCCGGTTCTGCAACGCGATGTGGAGCATGCGGTCGGTCTTCGCGTGGTTGCGCATGCCCTGCGTGCCGGCGAGCACGGTCGCGTCGTAGGCCATCACGACGGCGCGCGAACGTTCGTCGCCGAACAGCTCGCGGTTGATGCTGCCGATGCCTGTGACCATGCCGTCGGCCGGCGTGTTCTTCAGCAGGTCGTCGAGCTCGCGGCGGCCGCGCTGCGCGGCGATCGCGAGCGCGCCGTATTCGACGAAGCTGTCGGCATCGCACAGGTCGGCGATGTTTTCACGCGCGGTGCGCAGGCCCAGTGCGTGGCGCTTCGTGACAGCCTGCGGCCGGTTTGCGTCGAGCGTGAACGCGTGGCGTGCGAACACCTCCTGCAGATCGGCGCGCAGTGTGGCGCTCGACGGCATTTCGGCGCGCGACCCGGCCTCGACATGCGAGCGCTCATGCGGCGAAACAACCGGCCCGAGCCGCATCAGCAACTCGCCTTCGGCGAGCTGGTCGCCTGCCGCGACGAGCAGCTCGGTGACCTGCGCCGCCTGTTCAGCGCGCACCTCGTGCTCCATCTTCATGGCTTCGAGAATCAGCAGGGTCTGGCCGGCGGCAACGGCCTGGCCTGGGCCGACGCAGACCTCGACAACGGTGCAAGCCATCGGCGCGTGGATCTTGTCGTGATGATGCATGGGGCGCATGTCTCCTGGCGGGCGACTGTAGCGCCCCGAATCGCGTATCGTCGCGCCTTCGCGCCTCCCATCAACCCTCCGAAAGCCCCCATCACGCAACCATGAACCGTTCATCGTTTGCCCGGTCTGCCGCATCGATCTGCGCGCTGATCGGGGCGCTGGCCTGTGTCCAGGCCTCTGCGGCCGCGGCGATCCCGCCGGCTGCGAACACACCGTATCCCGGCACCCTGACCCTGCAAGTCGACGCGAGCGATCTGGATCGCCGGATCTTCCGCGTCAAGGAAACGATTCCGGTCAAGCCCGGCCCGCTGACGCTGGTCTATCCGCGCTGGCTGCCCGGCAACCACGCGCCGACCGGCAAGATCGGCCAGCTTGCCGGTCTGAAGATCTCGAGCGGCGGCAGCCCCGTCGAGTGGCGCCGCGACCCGATCGAGCCGTTCGCGTTCCATCTCACCGCGCCGCCGGGTGCAAGTGCGCTCGACCTCGAGTTTCAGTTCCTCTCGCCGACCGGCGAGGCGAGCGGCCGGATCGTCGTGACGCCCGAGATGCTGAACCTGCAGTGGAACTCCGTGCTGCTGCTGCCGGCCGGCCATGCGGTACGCGGCATCACGGTCAAGCCGAGCCTGCGGCTGCCCGAAGGCTTCACGGCCGGCACCGCGCTCGACGTCGCCAGCCAGAGCGGCGCTCGCACCGAATTCAAGCCGGTCGACGCCGACACGCTGGTCGATTCTCCTGTGTTCGCCGGCAAGTACCGCAAACGATTCGACCTGGACCCGGAGGCGACGCGCGCAGGCCGGCCGCCGGTGTTCCTGAGCATCGTGGCCGACTCGCCCGAAGAACTCGATGTCAAGCCCGAACAGCTCGCGGCGCACCGCTCGCTCGTCGAGCAGGCCGACAAGGTATTCGGCACGCGGCACTTCCCGCGCTACGAGTTCCTGCTCGCCGTCACCGATCAGCTCGGCGGCATCGGCCTCGAGCACCATGGCTCGAGCGAGAACAGCGCGCACCTCGGGCACTTCACGACGAAGGCGAAGAACTCATACGCCCGCGATCTGCTGGCCCATGAATACACGCACTCGTGGAACGGCAAGTTCCGCCGCCCGGCCGACCTGTGGACGCCCGACTTCATGACGCCGATGCAAGGCACGCTGCTGTGGATGTACGAGGGCCAGACCCAGTTCTGGGGCGACGTGCTCGCGGCGCGCTCCGGGCTGATGCCGCTGGCCGACGTGCGCGAGGAGCTCGCGAATATCGCCGCGTCGCTCGACTCACGCGCGGGTCGCGAATGGCGCAACCTGCAGGACACGACGACCGAGCCGATCGTCAGCGAGCGCAGGGCACACAGCTGGGTCAGCTGGCAGCGCAGCGCGGAGTACTACGACGAGATGGTGCTGGTCTGGCTGGAGGCCGACATGCTGATCCGCGAGCAGTCGGCGGGGCGGCGTTCGCTCGACGACTTCGCACGCGCCTTCTTCGGCCCGACGCTCAAGCGCGCCCCGACCGAAACGACGCCGCTGACCTACACCTTCGACGACGTCGTCGCCGAGCTGAACCGCGTGCAGCCCCATGACTGGGCTGCCTTCCTGCGCACCCGCCTGGACACGCACAAGAACGACACGCTGCTCAACGGGCTGACCCGCGCCGGCTGGCGCCTTGCGTGGCGCGAGAAGCCGACCGAGTACTACAAGAACGTGATGGAGGGGCACCGGCGCAAGGCCGACGACTTCCTCTATTCGCTCGGCTTCGACGTCGGGAGGGAAGGCAAGCTGAAGAACCTGCGCTGGGGCAGCCCGGCGTTCGACGCCGGGCTGGACGATGCCGCGCAGCTGCTCGCGGTCAACAACCGCGCCTACACGTCGGATCGGCTTGCCGAGGCGATCACTGCGGCGAAGACGAGCAAGGCGCCGATCCAGCTGCTCGTGAAGGACGGCGATGCCTTCCGAACGGTATCGATCGCCTACAGCGGCGGGCTGCGGTACCCGACGCTCGAACGCATCGAAGGCACCGAGGACCGCCTGCAGCTCGTGCTGCAGCCGAAGTGACGCGATCCTCCCTCAGGCGTACGCGTTCGGGTAACGATCGAGCGTGAGCCCGGCGAGGTCGACGCCGGGCGCGCGGCCCGAAATCACGTCGGCCATCACGCGGCCGGTGCCGGCCGCCATCGTCCAGCCGAGCGTGCCGTGGCCGGTCGCGAGGTACAGGTTCGGCACCCGGGTGGCGCCGACGACCGGCGTGCCGTCCGGCGTCATCGGGCGCAGCCCGCACCAGAATTCGGCCCGCGCGACGTCGCCGCCGCGCGGGAACAGGTCGGACACGACATGCGTGAACGTCTCGCGCCGCGCCTCGTGCAGCTTCAAGGTGTACCCGGCCAGCTCGGCGGTACCGCCGACACGGATGCGATCGCCGAGCCGGGTCACCGCGACCTTGTGGGTTTCGTCCATCACGGTCGACTCGGGCGCGCCGTTCGCATCGGTGATCGGCACCGTGATCGAGTAGCCCTTGACCGGGTACACCGGAATCCGGATTCCGACACGCCGCAGCAGCAGCGGCGAATAGCTGCCGAGCGCGACCAGGTACGCATCGGCCTTCAGGGTGCCGGTGTCGGTGACGACACCATCGATCTGCTTTCCGGCGAGCTTCAGCGCGCTGATGCGCGTGCCGTAGCGAAACGTGACCCCTTGCTGCACCGCCAGCGCGGCGAGGTTCTGCGTGAACTTGAAGCAGTCGCCGGTCTCGTCGCCGGGCAGGCGCAGGCCACCGGCGAACTTCTCGCGCACCTGCGCAAGGGCCGGCTCGTTGCGGATGCAGCCGTCGCGATCCAGCACTTCGTAGGCAACGCCGTAGCGCTTCAGGATCTCGATGTCGGCCGCCGTGCCGTCGAACTGCGCCTGGGTGCGAAACAGTTGCAAGGTGCCCTGGGTGCGCTCGTCGTAGCGGATGCCGGTCTGCGCACGCAACTCCTTCAGGCAGTCGCGGCTGTACTCGGCAAGCCGGACCATCCGGCCCTTGTTGATCTCGTAGCGCGCGCTGGTGCAGTTGCGCAGCATCGCGAGGCCCCAGCGGATCAGCCCCAGATCGATGTTGGGCCGGATCACCAGCGGCCGGTGCCGCATCAGCAGCCACTTGATCGCCTTGATCGGCACGCCGGGCCCGGCCCAAGGCGCCGAATAGCCGGGCGAGACCTCGCCTGCATTGCCGTAACTCGTTTCAAGGGCGGCCGCTGGCTGGCGGTCGACCACCGTGACCTCGTGCCCGGCCAGCGCGAGCTGGTAGGCGCTCGTAACCCCGATGACCCCACTGCCCAGAACCAACACCTTCATCCGATCCTCCCACGGCCGACGGGCCGTGGGGCGCAGTGTATCGAGGCGTTGGTTGTGGTCCGCTTACGGCGCCGCTGCGGCGCTGAGCTCGAGCGTGCCGAACATCTCGCGCACCGGGCGCGTCTCCGGCAGCACGTAAACGACGCCGCGGCGCTTGCCGAGGCTGGCCGCAACGATGCGATCGTAGAACTCGACCGGCACGACGACGCAGCCGAACGAGATGCGATGCTCGGCAGCATCCTGCGAGCTGAGCCGTTCGGCGCGCCGCTCCAGAGCAGGTGCCGGACGAAGCCGGTGAATCGCGAGCGAGGCTTCGTAGTCGACCCACACAATGTCTTCGCCCTTGTCGTTGTGGCCGGGCTCGGTGTTGAAGCGCCCGGCCGGGGTCGTGCGTTCGGTCGGCAGCAGGCTGCTCGGGCTGCGTTGCGCGATGTCGGGCACCGACAAGTCACCGGGCGCAAGGCCGATCAATACCGGCGAAACGCCGAGCACCCTGCCCTGCGCTTCGAACACGTATATCCGCGCGTCGCGCTTGTCGACTATCGCGAAAGGCTGACCCTGATGATCACCGCTTTCGAGCACCCAGTTCGCCGCGTAACGCGCATCGAGCGAGGCGCGTTCGCCGGCAAAGTCGGCACCGCTGCTTGCCGCATTGCTGACCGTTACACACAAACACAGAACGGCCGCGGCGCACAGCGCCTTGCCACGACGAACCATCTCGCCAATCCTTCCCCGAAGACTTCCCGGCTTGGCCGACGAGGTCCGTGGGCAAGCGAAACGAATTGTCGCGGACTGTTGCTCCGCGTTGGGAAATCCCGGGCGTCGCGGCCGGATTTGCGTTACAGGTCAGCCGCGCTTTTCGTGACGGATTGACGTCTGGATTGTCGAGTTGCGGGCGACGTAGGCGGGAAACACATCGGCCAGCGCCTTGCGCTCCGGCAGCACGTAAACGACGGCTTGCGATGCGCCCAGCAGCGGCTTCATGACCGCATCGAAGAACTCGACCGGGATATTGATGCAGCCGTACGAGATGCGCCGGTCTTCAGCGGCGCCTGTGGCGAGGCGTTGGAGCCGGTGCTCTTTGGGATCGACGATGCGCACGCGGTGCATCGACACCGCCGCGTCGTAGTCGACCCAGATCACTTCCTCGCCGGAGGCGTTGCGGCCCGGGTGGCTGATGAAGCGTCCGGCAGGCGTGGTCTTTTCTTCCGGGCGCACCTGATCCATTGGGCGCTGGCCAATTCCGGCGACCGAGTCGTCGCCGGGGGCCGCGCCCAGCAGGACTCGGCTCGTGCCGACGAGACGGGCGTCGGCATTGAACACATAGATCTGCGCGGCGCGCTTGTCGAGGATCGCGAACGCGAGGCGCCGGTTGTCGCGCGATGTGGCGACCCAGTCGGCGATCCCGCGGGCATCGTCGCCCGGTTGGACCTCGCCGAACTCGGCGGCCTGCGGCGCAGCAGGGATGGCGACCGCAAGTGCGGGAGGGGCGCTGCGAGACGAGAGGCGGCTCGTTGCCGAGCCGCTGGGTTGGATGGTGACGGCGAGTACCGCAATGCCGATCAGAACGCCTTGTTTCAGGCCAGCGTACACGCCGGCCCGATCAGCGATCAGATCGGCGAATTTCACGGTACTCACTCTGAACCGCGATCAGTTGCGGTCGGCCTTCGGTGCGGGCTCGCTCGACGGCGTCGAGCTGGTGTCGGTCGAGCTCGGTGCCGCGCTCGAGTCGCTCGACGGTGGCGTGCTGCTCGAGGGCATGCTCGTTGAAGGCGAGGTCGAAGTCGACGGGGAAGTCGAGGTCGACGGCGAGGTGGAACTCGGGCCGGCCGTCGGATTCTGCGACTGCTCGGCCGCCGGCGCTCCTTGCGTCGGAGGGGTCGAGCTGCTGTCGGTGGTCTGCGCGTACGCAAAGCTGATCGCGCCAACGATCGTCGCGGCTGCCACTGCGGTGGTCAATGTCTTCGATGCTGTCATATCGATACTCCTTCGTGGTCAAGAGGCCTCAGGCCTTCGGATGGGAGGGGCCGGCCCGGTGGATGACCAGCTAGCTTCAGGTTAGGGGTGCGATGGACACGCGGGCATCGGTCATCGGCGACAGCCCATGTAGGACAAGCACGGTCACGAAATGCTACGAAAATGGCGTACCGACAAGGAGCTCCATGCCATTCGTTCCCGACTACGTGGCCCCGGCCAGCTTCACCGATCCAGCCGCCGCGCTGGCCCAGGTGCGTGCGATTTATGAAGCCAGCATCGCGCACCTGCGCGCGGCGCTGGTCGACTTCGTTGCGGGCGGCACCAGCGCGGCGCGCGTGCGCGCGTGTTACCCGTTCGTGCGAGTCCACACCGATACGGTCGCGCGCGCCGACTCGCGCCTGAGTTACGGCTTCGTTGCCGGGCCAGGCACCTACGAAACGACGCTGACCCGGCCAGACCTGTTCTCGAACTACTACCTCGAGCAGTTCCGGCTGCTCCTGAAGAACCATCACATCTCGCTCGAGGTGGGCACCAGCGCGCAGCCGATCCCGGTGCACTTCTCGTTCGCCGAGAACGACCACATCGAAGGCAACCTGAGCGCGGAGCGCCGGCTGCTGATGCGCGACCTGTTCGATCTGCCCGATTTGAACGCGATGGACGACGGCATCGCGAACGGCACCTTCGAGTCCGGCCCGGGCGAGCCGCACCCGCTGTCGCTGTTCACCGCACCACGGGTCGACTACTCGCTGCACCGGCTGCGCCACTACACGGGCACCGCACCCGAGCACTTCCAGAACTTCGTGCTGTTCACGAACTACCAGTTCTACATCGACGAGTTCGTGCGCCTCGGCCACGACACGATGAAGAGCAGCGCGGCCGCGCAGGATTACGTTGCGTTCGTCGAGCCGGGCAACGTCGTGACGAGGCGCAACGGTCTCGCGCCCGAACCAGGCGACGAACTCGGCGCTCCGCCGCCGCGCCTGCCGCAGATGCCGGCCTACCACCTGGTGCGTGCCGACGGCAGCGGGATCACGATGGTCAACATCGGCGTCGGTCCGGCCAATGCGAAGACCATCACCGACCACATCGCGGTGCTGCGCCCGCATGCCTGGATCATGCTCGGCCACTGCGCGGGGTTGCGCAACACGCAGCAGCTCGGCGACTACGTGCTCGCCCACGGCTACGTGCGCGAGGATCACGTGCTCGACGAAGAACTGCCGCTGTGGGTGCCGATCCCGGCGCTCGCCGAAGTGCAGGTGGCGCTCGAGTCGGCGGTCGAGGAGATCACTCAGCTCAAGGGCTACGAGCTCAAGCGCATCATGCGCACCGGCACGGTGGCGTCGACCGACAACCGCAACTGGGAGTTGCTGCCCTCACATCATGCGGTGAGCACGCCGGAGCGCCGCTTCAGCCAGAGCCGGGCCATCGCGCTCGACATGGAAAGCGCCACGATCGCGGCGAACGGCTTTCGCTTCCGGGTGCCCTACGGCACGCTGCTGTGCGTCAGCGACAAGCCGCTGCACGGCGAGATCAAGCTGCCGGGCATGGCGAACCACTTCTATCGCGAGCGCGTGGACCAGCACCTGCGGATCGGCATTCGCGCGATCGAACGGCTTCGCGAGGCCGGCGTCGACCAGTTGCACAGCCGCAAGCTCAGGAGCTTTGCGGAAGTGGCGTTTCAGTAGCAGCAGGGGCGACGTCGCTCGACGCGGCGTGCTGCGGGCGCAGCCGGGCAAGTCCGGCGGCGAAGAAGAACGGCAAGGCCAGCACCATGCACCAGCCGGGCCCGCCGATGTGACGCCACCAGGCGAGCTCCTGCACCGTGGACGGAAGGTTCGGCGGGTACAGCATGCCGAACAGCAGAATGCCGGCGCCCGCCCAGGCCGGCCAGCGCGGCGCCCCAGCGCTCGGGAAGCACAACATCGCCGCCATCGGCACGAACGTCATCAGCAGCAGGCTGGCGTGCCGAGGATTGGTCTGCGGGCTGAACGCCAGATCGAGCGCAATCAGCGCCGACCATTCGAGCAGGACGAGCAGCCGCCACGGTCGCGCATCCTGTTCGGCGGCGCTCGGCCACACCGTCAGCCCGC
>Ga0105237_10008023_pt1 | contig 11489 bp, 6 predicted proteins | sample KBSC24metaG_FD_81520 | JGI IMG/M metagenome (GOLD analysis project Ga0105237, IMG submission 81520) | Corn rhizosphere microbial communities from Kellogg Biological Station, Michigan, USA - KBS C2-4 metaG | ecosystem: Host-associated > Plants > Roots > Rhizosphere > Soil | place: Michigan, USA... | reverse complement strand
CGGGGTGATATACAAGGATCTGCTGATCATGGGGGACCGGGTGTCGGAGGGGAGCGATGCGGCGCCTGGCCATATACGTGCGTATGATGTCCATACGGGACAGATACGATGGATATTCCATACCATTCCCCAGCCGGGTGAATATGGATATGATACATGGGAGGATAGCATAGCTTATAAACATATCGGCGGCGCGAATTGCTGGTCGGGTTTTAGTCTGGATGAAAAGAGGGGTATCGTCTTTGCGCCTACCGGCAGCGCCTCCTTTGATTTCTATGGCGGGAAGCGTAAGGGGCAGGGGTTGTTTGCCGACTGTCTGCTGGCGCTGGATGCGGCCACCGGTAAAAGGATCTGGCATTTCCAGGAGATACATCATGATACATGGGACAAGGACCTGCCTACTCCTCCGGCGCTGGTCACGGTAATGCATAATGGACAAAGCATCGATGCGGTGGCGCAGCCTACGAAGACCGGCTTTGTCTTTCTTTTGGATCGGGAGACGGGGAATTCTCTTTTCCCCATCCAGGAGCGGCCTGTGCCTGGCAATTCCGCGCTGCCGGGGGAGGAACTGTCCGCTACACAGCCTTTCCCAACTTTACCAAAACCATTTGTACGTCAGACCTTTTCGGACAGCGATGTCAACACCCTGCTGCCCGACAGTTCCATACAGGATATCCGCCGCCGGCTTAAGGGGTATCATACCGGCAATATCTTCAACCCCATGTCGAAGGAAGGCACCGTTGTGATGCCCGGTCTGGATGGGGGGGCGGAATGGGGCGGGCCCGCCTATGATCCTGCTACGGGATGGCTGTATCTGAATGCCAATGAGATGGCGTGGGTAATTACGATAGCGGATGTACCTCCTGTAAAAACCACACCTACTACCTATCTGGAGGCGGGGAAAGAACTGTATGCGCGTAACTGTATCAGCTGTCATGGCCCCGACAGGAAGGGCAGCGGCAACTATCCGGCCCTGTTGAATTTGGGTTCCAGGTACAATGCTTCGAGCTTTTCGACATTGGTGGGGGCAGGCCGGCGAATGATGCCTGCTTTTAAGCAACTGTCGGATGAGGAGAAGGGGGCGTTGGCATCTTTTGTACTGGATAACAAGCAAATTCAGAAGAAGCCTTTTGTCGCCGCGGCCAAGCCGGTAGATAGTTTTTTGAATCTGCCTTATACGATCACGGGGTATAACAAATTCCTCAGCAAGGAGGGGTATCCTGCTCTTCGGCCGCCCTGGGGGACGCTGAGCGCCATCAATCTGAACACCGGAGGGTTGGAGTGGAAGACGCCGCTGGGCGAGTATCCGGAGCTGGCTGCCCGCGGGATCGTTACGGGGACTGAGAATTATGGCGGCGCTGTAGTGACGGCGGGTGGGCTGCTGTTTATTGCGGCTACCCGGGATGGTAAGCTCAGGGCCTTTAACAAGCGGACCGGGAAGGTGTTGTGGGAGACAGTGCTGCCGGCGCCGGGATTTGCTACGCCGGCTGTATATTCAGCCGGAGGGAGGGAGTACCTGGTGCTGGCCTGTGGAGGTGGAAAGCTGGGGACTGCGTCGGGGGATAGTTATGTGGCGTATGCGCTGCCGCGCTAAAATAAAAGTGATGCTTACTCGTATAAAACAGGTATTCAATAAGCTGCTTTTTTGTTGGAAAGTAAGCGGGCATGCAAATACCTTTTTCAGTTTAATAAAGGAGACTAAGAAGCAGGGTAGGTTGAGCAATGGAGGGGCAGCACGTGTTTATCAGCTGAACATCACCGGTGAATACACCGATGTTTATCTACGTACCTCTGCCGGCGATATCGCCATGTTGTATGAGATATTCCTTTACAAGTCCTACTCCTTTAGCGGAATGGATGGCTTTCATCCAAAAATAATTGTGGACCTGGGTGCGCATATAGGCATGTCTGCTCTGTTCTTTCAGTCTGCATACCCCGATGCTGCTGTCTATTCCATCGAGCCTGATATCGACAATTTTGAGCTATTGAGGAAAAATACGCTCAGCAAGCGTCAAATAGCGGTACTACAGGCTGCCATAAGCGATGTGGATGGAAGTGCGGTAGTTGCAAAGAGTCAGTTTGGTTATAATTCTGTCGTGGTTACGGGGGAGGCGACCGGCAGGCCTATCCGTACGATGACCATGGCAACGCTTTTACGGGAGTTACATATTTTTCAGATCGACCTGCTTAAGGTGGATATCGAGGGGTATGAGAAGAAAATTTTCTCCGGCGATACCGATTGGCTTGGGGTCGTGGGGCGAATCATTATCGAGGTCCATTCGCCGGAGGATGAGGCTGTTTGCAGGACGGCTTTGAGGGGGCATAATTTTTCCGTTGTGAAACTGGATAAGATAGCGGATAATATCTTATATGCCCTCAGATCTTGATAAAGATCTTTCTCATATACAAAAACCAGCAAATATACCAGTTCATTAAAAAAGCAAGTGCGCAGCCGATCAGGCGGATGCCCATCACCGGTATATGGATCAGCGGCAGGTAGCCGCCCGTCAGCTTGTCCGCATAATCATCGATGCCGCCGCCCACTGTATTCATCCAGAGATAAATAAACAGGGAATTGACGCCTACGACGGAAAAGAACCAGACAAATTTTTGATGACCCCGGGTATCTATCCACCAGTAAAAAAAGGCCAGTCCGAGCAGACACCATCCGCCGGAAGCGAGTGTAAAGGAAGAGGTGGCGATCCGCTTGATGATCGGCGTTACCGTCCAGCCGAGGCCAAAGCCGGCAATCAGCAATGCCAGTCCTGCCAGACCCAGTCCTCTCCATTTTTCTGTGTCTGTTCTTTGCGAAAGGAGGAACTTGCCGGCCAGCGCTCCCCAGATCGTATGGCAGGCCGTTGGGATACAGTTGATGGTTACCCATCCGCCCGGGCTTGTCTTATGCATCAGGAGCAGGTCGATGTAATTGCCAAAATTGTGTTGATCCGTAAAGGGCTGGTCGAATCCGGGGATCCGGATACAGCGGTATAGCAGCTCCGTCAATACCAGCAGGCCAAGGCTGAAAAGGATCTGGTATCGGACAGGCCATTGGAAAATGAGAAAGGCGACCAGGGTGGTAAATGCGAGCTGGACCAGGACATTCCACAATTCGAAGCTGAGACCGCTGGGATGGACGGACCGGATAAAGATACCCCAGAACAGGAGTAAGCCTGAACGTTTCAGCACCTTTAGGAATGATTGCCGCCAGGGTACTCCCTTTACCTGCTGTTGATGCAGCGAATAAGCCATTGCCGTCCCGGCGATGAACATGAACCCCGGCTGGATAAGGTCCCAGAAACGGAGCCCATTCCAGGGATGGTGGAACAGCTGATCGACCAGCGGCATGTATACAGTTCCTTTGGCGGCTTCTGCCAGGCGTTCATATAAATCCGTGGCTTCCAGCATCAGCATGACCATGATAAAGCCGCGCATAAAATCCAAAGACAGCAATCGCTTCATGATATTTTTTCCATTTTTGGCGTGACATAATGAATAAGGACCCAGGCCACGAGGAAAGAGGTACCACAAACCAGGAAAATGATATTGTATCCGGCCACGATATTACCGGCATGTTTATAAAAATCCAGGATGAACCCTATAAAGATAGGGAAGAGGAAGCTGCCGATGGCGCCTGCCATTCCACCCAGTCCCACCACGGAGCTGATCGCTGATTTGGGGAACATGTCGGGCACGATGGCAAAGATATTTGCGCTCCAGGCCTGGTTGGCTGCTGCGGAGAGGCTGATGAGCGCTACGACGACCCATAGATCCGTGGTATAACGGGTGATGATGATCGGGATCACGCAGGCAGCTGCTGCCAGCAGGGCTGCCTTTCTTGCTTTATAGACAGGCCAGCCTTTTTTGATCAGCCAGGAGGAGAGCTGACCGCCGCCGAGGCTTCCGATCATGGTACCTGCGTATACGATCACCAGCGGCAGGCTGGGTTTGCGAAGGTCGAGGTGAAAGTGGGCGCTGAAATAGGAGGGAAGCCAGAAGAGGAAGAAGAACCAGATGGGGTCCGTAAAGAATTTGCCGATGATAAAGGCCCAGGTTTGGGGGAGTTTTAGTAATTGTCCCCAGGAGAACTGCACTGCCGGGACGGCAGCTGGCCGGGTCTTTGCCGGGGCAGTCGACTCCTGTTCTTCGCTCTGTATATAGGCGAGCTCCGCAGGCGTCACGCGAGGATGTGTGGCCGGCACCCGGTATACCCGCAGCCAGCCGATGAGCCAGAGGAAGCCCAGGGCACCGGTGACTATAAAAGCTGCCTGCCAGCCGTAGGAAGCCAGCAACCAGGGAACAAGCAAAGGACCGGCACAAGCGCCGATGTTGCAGCCCGAGTCGAGGATGCCAATGGCCAACGCCCTTTCTTTGGCTGGGAACCATTCACCTACCGTCTTCACACCGGCGGGGTAATTCCCCGACTCGCCAAGACCCAGGAGCGCCCGCACGAAGCCAAAGCCGAGTGTGCTTCTGACAACGGCGTGCAGCATTGCCACCGTGCTCCATACTGCCACTGAGATCGTATAACCGAGCCGGGTGCCTATTCTGTCGATGATCTTTCCATAGACCAAAAGACCGATGGCATAACAGACTGTAAACGCCATTACGATCCTGCTGTAATCCGTTTCCGTCCAGCTGAACACCTTTTCCAGCTCCGGCTTCAGCAGACCAAAGATCTGCCGGTCGATGTAATTGATGGTGGTGGCTGCGAAAAGAAGCATACAAATGAACCAGCGATAGTTTCCGGGCATAGATGTTGATTTAATCGATGTCTCCCGACAACCGGGGATACCATTTCAATGCGTTGCCAAAATAAATTTTATCCACTACCTGCCGGGGCAGCTTCATTCCTCTGAAGGCGCCCTGTACTTTTGGTACGGTCATCGTGTCATCGGTCGTAAAGAAACGCCAGTGCCTTAGCCAGACCTCGTGTGCATGTTTTTTCAATCCTTCGCAGCCCGTTATATGGTCGTTGACGATGTCCATGGCCTCGTGGCGCATGTCCGTCCCGTAGATGAGCCTGTCCTGGTACCTGATAAAAAAATCATGTACCTTCTGCCATTGGGTCAAAGCCTGGTATTGCAGGTGCGAGACTCGTTCCGCCAGGTCCACTGCCATGTTGGGGTATTTATCCAGCCTTTTGGCCAGCTCGTCCACGCTCCATTCCAGGCTTCCCAGGTGGGCGCCTACGAAGGTGAGGTCGGGATGTTTTTCAAGCATATGGTCACGGGCACGGATATACGTGGCGTAGGAGGGACGGTCCGGATGCAGGTACATGTATTCCTGTGGATGTGCGGCTGCATAGTCCCGATTGCCTTTTACCGTCATTTTATCCAGGGGCAGCCAGGAATTCCGGTGCTCGCCTAAATGGCCTATCAGGGTAATGCCTTTTTTCGCGATAAAATCCAGTATGGGGTCGAAGCGTGGATCGTCGATCATCACCAGGTGTCCGCTGGTATCCTTTAGTTCCAGGCCTACATTCTTCCAGACCTTTACCGCGACGGCGCCATGCGAGAACGCCTGCTCCAGCCAGGCCGTCACTTCCCGATGCCAGCCTGTGTCGTTAAAATGTTTTAATGAGAAGGCTGCCGCGTAAGCCACGCGGCCCGGGAATGCCTGTACTTCATGTAACGCAAAGCCCTGTTGTTCTTCCAGCGGCGTACCATCGGTGGTATATACGTTGATGTTTAGCAGCCGGAAGTTGTCCTCTTCTGCCTGTCGTACAAAGGCCGTGTCAACTTCGTCGGTGAGGTGGACGTGTGCGTCGATCTTTTTTACTTCGGCGAAGTCGCCAAGGGTATAGTATTCTGCAACGGGATTGTCAGAGGGATGTTTTTTCAGGATGCTGCTGATCACCGGCTGCATCTGTTCCGTAAAACGCTGCATCCCGATGTCATCGGGATGTACGCCGTCCACGGTGCCCTCATGGTCGTAGCCGGTGAGACCTTCTCCTGTCTTGTAATACAAACCTTTTATCCCCGCCCTGATCAATGTGTCGTAAGCCCTGTGTAACTCTTTTCTTTTTGCATCGATATTCGAGTTGCCGCCCTTTTCAAAAGTGAGGTCGTCGTAATAAAATCCTTCGATCAGGAGGACGGGTGTTGCGGGCCGCCTGGTCTTGAGCTGTTTGACCAGCGCAACTGCTCTTTCATAAATGATCTCCTTTTTCGAATTTGGGGTACAGTCGATGGCATACAGCGCAGCATCGATGTCCGACATGGCCTGTCCCACGGATGCATCAAAGGTTCCTTCGCCGCTGAAGCCCAGGTTGATAAAACTTCTGTTCAGACGGCGCGCCATCATATTCGTATATGCCAGACCGGGGCGGCTGGCTGACGCGCCCTGGGCGATGCTGCTGCCGTAGTAGACCACGGGTTTTTTGTCCATGAGCCATCTTTCCGCTGGGGTACTCATTTCTGCCCATTGGTTGACACCGATGGAGAGGCCGGTTACACAATTATAGAGGGGCAGGTTCAGCAGATATTCCCGGTAGACTGGCTCGCTGTTCTTTAAAAGGGTAAACTCATTGATGGTGTCTTTTGCCAGCGCGGTATTTACATATTGCCAGCCGTTGTCCGTATGCGCATACAGGTCCAGGCCATCTTTTCCGGCGGGGTTCAGATTGCCTCCCCTTTCAAATTCGGTGAGCTTCCATCTGAGGCGAAGGGTCGATGCATTGGTCCTGAAACGGATACCTATTCCTGCGGCAGACGTGCTTTCGTCCCATACAGGGTCTCGTACGACACCTTTATATTTTTGGGGCAGACGGCGATAGTTGTTTTCGTCGTGGCACTGACCGACGATGGTGAGGCTGTGACCGTCGTAGAACTTCATGGAGTCGGTGAGATGGCGGGGTTCGGGGGACGATGGGACGGGGCCTGTCAGCCCCGCGGGATGAGGCTTGGTCATCCACCAGTGCTTATAGCGCAGCAGTGCTTCCAGGAAATAATAATCGGCATAGGTTAGGGGCTGGTCCACTTCGGAGTGGAATGGAAGCGCGCCGACGCTGTGCGTCAATAAAAAACCGCCATTGGTCCCAGGGGCGGCCCGGTAGGCAGGAGAGGATAGGGAGCGCAGCATTTTTTCGGCTGCGGAGACATAACGCGGGATGTTCGTTGTATTCGTATAGAATCACAACTCCAACAAGGCGGAGGCCATGACGGCGGCGGCGGAGACATCTCTATAGGCATGGGGGATATCCGGCGCGTCATAATCCCAGAAGGGGATCCCGTCGGCGGGCAGCCGGGGATGGTTCAATATGAAGCCGGCGATATGCTCTGCCTGCGAGAGGTAAGCCCTGTCATGCGTGTAACGATACAGCATGGTATAGGCGTATAGAGCCCATGCTTCGCCTCTGCTCCAGGTGGAACCATCGGCAGCGCCCTGGCGGGTGATCTTACGCGACGGCTCGCCTGTCTGCAGGTCATAGTCGACGACATGCCAGGTGCTGTAATCTTTCCGGAAATGGTTCCGCATGGCGGTACGTGCATGCTGGATAGCCATGGTGTCCTGCGGGTCGGCCCATTCGAGCAGCTCCAGGTTCATCAGGTTGTCGATGATGACCGGGCAGCGGTACCTGGAAGAAGAGTCCCAGGATTGGATGCTGTGGATGGAAGGCCGGAACCGGGAGGTCAGCGACTGGACGGCATCGAACAGCACTTTCTTATAAGCGGGGTTGCCCGTGATCCGGTAGGCATTGCCGTAGCTGCACATTAATTTGAAACCGAGATCATGGTCGCTGCGGTTGTCTTTCTCGCCTTCGATGAGCTCCATACTTCGTTCCGCCTGCCGTTTGAAGAGTGGGTCATGGGAATATTCGTACAGGTACCATAGGGCACCGGGGTAAAAACCGCTGCACCACCAGTCGGGTCCGCTGGTCACCAGGGAATCCTTTTCATAGGTGCGCGGCATCCGCCCTGCCGGCAGTTTTTCCATAAGGGTCTTGTACTGCCCTTCTGCAAAGGCAAAGTCATCCTCCACCAATTTATGCATCGGCTGTCCATACACGAAGTTCGACGTCAGCCCGACGATGAATAACAGTATCCGGTATTTCATCCCTGATGTTACCAATTTGGGTTAGGGGTTAGGTTCTTATTTAATCCCAGCTCCTGCGTGGGAATGGGCCAAAGATAATCCCTGTCTGCCCGGAAATGACGTCTTGCTGCGTCCTCTACGATGACCAGGCTGTCCGAAGTGAGATGGGGGTTGTCCAGCTGTCCCTGCTCGTCCGGAAAATATCTCACTCCGAGGATCGCCTGCGGCAGTTCTGTTTCCGCTGTCTTCCAGCGGAGAAGGTCCCAATAGCGGAGTCCTTCGAAAGCCAGTTCGATCCTCCTTTCCCTTCGGATCTCGGTACGCATGTCCAGCCCGTTGGACGAGATAAAGTTATTGGTCAGGCTGGGCATCTTTGCCCGCGTCCGGATAAGGTTCAGCGTAGCGTCCAGCTCCTGATCCGTGGCCGAGCCATTGAGCTCAAAACGGGCCTCGATGTTGTTCAGAAGCACTTCGGCATACCGGATGATGATATTATCGATGTAGCTCACATTGGGCGTCCAGTCTGCCGCAATATAATACTTACAGGAACGATAACCTGTCTGTGAGTATTCGAAAGTAGGTACATAGAGGCCGGATACATACCATGATTTTTTATTGAAGATGGTCATTGCCATTCTGGGGTCGCGGTTCTCGAACTCCGTATAGGTATCGGCCTGGGTCTGGTAATAAGGCGATTTGCCGGCGGGCAGGCCATCGGTGTACAGGTAGGCCGATGTAAAATTACTGGTAGGCATCAAAAGTCCTTCGTCGAGCACTTCACGGGTGTAATTGTTGGCGGAGATGTCATTTATCTGATTCTCTCCATAGATGCGGACCAGGATATTCTCCGGATTGCTTTGTCCTTCTCCGGCATATTGAAAAAGGAAATAATAGCTGCTGTCGGGATTGGCCGAATAAGTGAACAAGGCATTGCTGCCGGACGCAATGATGGCATCGCTGGCGGCAATGGATTTCTGCAAATGGGTTTGGTAACCTGCCTGGTTAAAGAACTTCAGTCTTGTGCCTTCGAAGAGCGCCACCCTAGAGGTGAATGCTAATGCAGCTGTGCTGGTGATACGGCCATAGTCTTCACTGGCCTGGTCGGTGGAAGAGGGCAGATGGGCCGCGGCAAAATCCAGGTCGGCATACACGGAGTCGAGGATCAGCTCTCTGTTCGTCTTTCCGCTGAACAACAGGGTATCGGTCAGCTGCAGGGTCTTTGTAATAAAGGGTACGTCGCCGTAGCGCTTGACCAGGTCAAAATAGGCCCAGGCGCGGAAGAACTTTGTTTCCCCCAGATACTGGTTGATGACGTTCTGATCTCCTGTGACCTTTGCCGATTTTTCCAGGATGTTGTTACAGGCCCTGATCAGGTTGTAATTGCTGGTCCAGCTGTCGGATGTGGCAGGCGGCAGCCAGGAGCCGTCGCTGACCGTATTGGCCGACAGCCCGAATGCATCCGCGGACATATCGTCATCGGTGTGGGTATTGATAGGGGGTAAAAAGGAGTACAGGTAATTACAGGCCAGCTTCATGTCGTTGGTATTGTTCCAGAAGTTAGCATCCGACAGGTCCGTTTGCGGCGTCTGGTCCAGCTTTTTCGAGCAGCTGAAAAACAGCAGCGTTGTGAGAGAAACCAAGATCGTCCTATTATATAGCGTATTCATATGATGTTTTTTAGCATTCCCGGTTTAGAAAGTAATGTTCAGGCCGGCAGCATAACTCCGGAAGAAAGGATAGTTATAAGCAGCGTTGTTGGGGCTCTCCGCGTCGAAATACTTGTACCACATTTTGCTATGCTCCCAGATATCCTGTCCGGAGAAAAAGATACGCGCTTTCTGGATCTTTACTTTCGTGGTCCATCGCTGCGGCAGTGTATATCCCACCTGCAGGTTCTTCAGCCGGATGTACGCGGCATTCTGCACCCATTTTGTGGAGGTGAGGGTGTTCTGTGTGCCGCCTACGTATAGCCGCGGGAAAAGAGCATTGGTATGGGTGGGTGTCCAGTAATCCTTGTTGATGGCCCAGGGTTGTCTCCAGGCATCTACAAAGGGAACAATGGCGGACGGGTAGATCAGCATATTCCGTTTGCCAACTCCCTGGAAGAGGGCGGAGAGATCGAAACCATTCCACTCTACCCCAAGGTTGAGACCAAACGTAAAACGCGGGCTGGTGTTGCCGAGGTAGACCAGGTCGCCGTGGTCATCCGGTCTGTTGAGACCACCATTGATAAAGCCATCTTTGTTCATGTCTTTGTATATAAGATCGCCTGCTCCTGTTCTGTCATCCTGGAAAGCATGTGCCGACACGTCCGCATCGGATTTGAAATAGCCTTCCGAGATGTAGCCATAGATGGAATTGACGGGCATTCCCTGTATCACGTTGTTCAGTCCCTCCGCGATCACGTTCTGTCCGTCATAGCGTGTAACGACATCCTTATTATCCGATATATTGAAATTGAACCAATAGTTCAGTCTGGCGGTGTGATCTTTCCAGCCGATGGTGGCTTCCCAACCCTTTGTCTGCAGTCTTGCCGAATTTGTCGCACTTGGTATCAGACCAAGGCTGGCGGGAGCATTCACTACGACCAGCATGTTCTCGTTGGTACGTACATAGTAATCGAAGCTGGCTGTCAGCCGCTGGCCAAACAATCCGAGATCGATGCCGCCGTCCGTGGTGGCGAGCCGTTCCCAGGTCTTCTCCGGTGAGGCCAGCACCGCCTGGTACAGCGAATTGTTCCGGGTATTATTGAATGGGTAGACGGGGCCCTGGTTCAGCATCGAGATATAATCGTAGTTACCCAGGACATTGGAATTCCCCAGTTTGCCCCAGGAGCCTCTTAGCTTAAACTCATCGAAGAGGGGAAGCGCATTTTTGAACCAGCCTTCCTTGCTCAGCCGCCACGCAGCCGATACGGAAGGGAAGTATTGACTTCTATGGCCTGGTGCCAATTGAGAGCTGGCGTCATTCCTCAATGTGGCCTCGAAGAAATATTTTCCGTCATAGTTGTAATTGAATCGTCCGAACCAGGAGATCAGGGCGTTGGCCTGGACATCGTCGCCTACGGTAGGCGGTACGGTAGGGTCGCCGCTGAGATTGAGAGAGGGAAGGTCGTTCGAGATCAATGCGCTGGCGGTGGCCATGGTCGTATCTGCATGAAAATACTGGTATTGATAGCCTCCCAGCAAATGGAAGTGATGTACGGAGGCCAGTTCGAGATCATAGTCCACGAGGGCCTGGAGGTTGGTCCTCTCCGTGACATCGCGGGTTTTGGTGAAGGAGTTCGGGTTGAAGAGAAACTTTGTCGGGTCCGGACCGATGTCATAAAGTGGTACGGTCTTTTCAAAATAGTTGTTCGCGCCAAAAGTCACCTGCGGGGCATAGATCAGCCGTGCGGAGAGGCCTTTTACAAAGTTTTCGGCTTTTAAGGTAAATACGCCGTCCAGGTTATGCCG
>Ga0105237_10008017_pt1 | contig 11494 bp, 10 predicted proteins | sample KBSC24metaG_FD_81520 | JGI IMG/M metagenome (GOLD analysis project Ga0105237, IMG submission 81520) | Corn rhizosphere microbial communities from Kellogg Biological Station, Michigan, USA - KBS C2-4 metaG | ecosystem: Host-associated > Plants > Roots > Rhizosphere > Soil | place: Michigan, USA... | reverse complement strand
GCGCCCCCGATGCCAGATACCGCGCAAGTCCCAGCGACAATGCGAGATCCCAGCCGATGCCCACCGCGCCCGGGCCGAACTGCTTCCAGTGGTCCTCGAGGATCGCCGTATGCTCCAGCGTGAGCCGCGCCTTGCCGCGCTCCGGCGCCAGCGTGACGTCGATCCAGCTCACGGCACCGCCGAACTCCCAGGTCGAGGCGAAATGCGTCGGCGGCGTGCAGCCGGTGATCGTCCCGCCCGCATTTCCCTTGAGCTGGTACCGGCCGCCCAGCTTCAGTTCGCCCTCGACCGGCAGGAACCAGCGCGGGATGCGCTCCGCGCTGGTCAGCGCCTCCCAGAGGTCGTCGACGTCGGTGTCGTAGAGCCGCGTGAGCGTCACCGCACTCGCCGGTTTCCCGTCCTTCTCAAAATTTCGCACCGTGCGCGTCACCAGTCCCAGCACGCTGGCGATGTCGATCTCCATGCCGTCCTCCCTCGCTTCCGTCGCACAGGAATACCGGCGTCTGCTTATATAAGTCAAGACTTGTATATGATCAAGCAGGCATGGCGGTACCGCTCTGAAACGTCATTGGCGACCATTCAGGGTTGGTTAGCGGCTTCTCGGGACGAACTCGCCGTGACGGGGCGCCGGCGGTCGAACCAGGTTCACACCGAAAAGCTCGTCCCGCATCCGCACGACGCGGTGGCGTTCGGGTTGTGCACGCGGAAGGAGGCACCGATCAGGTCATCGACGAAATCGACCTCTGATCCCGCCAGGAAGGGCGCCGAGGCCGGATCAACCAGCACCACCGCGGCATCGCGCGCGATCACCACGTCATCGTCCGCCCGTGCGTGGTCGATGTCGAACTTGTACTGAAAACCGGAACAGCCGCCGCCCTCGACCGAAATCCGCAACATCGCGCCGTCGCCTTCGTCCTTGAGGATCTGGCTGATTCGGCGAGCGGCTCGCTCGCTGATGGTGACGGGGGTGGTCATGGCTCGTGCCCTCTGACGAAAAACGGCGCCTTGGCCAATTCGTTTGGTAATGACGCCGCAGCATAGTTAAGTGCGCGGGAGCGTGGAATCAATCGGATTGGGAGGGCAAAGTGTCGGTTGGAATGGCTGCCCCTCGTGCGATCTATGCCTGCGATCCCGGGGCCAGCCGCGGCCGGCTGGTCGCGGAGCCGCCGAGCCGGACCCGCAGCCCGTTCCGGCGCGACTGCGACCGGGTGATCCATTCCACGGCGTTTCGGCGCCTGAAGCACAAGACCCAGGTCTTCGTGTTCCACGAGGGCGATCATTATCGCACGCGGCTCACGCATTCGCTCGAGGTGGCGCAGATTGCCCGGGCGCTGGCAAGACAGCTGGGGCTCGATGAGGACCTCACCGAGACGCTGGCGCTGGCCCATGATCTCGGCCACCCGCCGTTCGGCCACGCCGGTGAGCGGGCCCTGGATGCCTGCCTGAAGGCCCATGGCGGCTTCGACCATAACGCCCAGTCCCTGCGCGTCCTGACGGCGCTGGAGCATCGCTACCCCGAATTCGACGGCCTCAACCTGACCTGGGAAGCGCTGGAGGGGATCGTGAAGCATAACGGTCCGCTGGCCGCCCCGATTCCGGTGGCGATCGCGGAATTCAGCCAGTCCTATGATCTGGAACTGTGGAGCTATGCCTCGCTGGAAGCGCAGGTCGCCGCGATCGCCGACGACATCGCCTACGATGCCCATGACATCGACGATGGGCTGCGCGCCGGCCTGTTCCGGGTCGACGATCTCAGGGAGATGCCGCTGACGGCCGCGATGACCGCCGAAATCGGGAAACATTATCCGGGACTCGACGACATCAGGCGGGGCGCCGAACTGGTGCGGGAACTCATTTCATATCTGATCGGGGCGGTGGTCCTGGAAGCGCGCCGGCGGTTGGATGCCGCGCAGCCGACATCGGTCGACGATGTGCGGAAGCACGGCGCGCGGCTGATCGCTTTCACCGCGACGGCCGCGGAAGCGGAGGCCGATATCAAGGCCTTCCTCAAGCTCAGAATGTACCGGCATTCGCGCGTGATGCGAATCATGGGAGATGCCGAGCAGATCCTGTTCGACTTGTTCGCGCGCTATCAGCGCGACCCGTCCGAACTGCCGCCCGAGTGGTTGCCGCCGGGCGGCACCGATAGCGAGGATGAGACGGCCCGGGCCCGACGGATCGGCAATTTCATCGCCGGCATGACCGACCGTTTCGCATTGACCGAGCATCAAAGGCTTTTTGACTCGACCCCGGATTTGCGTTAGGCGGCGGCCCCATGGTCGAAAAAGCTCCTACATTGCATCTGTTTGCCGACATGCTCGCCCGGGTCCAGGCGATCTGCGGCGCGCTCGGCGCCGAAAATGGCTGGCCCGCCGGCATCGACATGTCCCGAATCGTCGTCGAGCCGCCGCGCGATTCGTCGCATGGCGATATGGCGACCAATGCGTCGATGGTGCTCGCCAAGGAGGCGAGGTCGAAGCCACGCGAACTGGCCGAGCAGATCGCAGCCCGCCTGCGCAGCGACGATCTGGTCGAGACGGTCGATATCGCCGGCCCCGGCTTCATCAACCTGACCCTGAAGCCGATCGCCTGGGCGGACGCGCTGCGTAAGGTTCTGCTCGAAGGCCCGTCCTACGGCCGTATCGCGCCGGACGGCGGAGCCAGGGTCAACGTCGAATATGTGTCGGCCAATCCGACCGGTCCGATGCATGTCGGCCATTGCAGGGGGGCGGTGTTCGGCGACGCGCTCTGCAGCCTGCTGCAATTTGCAGGGCACGACGTCACTCGCGAATATTATGTCAACGACGCCGGCGCCCAAGTCGACGTGCTCGCGCGTTCGGCCTATCTGCGCTACCGCGAAGCCCTAGGCGAGGATATCGGCGCCATCCCGGAGGGGCTCTATCCCGGAGATTATCTGAAGCCTGTCGGACAGGCGCTGGTGGCTGAGTTTGGCGATGGCCTGCGCGCAATGACGGAAGCGCAATGGCTGCCGATGGTTCGCGCCAAGGCGATCGCGATGATGATGGACGAGATCAGGGACGATCTCGCCGCGCTCAATATCCATCACGATGTATTCTTTTCCGAGCGTTCGCTGATCGAGGGCGATCGCAACCGCGTCAGCGAGGCGATCGATTTTCTGCGCGCCAAGGGCGACATCTACGAAGGCCGGCTGCCGCCGCCGAAGGGCAAGCCCGTCGAGGACTACGAGGATCGCGAGCAGATCCTGTTCCGCGCCACCGCCTATGGCGACGATGTCGACCGGCCACTGATCAAGTCGGATGGCTCCTACACCTATTTCGCGTCCGACATCGCCAATCACAAGAACAAGTTCGATCGTGGCTTCACCGACCTCATCGACGTCTTCGGCGCCGATCACGGCGGCTACATCAAACGCACGCAGGCGGCGGTGAAGGCCGTTACCGCCGGGCAGGCGACGCTGGATGTCAAGATCGTCCAGCTCGTGCGACTTCTGCGCAACGGCGAACCGGTGAAGATGTCGAAACGTTCCGGCGATTTCGTGACCCTGCGCGAGGTGGTCGACGAGGTCGGCAATGACGCCGTCCGGTTCATGATGCTGTACCGCAAGAACGATGCCGTGCTGGACTTCGATCTCGCAAAAGTGATCGAGCAATCCAAGGACAATCCGGTATTTTATGTCCAGTATGGCCATGCTCGCGGCCATTCCATTTTTCGGAATGCTCGCGAGGTGGTCGCTGACCTGCCCGACGGTGACGGAGAGCGCGTGGCCTATCTGGCTACCGCGCCGGTCGAGCGGCTCACGGACCCTGCGGAACTCGACCTATTGCGGCGACTCGCGCTTTATCCACGGGTTATCGAGGCGGCTGCCGCCAGCCATGAACCGCACCGAATCGCTTTTTATCTCTATGATTTAGCCAGCGAATTTCATGGGCTTTGGACGAAGGGGAGGGACTTGCCCTATTTACGCTTCATTATCAATAATGATGCAAACGTGACCAGGGCACGTCTGGCGATGGTTCAGGCGGTCGTTTCGGTGTTGGCATCGGGTCTAGCCATTTTGGGCGTCCACGCCCCGAATGAAATGCGATAGTATCGGGGAGGAGTGCGGGGAACTTTGATTTTTGTCCGGTGGGGGCATCCGGCAGCGGCCGGACCGCTTTGTACGGAGTTTGCGGCTAGCCCGAAGGGGATGCGTCATCACGATGGCTGATCGTTACCAGGATAGAAACTTCATGGCCGATGACTTGGATCGCGGCATGGCACCGCGCGGCCCGGCGCGAAGCGAAAGCGATCCGCTGGCTGAGCTTGCTCGCCTGATTGGCCAGAACGATCCATTCGCCGGAGCAGGCCGTGCCGGCCCCAAGGTTCAAGTGCCGCCGAGAGCGGCGCCGCCAGCTCCTGAGCCGGTCCGGGTTACAGAGTTGCCTTTGAACGATCCGTTGGCAGCGGCGGGCCCTCCGCCCTGGATGCAGCAGCAGCGCGCTGGCCGGCCGGAAGCGCCACGGCCGCAGCCGCAGCCGCAGCCGCAACCAGCCCCGGAACAGAATTTCCAGGAACCCGTGCATCCGGTACATCGCTATGGAGCGGGACAACCTGCGCCTCAGCATCAGGCTTTCGAAGAACCCGCATTTCCGGAGGATGACGGGCAGGACGAGCGCTACGACGACGCGCTGTTCGGTCAGCTTGATCAAGGGGGGCAGGATTTCCAGCGGCAGCAGGGTTATGGGGACGATCCGTACGCCTTTGAGGACGAGGACGGTTACGACGATGGCGAGGACGAGGACCGCAACAAGAGGGGCGGCGGCTTCGCCAAGGTCCTCATGGTCCTGACGCTTGCTGTGGTCGGAACTGGCGGCGCCTTCGCTTATCGGGCCTATGTCGGTTCGCCGCAAAATGGCGAGCCTCCGATCATCAGGGCCGACAACAGCCCCACCAAGATCATGCCGTCGCCCTCGGATGGAAGCCCGAAGGTGCCTGATCGACTAGGAATGAACGATCGAACGGAAAAAATGGTCTCCCGCGAAGAGACCCCTGTCGACGTCAATCCGAGGACCGGGGGACCGCGGGTGGTCTTTCCGCAGCAGGGTGCCAACCCGCCGCCGCCGATGAATGTTGCGGCCAACGATCCACCGCCACCCCCGGCGCCATCAATGATGAGCGCGCCGGCGGCCGCGCCGCCGCCGAGCAGCGGCACGATGCCGAATGGCGAGCCGCGCCGGATCAAGACGTTGTCGGTCCGTGGTGAGCAGGCCGATGCTCCTGCGGCCGCTGCCGCGCCTGCGGCCGCGCCGATGACCAGGTCGATGGGAGCCGCCAAGCCAGGACGGAATCCGCCCGCATCGGCCAACGCGAGCGCCAATGCGCCGATGTCAATCTCGCCGCAGGGGGGCGCACCGGCCGCCGCCGAAAGCCGGATGGCGTCGACCAACGCAGCCGATACCGGAGTGACGCCGACGAACGGATACCTCGTTCAGGTGTCATCGCAGCGGAGCGAGAACGACGCCCAGGCCTCCTATAAGTCCCTGCAAACCAAGTTTCCCGACGTATTGGGACAGCGCGCGCCGGTCATCAAGCGGGCTGATCTTGGTGAGAAGGGCATCTATTACCGGGCGATGGTCGGCCCGTTCGGCACGCCCGATGAGGCCGTCCAGCTTTGCAACAGCCTGAAAACCGCTGGCGGACAGTGCGTCGTCCAAAAGAAATAACGGCGGTTTCCTTGACCGGGGGCGCGGCGCGGGGCTAATCGGCCCCATATGACGTCGCGAGCATTCATCACCGGCATATCCGGAACGGAGCTGAGCGCTACTGAACGCGAGTTCATCGGCGCGACCCGGCCATGGGGCTTTATTCTCTTCAAGAGAAACGTCGAGAGCCCGTCCCAGGTTACCGGTCTGATTGATCAATTGCGCGATGTCGTGGGCGAGCCGGACGCCCCGGTCCTGCTCGACCAGGAGGGTGGTCGGGTGCAGCGCTTTGGGCCGCCGCACTGGCCGACCTATCCGGCTGGAGCGGTGCATGGGCGGCTTTACGATCTTGACCCTGCACTGGGCTTGACCGCGGCGCGCCTCAGCGCGCGGCTGATCGCCGACGACCTGTTGCGGACCGGCGTGACCGTCGACTGCCTGCCGTTGGCCGATGTTCCCGTCCCGGGCGCCGATGCTGTGATCGGCGATCGGGCCTACGGAACAAACCCGGTGAAAGTGGCGGCAATTGCGCGGGCGGTCACGGATGGATTGGAGCAGGGTGGTATATTACCGGTGCTCAAGCACATTCCTGGGCACGGCAGAGCGACCGCCGACACCCATTTTCGGCTTCCTGTCGTCGATGCGGCGCGGGATGAACTCGAAGCGACAGATTTTGCGGCATTTCGGCCCCTGGCGGATCTGCCCATGGCCATGACTGCACATGTTGTGTTTAGCGCCATAGACCCCGCCCATCCGGCCACGACTTCTGCGACAATGATTGAACAGGTGATTCGCGGTTCGATCGGGTTCCAGGGTTTGTTGATGAGTGATGACGTGTCCATGAATGCATTGGCGGGCTCGATCGCAGAGCGGACCCGGGCGATTTTCGCTGCCGGTTGCGATCTAGCTTTGCATTGCAACGGCAAGCTTGAGGAGATGCGCGACGTCGCCGATCACTCGCCAGAATTGTCGGGCGAGGCCCTGCAACGCGCGCATCGTGCACTGGCCGCGCGCAAGCCGCCGCTGCCGTTCGATCGGTCCGCGGCGAGGGCTGAGCTGGACGCCTTGATTGATCGGTTGGGAACGGCGAGCGCATGACTGCGGACATCTTATCGTTCGAGACCGGCCGGCCGGCCGAGCTCGCCGACGGCGAGCCGTCTTTGGTGGTCGATGTCGAAGGCTATGAGGGCCCGCTCGACCTGCTGCTGGCGTTGGCGCGGCAGCAGAAGGTCGATCTCGCCAAGATATCCATTCTGGCGCTTGCCGACCAATACCTGCAGTTCATCGAGGCGGCGCGGAAGATCAGGCTCGAACTCGCCGCCGATTATCTCGTGATGGCGGCGTGGCTCGCCTATTTGAAGTCACGGCTGTTGCTGCCGGAGCCTCCGACCCCCGATGGTCCGAGCGCCGAGGACATGGCGACCGCGCTCGCCAATCGGCTGCGGCGGCTCGAGGCGATCCGCGAAGCATCGAACCGTCTGATGAATCGTCCACAGCTACAGCGCGATATCTTTGCGCGCGGCAATCCCGAAAGCATCGCGGAAGTCCGCCACCAGAAATACACCTCGACCCTGTTCGATCTCTTGAGCGCTTATGCCGTGCAGCGTCAGCAGCGCGTTCTGACCAGCGTGCATCTCGCGAAGCGCACGGTCTGGTCGCTGGCGGAGGCGAGGGCCTCGCTGGAACGTCTGGTCGGAATTGCCGAAGACTGGAGCTGCCTCGACGAATATCTGCTGAACTACGTCGCGGATCCGACCCAGCGGGCCACCGTATTCGCTTCCAGCTTCGCAGCCGCGCTCGAACTGGTCCGCGAAGGCGACATGGAGCTGAACCAGAAAGAGGCGTTCGCGCCGTTGTATTTTCGAAAGCGCCCGCCGCAGTCGTCTACGGCAGCGGCGGACCTGTCGGTTGAGTGAGTCGTTAGTGCAAGCGGAAGGAGACCGTGCCATGGCAAGCTTGGCGGAAATGCGCCTCATGGAGGACACCGGGGAAACTCCGGTGGATCAGCAAGCGCGACCCGAGGAATTGCGACTCCTTGAAGCCCTGCTGTTCGCCTCCGTCGAACCACTTGACCAGGCGACGCTGGCCAAGCGCATGCCCGAGGGCGTCGATGTCAAGGTGGCGCTGGCGCAGTTGCAGGCGGACTACGCCTCGCGTGGCGTCAACCTGGTGAAGATTGCCAACAAATGGACCTTCCGGACGGCCGGTGATCTCGCCTGGCTGATGACGCGGGAGAGCACCGAAAGCCGGAAATTGTCGCGAGCCGCGATCGAGGTGCTGGCGATCATCGCCTACCACCAGCCGGTCACACGGGCCGAGGTCGAGGAAATTCGCGGTGTCGTCACCTCCAAGGGGACGCTCGACGTGCTCCTGGAAACCGGCTGGATCAGGCCGCGCGGACGGCGCAAGACGCCGGGGCGCCCGCTGACCTTCGGAACCACCGAGGCCTTCCTCTCCCAGTTCACCCTGGAAGCGCTGACCGACTTGCCGGGGCTCGAGGAGCTCAAGGGAACCGGTCTCCTGGATTCGCGGCTGCCGACCGGGTTCAGCGTTCCAAGTCCGTCCGACGATCCGGCGCTGCGCGAGGACGAGGATCCGCTGGAGGGAGGCGATCTCGACCTGACGCTGGCACCCGCGGCCGATCCAGAGCCTGATGCAGCCGCCGTCGAACTCGAAACAGCGGTTCATTCCGAGTCTCAAGCGGCAACCGGGCCCGAGGTCGCGGTTCATCTCGAGCCTCAGGCCGCGGTCGAACCCGAAGTCTCGCTTGATCCTGGGCCCGAGGGCTCGCTTGATGCCGAGCCCGATGCCTCGTCCGGTCCAGAGGTCGATAGCGGGAGTGGTGACGACTGATCGCCGCTCCGGTTAACGGTAGCCGAAATACGCGCCATCAAGCGTGATTTCAGGCAGCCTCGGTCCTTGTTTTTGACGGCCGCGACGCCTAGTTTTAGCGCAAGATTTGGCCGCGTGGCGGCCGCTTGTGTGTGCCTCGACCATTTGTCTCCGAAAGGGGGCGAATGCCTGGTCTGGCGCATCAATGTTTGGAGGGTTGCAGGATGGGTTCACTGAGCATTTGGCACTGGATCGTGGTGATCGCAGTCGTCCTGCTGCTGTTTGGCCGCGGCAAGATCTCGGATCTGATGGGCGACGTTGCTCAAGGCATCAAGGCCTTCAAGAAGGGCATGCAGGACGACGACAAGGTTGCCGAAAAGTCCGAGCCGGTGAAATCGATCGATCATGGCAGCGCGAGCCCGACGCCAACGCGGACGGACGTCGGCAGCAAGGCCGTCTAACTCCGGACGCCGGAGGCAGACACGACTGCGCCCTCGGTCCGTGCCGTTGGGCTGGAGACGCGGCGCGCGTGAGCGGAATATTTCATGTTTGACATCGGGTGGAGTGAACTGCTCGTCATCGCGGTTGTCGCGCTGATTGCCATTGGCCCGAAAGAGCTGCCGGGCGTGCTGCGCATGGTCGGACAGTGGATGGGCAAGGCCCGCAAGATGGCTGCGGAATTCCAGGGCCAGTTCCAGGAAGCCATGCGCGAAGCCGAAATGGCCGATCTCAAGAAGAGCTTCGACGAAGTCAAGGAAGCTGCCAGCGGCTTCACCTCCGGCAATCTCATGACTTCGCTGCAGCGCGACGTCGACAAGGCGCTGGATATCGAGGGCGTCGAAAAGCCGGCGGAGACGCCTGTTGCGGCGATCGAGCCTCCGGCGGCCGCCACGACGCCGGAACCCTCGGCATCGGAGCCGCTTGCGATCACGCCCGAGATTGATGCCGCGCCCGCGCCGCAGGAGATCGCGGCACCGGCCTTGGATCAGATGAAGGACGCCAAAGCGTCATGAGCGCCGAAGACATCGAGGCCAGCAAGGCGCCGTTGATGGATCACCTGATCGAGCTGCGCTCGCGGCTGATCAAGGCGCTGCTCGGCTTCGGCGTGGCCTTCATCTTCTGCTTCTTCTTTGCCAAGCAGATCTACAACGTGCTGGTCTGGCCCTTCGTCTGGGTCGCCGGCCCGGAAAATTCCAAGTTCATCTACACCGCGCTCCTGGAATATTTCATCACGCAGTTGAAGCTCGCGCTGTTCGGGGCGGGGTTCATCTCGTTTCCGATCGTGGCGACGCAGATCTACAAGTTCGTCGCGCCCGGTCTCTACAAGCACGAGCGCAACGCTTTCTTGCCCTACCTGGTCGCGACTCCGGTGTTTTTCGTCCTGGGTGCGGCGCTGGTCTATTTCGTCGTGCTGCCGATGCTGGTCCGCTTTTCCCTCGGCATGCAGCAGGCTGGCGGCGCTGAGACCGCACAAATCGCGCTGCTGCCGAAGGTCGGCGAATACCTGTCGCTGATGATGTCTTTGATCTTCGCGTTCGGGATCGCGTTCCAGCTTCCGGTGATCCTGACCTTGCTTGGACGGATCGGCATCGTGACCTCGAAAATGCTGCGCGAGAAGCGCCGCTATTTCATCGTCGTTGCCTTCATCATCGCAGCCGTGCTGACGCCGCCCGATGTGTTGAGCCAGGCTTCGCTCGCCCTTCCCCTGCTCGCCCTCTATGAGGGGTCGATCATCGCGGTGGGTATCGTCGAGAAGAAGGCGGCCGCAGCGACCGCGGCCACCACCCCGCCATCCGCATCCCCGCCGCCGCCGGCCGCCAATCCGGCCGAGTAGGGCGGAGCCCGTAATCGTCATGCCCGCCAAGGCGGGCATCCGGTACGCCCTGGCCTCTCCGATCCATCGTCGCCGCTCTGGAATACTGGATCGCCCGCTTTCGCGGGCGATGACGGATGTGGTAGGGCAGGCGCGCCGTGGAATGTCGACGTCTGCGTTGATATCGACCGGTGGCGACCGAGGACCGAGCCCCATGCACGACATCAAATCGATCCGCGACAATCCCGAAGCCTTCGATGCCGGCCTGAAGCGGCGCGGACTGGCTCCGATGTCGGCATCGCTGCTGGCGATCGACGAAAGACGGCGCGCGGCGATCCTGGCGTCTGAACAGGCGCAAGCGCGGCGCAACGCGGCTTCGAAAGAGGTCGGTGACGCCAAGAAGGCCAAGGACGAGGCGCGCGCCGCAGCGCTGATGGAGGAGGTCGCCAAGCTCAAGATCACCATGCCGCAACTCGAAGCCGCGGCCAGGGAAGCCGACGCAGAGCTTGCGAGAGAGCTCGCCGCGATACCGAACCTGCCTCTCGCCGAGGTCCCCGAGGGCAAGGACGAGCACGGCAACGTGCAGCGTCATGTGTTCGGCGCGCCACGCAACTACGCCTTCACACCGAAGCCGCATGACGATCTCGGCGGTGCCCTCGGCTACATGGATTTCGAGACGGCTGCAAAGCTGTCAGGCGCGCGCTTCGTCGTGCTGAGAAAAGGATTGGCGCGGCTGGAGCGCGCGATCGGGCAGTTCATGCTCGATCTGCACACCAATGAGCATGGCTATAGCGAAATCAATCCGCCGCTTCTGGTGCGCAATGAGGTGATGTTCGGCACGGGACAATTGCCGAAATTCGAGGACGACCAGTTTTGGGCGATCAAGGGCGAGTTGCTTCTCGCGCCGGATGACCGGTTGAAGACTGAACGGCTTGGCCTGATCCCGACCGCCGAAGTCGCGCTCACCAACCTCGTCCGCGAATCGATCATCGACGAAAAGCAGCTGCCGATGCGGCTGACCGCGCTCACCCCCTGCTTCCGCGCCGAGGCCGGGGCGGCGGGGCGCGATACCCGCGGCATGATCCGCCAACATCAGTTCACCAAGGTCGAACTGGTCTCGATTACGACGCCGGAGACCAGCCGCGATGAGCACGAGCGCATGCTCGCTTGCGCGGAAGAGGTGCTG
>Ga0105237_10008015_pt1 | contig 11497 bp, 8 predicted proteins | sample KBSC24metaG_FD_81520 | JGI IMG/M metagenome (GOLD analysis project Ga0105237, IMG submission 81520) | Corn rhizosphere microbial communities from Kellogg Biological Station, Michigan, USA - KBS C2-4 metaG | ecosystem: Host-associated > Plants > Roots > Rhizosphere > Soil | place: Michigan, USA... | reverse complement strand
ATATGAGCCTTCTTTACCAGCGATCCATCCGGAGCAGGTGCAGAACGGACTAAAGACCCGTTGTCCGAAGCACCATCATTAGATGTCGTCGGCACTTCCCACCCTTCCAAAGTAAATTCATCTTTTAAGAACCTCGCCAGGTTGGTATACCTCCAATCCTCATTCCGGATGGAAGGAAAGCCTCCCAACGCACGGAACTTTTCAAAAGCAGACTGCCGCGTACGACGCAGGTCGCTGCTCTCTTTCTTTGTCCCGCCGGATACCGATAATTTATTGAACCCGTTCACGACCTCTTCGAACAAGGGTATAGACGGTGATGATGTCATGGTCATAGATTTATGCTAATGTCTGTCCTTTCGACTCCTAGATAGTAGTAGCTTTTTCCCTCGCTTCCTCTTTGAGCCAGTCATATCCTTTTTCTTCCAGCTCCAGGGCCAGATCTTTCGTACCCGACTTCACGATACGTCCGTCATAAAGTACGTGTACAAAATCCGGAACGATGTATTCCAGCAGTCGCTGATAGTGGGTGATGATGATAAAGGCATTGTTCTCGCTGCGCAGCTTGTTCACCCCCTTGGAGACGATCCGCAGCGCGTCGATATCCAGACCGCTATCCGTCTCGTCAAGGATGGACAGGGCCGGTTCCAGCATGGCTAATTGGAATATTTCATTTCTCTTTTTCTCCCCACCGGAAAAACCTTCGTTGAGACTCCGGTTCACCAGCTGCGCATCAAACTCCACCAGCTTTTGCTTTTCCCTGGACATTCTCAGGAACTCCTTGGCATCCAGCGGCGGCAGCCCCTTATGCGTCCTTATCTCAGCCAGGGCCGTCTTTAAGAAATTGATATTGCTGACACCCGGTATTTCTATCGGATATTGAAAAGCCAGGAATACACCTTCCCTTGCACGTACCTCAGGACTCATATCCAGTAAATTCTGTCCCTTGAAAAAGACCTCGCCTTGCGTCACCTGGTAATTCTCCCGACCCGCCAGCACCGAAGCCAGCGAGCTCTTTCCGGATCCGTTAGGCCCCATGATAGCATGGACCTCTCCCGCATTCACCGACAGGTTGATCCCCTTCAGTATCTGCTTCTCCTCAACTTCAGCATGTAAATTTTTAATCGTCAGCATTTTCTTATTTGTTGTATATATTATCCTACGCTTCCTTCTGGTCCCCCTCCTCGTTATCCTACACTTCCTTCTGGTCCTCCTCCTCGTTACCCCACACTTCCTTCCAATGTGATGGAAAGTAACTTCTGCGCCTCGACAGCGAATTCCATCGGCAGCTGGTTCAACACCTCCTTTGCATACCCATTGATGATCAGCGCTACCGCCTTCTCAGAATCTATACCCCGTTGATTGAGATAGAATATCTGATCCTCGCCTATCTTGGAGGTAGTAGCCTCATGCTCCACCGTAGCCGTACTGTTCTTCGACTCGATGTACGGGAAAGTGTGCGCCCCGCACTGATCACCTATCAGCAGGGAATCACACTGCGTAAAGTTTCTGGCCTGATCCGCCTTGGGGCCTATCTGAACCAATCCGCGATAGCTGTTATTACCATGCCCGGCCGAGATACCCTTGGAGATTATCCGGCTCCGGGTATTGCGCCCTATATGATACATTTTCGTACCCGTGTCCGCGATCTGACGGTTTCGGGTCACCGCTACAGAATAGAACTCACCCGTCGAATTGTCTCCCTGCAGGATCACACTGGGATATTTCCAGGTGATGGCAGAACCCGTCTCCACCTGCGTCCAGGATATCTTGGCATTCGCGCCCTTGCAGATACCCCGCTTGGTAACGAAATTGTAGATACCACCCTTCCCGTCCTTATCACCAGGATACCAGTTCTGTACAGTGGAATATTTTATCTCCGCATTTTCCAGGGCTATCAGCTCTACCACCGCGGCATGCAATTGATTCTCATCCCGCATCGGCGCCGTACACCCTTCAAGATAGCTCACATAGCTGCCCTCATCTGCGATGATCAGCGTCCTTTCGAATTGGCCGGTGTTTTCCGTATTTATCCGGAAATAAGTGGACAATTCCATGGGGCAGCGTACACCCTTGGGGATGTAGACAAAAGACCCATCGGAAAAAACAGCCGCATTCAGGGCTGCGAAAATATTATCAGAATGAGGAACCACCGAACCTACGTACTTCTGCACCAGCTCAGGATGCTCCTGAACAGCCTCTCCAAACGAGCAGAATATGATACCCAGCTCCTTCAGCTTATCCTTATAGGTCGTGGCAATGGAGATGCTGTCGAACACCGCATCCACAGCAACCCCCGTCAGCGCCTTCTGCTCCGACAAAGGGATACCCAGCTTCTCAAAAGTGGCCAGCAGTTCGGGATCTACTTCGTCCAGGCTGTTGTATTTCTTTTTATTACGAGGCGCGGCATAGTAAGATATCTTCTGAAAATCAATGGCAGGCAGATGAAAATTCTGCCATTCCGGAAGCTTTTGCTTCTGAAATGTCTGAAACCCCTTCAGCCGCCAGTTCAACAACCACTCCGGCTCCTTCTTCTTCTCGGAGATATAGCGGATCGTATTCTCATTAAGCCCGGCAGGCAGGATATCCATCTCGATGTCCGTGACGAAACCGAACTCGTATTCCTTGTTCGCTATATTGTCAATTATTTCGTTATCGTTTGGCATATTATTTTTTCCGCTATTATGATGTCTAAGAGGCTTTTCGACCATTCTAAGACCTCAATTCGACCAATTAGGCTGCAAGATACTTCAATACAGGCGCTTTTTACTTTCGCTAAACGGAAAAGCTTTCCCCGCAGCTGCAGGTTCTGGACGCATTCGGGTTCTTAAATACCAGCCCTTTTCCGTTGAGTCCCCCAGAATAATCAAGTTCGGTGCCGTACAGGTATAAAAGACTTTTCATATCCACTACCACCTTTACTCCCTTGTCTTCAAAAACCTGGTCCCCTTCCTTGGAAATAGTGTCGAAATCCATCTGGTATTCCAGACCGGAACATCCGCCGCTCTTCACGCCTACCCGCACAAATGTCTCAGGAGCAGCATGCTTTTCGGTCAATAGGTTGGTGATATACTCTTTTGCTTCTGGTGATACAGTGATCATAATGTTCAACTTTATATTACACAAATGTCTGGCCCTGGCCGACGGACCCGTGGTCCGTTTTAATAAAAACAAAATTAAGAACCATTGGGTTCTAATCCCGTTTGCGACATCCGGAAAAAACTCCTGGGTCCCCGGCCTCCCGGCCGGGTCCTCCGTCGAAGCCTCGGTCCAACTGCAAAATTCGTCAAAAATATTGGAACTTCCTCGCCACCTCTTATCGTCCCCCCGGTTCCACCACCTCCCGGATAGGCTTCCCCACCGCCCCATTGGGCATCTGAATATGCAAAAGAGCGGCCACCGTAGGCGCAATATCCGTCATATGGACATCCGCATTCGTATGCCCCGCCTTTATCCCCCAACCCATGAACAACAGCGGAATATGCGTATCATAAGGATTCCAGGTCCCATGGGTAGTCCCCGTCTTCCCATACCCTTCAAACCAGCCCGCCGCCAGCACTATCTGCACAGCCCCGCTTCGTTTGAAATTATATCCATTGATGATCATCGACTTAAGTGGCTCAGGCACAGGCGCTTCTCCTATCTTGGCCACATCCACCGCATAGGATATGCCCGGCTGACGCTCCAGCCAGTCTATACTGGCCTTCTTGATCTCACCCAGATTTAGCTTCAACGCATCGATCTTGCCCAGATCAAAATTCAGCTGATAGTTCAGCCCGCTGCGGATCAGCTTCTCCGTTCCAAACCGCGCCGCCAGTATCCTGTTCAACGAATCCACCACCGGACGGCTGTCCCAGTAGTCGGCCGGAACTTCGTGCTTCTGCAAATAGCCGATCGCATGCGCCGCCCCGTGATCCGCCGTGAGGAACACCGTGTACTGACCCTTGCCCAGCTTGCTGTCCAGGTATGCAAAAAATCTCCCCAGGTCCTGGTCCAGCCGCAGATAGGTATCTTCTGCCTCGATGGAGTTAGGTCCGAACATGTGCCCCACATAGTCCGTCGATGCACAGTTGATAGTAAGAAAATCCGTCGCCGGTCCGCTGCCCAATCCATAACCCTCGACGGCCTGACGGGCAAAATCCAGCGTCAGCGTATTCCCAAAAGGCGTAGGACGGAACGTTCCCTTGCTCTTTTTATAGGCTTCATCGATGTGGTGCGGAAAAGAGCTGCTCGTCTCTCCGGGATATTTCCCCTCATACACCTGGTCATCACCATCGCTATTTTTATACGTGTCGATGGGATACAGGGTTGTCCATCCATTCTTTATCAGTTGCTCGACAGGACGTGTCTTATTGTAGGCATCCACCCAGGCCGGCAGCTGCTGCATGTAATAGGTGCTCGTCACAAAATTGCCCGTCGCATCATCCAGCCAGAAGGCAGCGTTTGCCGCATGCCCCGCCGGCAGAATAGACGCCCTGTCCTTCAGGGACACCCCTACCACTTTCGACTGAAAGTTCGTAGCCATCCGCAGCTCATCCGTCACCGTGGACACCAGCAGATTGCGGGGCGACATCTTCCCCGAGGCATTGTCCGCCCCCACCGTGCTCACCGTGCTGTCATCCGTACAATACACCACCTTCCCCGACAGCTGCTCGATCCATTCATTACCCGAGATACCCGACAACGCAGGCACAGACCCCGTAAAGACACAAGTATGCCCCACCGCCGTAAAAGATGGCAGGTAATTGATCAACGTATTGTCACAGGAAAACCCCTCTCCCAACAGCCGGCGAAAACCATCCTTGCCATATCTGTTGTAGTATCGGTACAGATAATCCCAACGCATCTGATCCACTACGATACCCACTACCAGCTTGGGTCGTGCCAGGCCGGGATTTTGCAAGAGCTTACTGGTCTGGGCAACTTTACCAACTTGGCCGGTTTCCCGGACCTGGGCAAAAGAAAAAGTAAAGGAAAGAAGAAGGGCGAATAACAATAAATTTCTGCGGTGCATGTAATGAATTTTGATGCCGTTCTATCCGGCACGCAAATGTATAGGATACGGCTGATTTGTACATTAAAAGCCGGTTAATAGGCCCCCTCTTTCCCCATCTCACGCACTTTTGTAGTGACGTGTTCGTTCATCTACAACAGACTGTTCGTCCAAATACGATCCATCGTACGCCCAAATGCTTTAAATTTGCGCCAGCCGTCAGAAACTTAATAAATCCATAATATGGCAGATATCTTCGATAAGTTAGTGAAGCACAATGGTCCCATCGGCCAACACAGGCAGCGGGCACATGGATATTTCGCATTCCCTAAACTGGAAGGCGAGATAGGCAGCAGAATGCAATTCCGTGGAAAGGAAAAGATCGTTTGGAGCCTGAACAACTACCTCGGTCTGGCCAATCATCCCGAGATCCGTAAGGTCGACGCAGAAGCAGCCGCACGGTTCGGCATGGCCGCCCCCATGGGTGCGCGTATGATGAGTGGCAACAGCAACTATCACGAACAATTGGAAAAAGAGCTGGCCGAATTTGAAGGGAAAGAAGATGCTACCCTCTTCAATTATGGATACCAGGGTATAATGAGCGCCATCGACGCCATCTGCGGCCGCCACGACGTCATTGTCTACGACGCCGAAAGCCACGCCTGCATCATCGACGGACTCCGCCTCCACCCCGGACATCGCTTCGTTTTCAAACACAACGATATCGAAGACTGTGAAAAACAGCTCCAGCGCGCTACCGCCCTCATCGAAAAACAAAATCAGGGAGGTATCCTCGTCATCTCCGAAGGCGTCTTCGGCATGGCCGGCGATCAGGGCAAACTAAAAGAGATCGTCGATCTTAAAAAGAAATATGAATTCCGCTTCCTGGTGGACGATGCCCATGGCTTCGGCACCCTGGGAAAAACAGGCGCAGGCGCCGGCGAAGAACAAGGCGTCCAGGACCAGATCGACCTCTATTTCTCCACATTTGCAAAATCCATGGCCTCCATCGGCGGCTTCATGGCCGGCGACACAGCTATCATCGACTACATTCGCTATAACACCCGCAGCCAGATCTTCGCCAAAAGCCTGCCCATGCCCATCACCATCGGCAATCTGAAAAGACTGGATATGCTCAGGACCATGCCCGAATTGCGCAAGAAACTGTGGAGCGTAGTAAATAAATTACAGAAAGGATTGAAAGACAGTGGTTTCGACATTGGTCAGACCAATTCCTGCGTCACCCCCGTCTACATGAAAGGCGACGTTCCCGAAGCCACCGCCATGGTCATGGACCTCCGGGAGAACTATAATATCTTCTGCTCCATCGTGGTATACCCTGTCATTCCCAAGGGACATATCATCTATCGCCTCGTGCCCACCTCCGTCCACACCGACGAGGACATCGAGCTCACATTAAAGGCTTTCCGCGAGACAAAAAAGAAGCTGGACGCCGGCGATTATAAGGTAGAGGCGATCCCCGATATGGCGCAAGCATAACTCTTATTTAAATTTTGTTTCCCATAGCCCCGGTATACAAGGTACCGGGGCTTTTTATTAGTGATTACCCCTAGTTTTCACCCCAAAAACAGCATTTTGTCTCCAAAAAAGCACAAAAAAAGCCCCGCTTACGCGGGGCTGCACTAATCAAATACCATTAACCATTAAACCTTATCCTATGAAAAAACAAATATAAGACGTTAGCGCCAAAAAGGGGGTTGCCGGGTGCTACTTTTTTTTACCCAAATACCGGGAAATTGATCCACATCAAGTGAAATGTAATCGATTAATCTTTTATAAGCATTCACCTGACCCTTTGTAGCTAAACCGTTATAGCCCATGCCGCCTCTAAAAAAGTTTCGTCAGCCCTTAGATTCTACCACGATGGCTTAAAACCCTTTTGATACTCGTCAAAGGATACCTTCCCAAACTTCCCTTCCCCAAAATACTTCACCAGCAGCTCGAGCTCCTTAGGCTCCATATAGCCAGGTATGGCCTGCGGCTCCCCACCCGGAGGAATGATAATGGTGGTAGGGAATTCCAGCCTTCCATGGGTCAGATAAAGGGCAAATTCATTGCTCCGGTAGTCGGCATTGAACAGATAAGCCCTCCCATTCCAATTTATTGTCGAATGTGTCTCCGCATCCACCTTCACCGGATAGAACTTGTCCTGCAGATACTGAGCCACCTGCTTGTTGGAATAGGTCTTCTTGTCCATCTGCTTGCACCACCCGCACCAGGTCGTATACAGGTCGATCAGGATGGGCCGCTGCTCCTTTTGCAGCTTACCCGACGCCTCATCAATGCTCATCCAGGTCAGGGCTTCACGCGTCCCTTCGACAGGCCGGACAGCCTTTACAGGCTTCCACGCCCACAGCCCCGTCGCCAGCACTACCAGCCCCAGGGCCACAACTCCGAAATATGTTTTCATTTTATTCATTGGAGTATCTTTACATATTAACTTTAACGAATTCAGATGCACAAAATTGTCGTTGCCGTAACAGGCGCCAGCGGATCCATCTATGCCCGGCAGCTGCTCAGCAAACTCATCGCCCTCAAAGATCAATGGCAGTCCCTGGCCGTCGTAATGACCGAAAATTCGAAAGAAGTCTGGCGCACCGAGCTCGAAAATGAGGACTATTCGAAATATGACCTGCCCTTCTTCTCCCAAAAGGACTTCTCCGCCCCCTTTGCCTCCGGCTCCGGGAAATACAACACCATGATCATCGTCCCCTGCTCCATGGGCATGCTGGGACGTATCGCCACAGGCGTATCCTCCGACCTCATTACAAGGGCCGCCGACGTCATCCTTAAAGAAAGAAGAAAATTGATATGTGTGGTGCGGGATACACCTTATAACCTCGTGCACATCCGTAACATGGAGACCCTCACCCTCGCCGGCGGCATCATCTGCCCCGCCACCCCCTCCTTCTATAGCAAGCCCGCTACCATCGAAGAAGTAGCCGCCACCGTAGTAGACAGGGTCCTCGACCTCGCCGGCCTGGATATCTCCACCTTCCGCTGGGGCAGCTGATCAATTCCGCAGATCCACTTCCTCCACGCCCGGGTATTTTGCCTTGTTAAAGGCCAGCTGCACATCCGTCAAAGGCGCATTCCCATTGAGCTTGCTCGTAATTAATGTATAGTGATTACCGCTCTTGTCAAACCATTTGATGCTCACCAGCGTATGCTGCGCCTTGTCCACATACAACAACGCCTTAAAAAAAGACTTTGTCTTATCCACTGGCGTCAGCTCCACCTCCTGCACCGTACGACCATCCACCTTGGCTTCCCCATTCAGCTTGTAAAGAAAATCCTTGTCATAAAAATTCGTGAAGAACTTCTCCGGGCTGATGGTCTGCGTGGCAGGATCCACCTTCGTGATCGTCACCTCATTCGAAGATTTATCATAGGTCCAGACATCCTTCCCGTCACAATACACCTCCTGCCCCGTCACGCTGATATGATATTTACTACCCTTTACATATACTACCCCGCTCTTGCTGCCCTGCAGCTTCCCCTTGGAATCCTCCACCTTCAGGGTGAAATTGGATTGCACAGCCTTATAGGATTTCAACTTCGCGCTCAATCCATCTAACACCTTTTTGGCATCAGGGTCATTCTTCCCAATGCTGTTGTTCTGAGCCTGCCCCATAAGATAGACACCTGATAACAATACGCATACAACGATCCTTTTCATATTCATAGTCAGTGGCATATTTGTTTATTTATGCTTTGTAAAACTTCGATCGGACTTCGACCGGTAGGTTTAAACAGGCTGTCCCGCAGCCCGTATGGATAAGGGCGCAAATATATCTGAAAACCTGCACAGAGTAGAAACTTATCAACCAAATATCATTAAACCCCCGTTAAATTGGCGGTTCCCCGCTTGATGGCTCCCCTATGGATTAAGGTACTGATCCAGCTCCATTTCGCTCTTGATCAGCACATCCCGCGGCTTGCTGCCCATCCCCGGTCCCACTACGCCCGCCGCCTCCAGCTGATCCATCAGCCGCCCCGCCCGGTTATACCCCAGCTTCATCCGGCGCTGTATGAGGGAAGTAGACCCCAATTGATTCTGTACGATCAGACGCGCCGCCTCCCCAAACAACGGATCCCTGTCGCCCAGATCGAGCTCGCGGGCCTCCGCATCCTTTTCATCCACATACTCCGGCAATTTATATGCCTCCGGATACCCCCGCTGCTCCCCGATGAACTCGGTGATCGCTTCCACCTCCGGTGTATCCACAAAAGCGCACTGCAGACGGGTGATCTCCCCGTTGTAGGAAATAAGCATATCCCCCTTGCCGATCAGCTGATCGGCACCGCCCGCATCCAGTATCGTACGGCTGTCGATCTTCGAAGACACCTTGAACCCGATACGGGCCGGGAAGTTCGCCTTGATCGTTCCCGTAATGATATTGACGGATGGACGCTGCGTGGCAATGATCAGGTGTATCCCCACCGCACGCGCCAGCTGCGCCAGCCGCGCGATCGGCATTTCAACCTCCTTGCCCGCCGTCATGATCAGGTCCGCAAACTCATCCACCACCAGCACCATAAATGGCAGGTACTGATGCCCCTTCTGGGGATTCAACCGCCGTTTGATGAACTTCTCATTGTACTCTTTAATATTACGGGCATTCGCCTCCTTCAACAGGTCGTACCGGTTGTCCATCTCGATACACAAGGCATTCAAAGTATGGATCACCTTCTTTGTATCCGTAATGATCGCCTCTTCCTCACCCGGCAATTTGGCCAGGAAATGCTTCTCTATCGTCCGGTAAATACTCAATTCCACCTTCTTCGGGTCCACCAGGATCAGCTTCAGCTGGGAAGGATGCTTCTTATACAGCAGGGACACCAGGATGGCATTCAGCCCTACGGATTTACCCTGACCCGTAGCCCCCGCCATCAGCAGGTGCGGCATCGAAGCCAGATCCACGATAAAATTCTCGTTGTCTATCCTCTTCCCAATGGCTATCGGCAGACTGAAATTGCTGTGCTGGAATTTATCCGATGCCAGCAAAGTGCGCATACTCACCACCGTTTTCTTCACATTCGGCACCTCGATCCCGATGGTACCCTTGCCGGGGATGGGGGCGATGATCCTTATCCCCAGCGCCGCCAGGCTCAGCGCAATATCATCCTCCAGGTTCTTGATCCGGGAGATACGCACCCCCGCCGCCGGCACGATCTCATACAAGGTCACGGTCGGACCCACCGTCGCGCTGATCTTGGAAATAGATATATCGTAATTCTTCAGCGTATTGATGATCTGATTCTTATTTGTTTCCAGCTCCGAGGCATCCTGTACGATCTTTTCACTGCCATGCGCCTCCAGCAGGTCCAGCGAAGGATATTTATAGTCCCGCAGATCCAGCGTAGGCTCATAATCCGGCAATGGCAGCCCGCTGGCCGCCTCCTCGCCTCCCATACTCTCCGCAACCTCACCGCCTTCGGCATTCTCAGGCCCCTTGATCTCCAACTCCAGCTCCGGTGCAACGGCTTGCTTACCTTTCACCGGCGGAATTACAGCCGGGACCACAGGCGGCAGCACCAGCGGCGGTATTTCCTCCAGCACTTCCGGCTCCTCTTCTTCCTCCTCTACAGAAGGCGTAATTTCAAAAGGAGGATCTTCGTCCTCTTCTTTTTCCACCAGCTCCAACGCCGGCATATCCTCTTCTTCGGGCGCTATCGCCACAATACCTCCCTCCTCCTTCAGCACATTCCCCTTCATACTGCTAAAACCCTCATCCACGAACAGCCTGGCCCCACCCTTCACAGGCGGCACCGGCAGCTTTTCGTCCTCTTCTTCGTCTTCCCCCACCCCCGCAATAGCAGGCTTCCGCTCCCGCACGGGCAGGACGGGCATCTTGAACACCGGGTTGAATCTCCAGATAAAATAGGCCAGCCCCGCTACCAGCAACAAGGCCGCCGTTCCCACCCAGCCCAGGAACTTCACCAGCCAGTCGCTGATCATATCCCCAACGGCGCCCCCCCAGGCAAAACCATTCCCACGGGTAATAAATGCCAGCGCCACCGAGAAAAAGATCAACCCGGTGACGACATATCGTAGATTTCTCTTGATGGAAAAAACCTTTCGGGCGAAGAGCAGGTTTGCCCCCACTATAAAAAAGAAGGAGCAGAACAGATACGACGCCACCCCAAAACCCTTATAGAAGAATTGATGTGCTATCAGCGCGCCAAGATTTCCCAGCAGATTGGCCACCTTCACATCCGATGAAGGCAGCAGGATCCGTGCCCCATGGAACACCTTATCCTGATCCTCTTTCCAGGTGAACAAATAAGAAGTAAACGCTATAAATAGGAAGACGGCTAGCAACAGAAAGACAGCCCCCGTGATCTTATGGGTACGCTCATCTTTGACGATCTGTTTGACTGTCACCTGAGGATCCTTTTCAGGTTTCAGCTTTTCTGAGGCCTGGCTCTTCTTTGACTTCAGTCGGTTTGCCATGAATACAAAGATAATAGAGACATTATATT
>Ga0105237_10008011_pt1 | contig 11498 bp, 11 predicted proteins | sample KBSC24metaG_FD_81520 | JGI IMG/M metagenome (GOLD analysis project Ga0105237, IMG submission 81520) | Corn rhizosphere microbial communities from Kellogg Biological Station, Michigan, USA - KBS C2-4 metaG | ecosystem: Host-associated > Plants > Roots > Rhizosphere > Soil | place: Michigan, USA... | reverse complement strand
GGGCACCGTACTGGGTATAAACCACATCAATATCGCCAACTTCTCCCTCGGTCGCAGCGAAGCCGGCGAGCCGTTTGAGGCGATCTCGATCATTTCGACCGACGCGCTGGTTTCGCAGAGCATTCTCGATCAGCTGATGGCGAACCCGGCCATCAAACTGGCGCGTTCTGTCGCAATCGGGTGACTCTACTTCTGAGCGTCCTCGGCGACGATTTTCAGGTCCGCCAGACCTCGCTCAAAATCAGGACCTAACAGTCTGTCCATGCTGGAGAAGAACGAAACAGCCTTCAGCGCAAAATTGTTCTTACCGACCATGGACCAGGTCACGCCGCTGTTTTTGCCGTCGGGATGAAGCGTGAACGTCACATCGCTCGAAGACGCGTAGGGGCGCGAGAAGGCCAGTTGGACGGCAATCCGGTCGCCCGGTCGGCTCTCGGTGATTCGCATAATGCCTTCTCCCGCCTTCGAGTTTCCGGACCAGCGATAGACCGCCCCAGTGCCCGCCGTGGCGCCTTCATAACTGCGAGTCATCGACGGATCGAGCTTTTCCCAGGGAGACCATTTCGCCCAGTTGTGAAAATCATTGATCTGCGCAAAGACAACACTCGCCGGCGCCGCGACGACGATGGACCGCGAAACCGTATAGGTCTCGGACTGCAGCGTGATCATGCCCGCCAGGATTGCGACCGCAATGATGAAGGCGACAACGATCTTGATGATCATCCCTACTCCCCGGCGCCGATTAAAATGACAATTGTCGAACTTAATTTGGGCATCTGTGCTCTCCGTCACTTAATATACGTGACGGACAGTAGTTTTGGCCAAAATTGACGGCAGTTTCCAGAAAAATCAGGAAGGGACTTAATCCGGCTCCGGAAATCGAGTGGTTGGCAGGGCAGCACGAAGGCGCGCGAGACCAGCGGAACTAACACCCGTGTAGTTGATGTTCAACTCCCGAAGTGAACGGAACTCACTAAGATTGGGAATGCACTCATCCGTCACGGAGCAGCGGGAAAGCCAGAGGATCTCCAGGTTTTTCAGGCCCGCTAAAGCAGCTACACCTTCGTCCGTCACCATATGGGCACACAGATCCAGATGTTTCAGCGTGGAGATTCGGCCTACTGCCTGTAGCCCGGCATCGCTGATGCGAGGACCCAGCCAGAGTGTTTCGAGAGGCAGCTGTGCAAGCAGCATCAGACCCGCGTCGGTCAGACCGGTCATGTGAATTTCCAGATGCCGGAGCGAAGGAATGCCAGCCAGTGAAGCGGCGCACCGATCATTTACCAGGCGACAGCCTTCCAGCCGAATTTCACTAAGCGGAAGGCCGTGCAAAGGAGTGAAGTCGCCTCTCACATCCGTGTAAGCCAGATTCAGTGTTCTGAGGCTGCTCAGTCCTTGCAGGTACCCGAAGACTCCATCGTCGATGCGCATTTCTCCCAGACAGAGTTCATTAAGCCCGGTAAGATCCCGCAGGGCTTCTAAATTTTCGTTCCGCAGCGCTCCGCCCCAGATCGTCAGCTTCCGCAGTTCCGGGCTGTTCTTCAGACTGGAAAGGAACTCCGGTGTCGCCTGATCCCCAGGGACGATGACCTCACTGGCATCAGGCATCGAAGGCCAGCCGGATCACGTCATCCATGTTTTTCACGTAATGAATCGTCATTTCTCCCAATTGTTCTGCCTTCAGGTCTTCCCGGACATCGGCCTCGTTGTCGGCGGGTAGCAGCACCACCTGAACGCCGCTGCGCCGGGCGGCCAGCACTTTCTCTTTAATGCCGCCCACCGGCAGCACCAGACCCGTAAGAGTGATTTCGCCGGTCATTGCAAGATTGGGCACGACGCATTTGCCAGTCAGCGCGGAAAGCAGCGCCGTCGCCATCGTCACACCGGCGGAAGGACCGTCTTTGGGAATGGCACCCGCGGGCACATGGACATGAAGATCGGTCGTCTTGAAGACATCGGGCTCGATGGCCAGCTGCGGCGCATTGGCCCGAATCCAGGTAAGCGCCGCCTGCACCGATTCCTGCATCACGGAACCCAGTTGCCCCGTCATGATCAGCCCTTTGCTGCCGCCCGGCATACGCCCGGCTTCGATAAACAGAACATCCCCTCCAACCGGAGTCCACGCCAGACCTACCGCGACTCCCGGACGTCGCGTTCGTTCCGCCACTTCCGTCTCCGGCCGAAACCGCGGAGCGCCGAGGAGTTCTTCCACCAGTTCCGCGGTGACGAAAGTGACCGGCTCTTTCCCTTCCGCATAGCGCCGCGCGACTTTGCGGCAAACGGAGCCGATTTCGCGCTCCAGACTCCGCACGCCCGCCTCACGGGTATACCGCCGGACGATAAATCGAACCGCGTCGTCAGAGAACTCGAGAGGCTTGTCCTCTTCGAGGCCATTCTCCGCTTTCTGACGTGGAATCAGGTACCGGAACGCAATGATGACCTTCTCGTGTTCCGTGTATCCCTGAAGCTGAATGATCTCCATGCGGTCGCGCAGGGCTTCGGGAATTGTATCGAGTACGTTGGCGGTCGTGATGAACAGGACGCGTGAGAGGTCGAAGGGCTGGTCCAGATAGTTGTCGCGAAACGTCGAGTTCTGCTCCGGGTCCAGAACCTCGAGAAGGGCTGACGACGGGTCACCCCGAAAATCGCGGCCAAGCTTATCCACTTCATCCAGAATGAAGACCGGATCGTTCGCCCCCGCCCTCCGAAGCGCCTGAATGATCTGCCCAGGCAGAGACCCAATGTAGGTGCGCCGATGTCCGCGAATCTCCGCTTCGTCATGCATTCCGCCCATCGAAATGCGCTGGAACTTCCGGCCCAGCGCGCGAGCGATCGATCGCCCCAGCGACGTCTTGCCAACTCCGGGCGGCCCCACGAAACAGAGAATTGGCCCCTTCAGCTTCGCCTTCAGTTGCATCACGGCGAGGAAATCGAGGATGCGATTCTTGACCTTCTCCAGATCGTAATGGTCTTCGTCCAGAATCTCCGCCGCGCGCCGTACATCCACAGCTTCACCAGTCGAAATACCCCATGGCAGCGCCGTCATCCACTCCAGCCACGTCCGCGCCACGTTGTGCTCGGGAGACATCGACGGAATTCGCGAGTAACGCTGCAATTCCTTGAGAGTCTCCTCCTTCACGACTTCCGGCATTCCCGCTTTCTCAATCTTCAGGCGGAATTCTTCCTGTTCGCGCTCCCGGTCGTCCCCTTCCCCGAGCTCACTCTGAATCGCCTTCAGCTGTTCCCGCAGATAGAACTCGCGCTGGCTCTGCGAAAGCTGCCCCTGAACCTGCGACTGAATCTTCTGGCGCAGCTCCAGCAATTCCACTTCGCGCGCCAACTGCTGGTTGATGAACTCGAGGCGGGTTCTCGCTACACTCTGCTCGAGCACGGACTGCCGCTCGGCATGGCTCAGATTGGGCAGATTTCCGGCGATGAAATCCGCCAGTCTGCCGACCTCCGCAATGTTCCCGGCGGCGGCGGAAACGTCATCCGAGATATTCGGGCTGGCCGAGATGATCTGGGTGAACTCGCTCAGCACGTTCTGCCGCAGCGCCGTCAGTTCCGGTGTCATCTCGGGCTCGATCTCCGGCAGTCTTTCAATCCGCGCCCGCAGGTACGGCTCCCGCGCGGTATAGTCGAGCGTCCTCATACGGGCAACACCTTCACAGAAGAGGAGTTGCCCCTCGCGCAGCCGGACGATCTTGTGGATCATCGCCACCGTCCCGGTCTGATAGAGCTCAGCAGGTCCGGGTTCGTCAGTGCGCGGGTCCATCTGGGAAACCACCCCGATCAGGCGATTCTCCCCCAGCGCTTCCACCAAAGCTACCGAAACCGGGCGTCCGACGGTCAGCGGCAGCAAAGAATTGGGGAACAGAACGGTATCGCGAACCGCGAGGATCGGCAGCTCTTCAACAACAGGTTCTTTCGCGGCTGCGGCTTCCGGTTCTTCGGGGGACTTGATCTCCGGAGTTTCGGTTACCCGAGTGTCGGTTTCCGGAGTGTCGGTTTCCGGATTGGAGGCATCCGGCTCTGTGTCGATCCGGTCGTCAGGCATCAGCCTTCAGAGTAATGGATCTTCAGCGCGCGGCGGGGTAGCAGCCCAGCACCCGGAGCATATCGGCCACTTCCGCCAGGTGGTTGAGCGCATTCTTAGAAACCGGATCGTCCACGTGGCCATGAAAATCGAGGTAAAAAAGATACTCCCAGGGCTTGCCGCGCAGGGGCCGCGATTCGATCTTCGTCATATTCAGATCCCGCAGAGCGAAGGCGCTCAGGCAGCGGAACAGCGCGCCGGGGATGTTTTTGACGGTGAAAACCACTGAGGTTTTGTACCGGACGTTCTCGTCGGCCTTTGTTTTCTTCTTCCCCGGGCGCTCCAGCAGAAAGAACCGGGTATAGTTGGCGCGATCGTCTTCGATCGATTTCCGCAGGATCCGGGCACCGTAGATCTCCGCCGCGGTAGACGAGGCGATGGCGGCGGCGTCGCGGAGATCTTTTTCCATGATCATTTTGACGCTTCCGGCCGTATCGTAAAAAGGGATCCGTTCACACTGCGGATTGGCCTCCAGGAAATGACGGCACTGGTTCAGCGCCACTGGGTGCGAATAGATTTTCCGGATCGCCGACTGCTTCACTCCCGGGCAGGCGATCAGGTTGTGCACGATCCGGACAAAGGTTTCGCCCCGGATCGCGAGATCGAACCGGAGCAGGTGATCGTAGTTGTCGTGAATCGAACCGTGTAAGGTGTTCTCAATCGGGATCACCGCCGCGTCGCACTTTCCGCTTACCACCGATTCGAATACATCCTGAAAGGTCGGCATGGGGACCGGAGTCGCTTTGTCTCCCGCCAGAGCGTGCGCAGCCACCTGGCTGAAGGCCCCCAGTTCGCCCTGAAACGACACAGTACGCTTCATTCTTCTGCCCCCTGATCCTCATCTTCTTCGCGCACGGCGCTTTCCGTCCGCGAACTTTTGCCCGGCCCGTTCCAGCGGCGAATCGCTTCGTCGGGCACACCCAGCAGGTCCAGCATACGATCCACTGTCGAATCAACGATGTCTTCCACGCTTTTGGGAGAGTTGTAGAACCCCGGAATCGGCGGTGCGATGATCGCGCCCATCTCCGCCAGAGCCGTCATGGTTCGCAGATGCCCCAGATGGAAAGGCGTCTCCCGCACCATCAGAATCAGCCGGCGCTTCTCCTTGAGAGCGACATCGGCAGCACGAATCATGAGGTTTGAACTGATCCCGTGTGCAATTGCCGACATCGTGTGAATCGAGCACGGTGCAATCACCATTCCGGCAGTTTGAAAAGAACCCGAAGCAATCGGCGCCGAAATATCTTCCAGTGGCCAGCAATAATCGGCGAGTTTTCTTATATCTGCAGCCAGTTTTCCGGTTTCGAGAAAAAGAGTTTTCTCCGCCGCGCGACTCACAACAAGGTGAATTTCGAGCTCTTTCCGCTGTCTTAATCTTTCGAGAAGCCGAAGCGGATACATCGCGCCGCTCGCTCCCGTGACCCCGACAATGATCTTCAGACTTCCTCCTGCCGCGCGCCTGGTTTCCCCATTCGGGGGAGTTCACTCCCGAGTGCGGGCTGTCGCCTCCGACCGGACTCAGGACGCCTATCTTGTTCCAGAATCAGAACATTACATGAAACCATTATTGAACTGAGAACAACGTGGGCGCTATAATCCCGGTAAGAAAGGGTTGACGTGCAACAGGCGCTCGCCATCCACGTCCAGAGACAGGATCATAGCATGGAGGACGCGGGTCAGCGATTACGGAGAGCCAGGGAGCGTCTCGACCTTCGCGTCCGCGACGTAGAACTCGCCAGCCAGCAAATCGCCGAACGCCACAATAATAAAGAATTTACGGTGATGATCAGCCGGCTCTCGGAAATCGAGAATCACGGTACTCTCCCTTCCATTTACCGCCTTTACTCCCTTTGTTGTATCTACCGCCTCGACCTTACTGAGGTACTTTCCTGGTTCGGAGTCCCCGTGGGTTCGCTCGCTTCAGACGCGGGAATGGTCGCAATTGGGAAAACTCACGAAGTGAATTTCGACCCCGATTCGGCGGAAGTCCTACTGCCAATATCACTTAACCCCGGCATTGATCTGCGCAGAACTTTCTTTGTCAGCGAGGTGGTGCAGCGCTGGGGAAAACTTCCGCTGGCTTTGGTGAGTGGGGCCGACATTCGTCGTTATCGCTACGGCTTTGTCGGAACCGATGACTGGAGCATGAATCCCGCAGTCCCGGCGGGTTCCTTATTAGTAGTGGATGATACAAAACGGAGAATTCAGGTTTCGGGATGGCGAAGCCAGGCGGAACGCCCCATCTATTTCCTGCAGCATCGGGATGGCTTTTTTTGCCGCTGGTGCAGTCTCAAAGACGGCATGCTCAGCCTCGTCCCGGATCCCTCTTCCGATGCTCCGGTGCTGGTCTATCCGGTCGATGAAGTCGATGTAATTGGCCAGGTGGTCGGTCTGGCGCTCAGTCTCGATCCGGAGAAGCGACGCCGTACTCGGCCCTGATCAGTTCCAGAACCACGGCGAGATCGCTGTAAAACAACTTCCTCTCCACATCTCTCGATTCCGCCGGAACCCAGATTCCGTAGGGCTCGAGCGAGAGCCAGTTCGCTACAATCTGCCGCCGATCGCCTTCCTGGGCCGACAAATACTCGTCCAGTTCGGCCTTCTGACGTTCCAGATCAAAACAAAGCCATCGCTGGAAGACTTCCAGATGACTGTTGCGCAGCAAACGGTCTGTTTCGTCCCCTCCAACCCGATCCGCCAGGCCAAAATGCTCGTAAATACCAGTGTTGGCGTTCCGCAGCGAAGCCATGTACGACAGGCGACCAAGCGTCGAAGGGATTTCGGAAAGCGTTCGGTTCCAGGATTCCGTCAGGGCCAAAAACCTGTCTGCAGTCATATCGAAGGCCAATAAAAGTGTACCTCTCAACCTACACTGGCTGGACCGCACCAACCATCCGTATTTTTCCTATGCCGACAACCATTAACTGCAACAACACTCGTTCCGAATAGCACACTTTTCTAGCCATTTCAGCACCTCTGAGGGTGAAAGTTCCTAGAATTCAGGGTGCCGGGCTACTTCGGCTTAAATTCTGAAAAACGAGAAAACTCAAATGCGCAAACTTTTTATCGTTCTGACCCTGGCTGTATCCTATCTGGCAGTTTCGGGTAGTGCTGGCGCGTTCCCCCCGCCGCCGCAGTGTGACCCGAGTTGTCCATGGGTAAAGTAGGGTAATAGTCGCGGCCCGAGGGTTTTTCTTACCATTTAGCGGGCCCGAATATAAGGGTAATTCACTGCGTTCCGGTGGTACGATCAAAGCGTTGAGCGCCGTGTGAATATACCTCCCGAACAGTTTTTTATGGAGTTGCAGGCGGTCGCAGCGGCCCTGGCGGCGCTGCGCCTGCTGCAACTCGGCCTTGCACGTCGCCAGCCGGCGCTTTTCTGCTTTCTGATCATCACTGCGGCAGGCCATTTCTTTCTTAGTCTTTCGGCCATGAACTCCTCCCGATATTTCTGGGGATACATGACTTTCCTGCCCGTGGGCCTTCTGGCGGAGATCGCCGTCGTCCGGGAGATCTTCGAAGTGACGATGTCCGATTACCCCGGGATTCGTTCCGCCGCGAATCGCTCCATGTACGGCGCAATGGCGTTTTCTGTCATTGTTTCCTTCACGCTCACAGCATTTCTCCGTAGTGATCCTCTGAACCATCAGAGTAATCTGTACTACATCCTTCAGTTCGAGCGCTCGGTGCAGTCCGGCCTCGCAATTGTCGTGGTCTCTCTCCTTTTGTTTCTTTCCCGTTATCCTTTAAGACTCCACCGGAACATCTACGTTTCCAGCTTTTTCTTCTGCGCGGTGTTCCTGATAGAGGCGGCGGACAGTCAGGTTGCCGCACTCTCGCCGCATTTGTATTCGCGCCAGATTGATACCGCAGCAGTACTTTTGTCCTGTGTATTGTGTGTCGGGTGGACCGCAATGTTGCGCCCGCAGTCGCCCGTAACAGAAAGACCGGCGCTCGAAAATGGCAGGGAACAGGAGTTACTGATGCAGCTGGAATCGCTGAACAGGATTCTCTCGCAGGCTGGACGGCAGTAATAGCCCGGAATTATTCAACATAACTTGCTAATCCAGGGAACGATCGGGTATTCTCTAATCAATTCAATTCTGGAAGGTTCTCAACATGGTTCTGCTAGTCGCCATCCTGCTGACAATTGTGAGTTCGCTGGTTACCCTGCATTTTGTTACTCGCTTGCGCTACCTGCAAGCCATGTCCGCAAACCACTCTGCCAATCTGCACCCCGGCCGTTTCCGGCCCATGTTGCGGCTTCTCTCTCCCGCAGACGAGCGACTCGTCAGCGGTAATAAAGAATTGGCAAAGAAGTTCCGCGATCAGAGAATTGCCATTTTCCGGGAATATCTCCGCTGTCTGACCAGTGACTACGGCCGTTTGTTAGCAGGCGTCCGCGCCGTGATGGCAAGTGCCTCGCAGGATCGCCCGGAACTCGCCGTTGCCCTTTCCCGCAATGAGAGGCTCTTCGCGATGGCGATTTGCCGGATCGAGTATCGCCTCTGGATGCACCGTCTGGGTATCGGAACGGTTGACGTTTCCGCCCTCGTCAATGCGATTGACGCGCTGCGGATCGAAGTTTCGTCCGTTTCACCCGCGCTCAGTTCGTCGCACTAACCCGTTTGCTGGTGTTCTCTGTCTGCGCGGACTCTTCCGCCAGACTCGCCAGTATCCCCGTCACGTAACCCGGATATAGCAGCTGTGTTCCCAGTGCCGCCAGAATTGCCTCCCCATGGACAGTTCTGCCGGATATCGGGAGATTCGAACCGACGTCACCTTCCTGTTTGGCCGCTGGCTTCCCCAGTTGTAAGAGCTCAGAACACCAGTCCGTGATCTCCGCTGTGGACGAAGGCTGACCATCGGCCACCGGCCAGGCACCTTCAAGATTCGACAACGACCCCTCTTCCAGGATGATCGCCAGGTCTTCCGCATGAATCCGGCTCACAATGCCGGATGCGGCCGCCCCCGAAATCCGGGGTGGTCTTCCGTCCCGAAGCCGGACGTGAATGCCGCGGCCGGGTCCGTAGATGGCTGCCGCGCGGAGAATCAGATTGGACCAATTACCGGATAAAAGCCAGTTTTCTTCCTCTACACGGCGCTGCCCTTTTTCCTCTGACGGCGCTGCAAGCGTGTATATATCAACGGCTTTCTGATCGCCATAAACGCTGGTTGACGAAATATAAACGACTCGGCGAGGCTCCAGTGCACAAATCGTGGCTCGTAACTGCGAATTTTCTTCCACCGGCAAGGGCGGAACCGTATGAATCAGGACGCCGCCTTTCGGAACGTGCGTCGAAGCCTCAGAGCCGTACTCCACCAGGTTCAGACCGAGCGCAGCAAGTCCCGCGTATCGATCTGGCTGCCGAACCACTGCGAAGCACGAGAGGCCACGCGCCAGCAGCCTCCGCGCCAGCCGGGTGGTCGTGAACCCCAGTCCGAGCAAAATTACGTGGGGCGCTGCGGCAGGCGTCGGAGTGAGAATTTCCGTCATGGAAGGTAGCCGGGACCCGCTTACAGCAGTTCCCGCTCGATCGAACGGATAATCCCATCCGGCTCCCGCATCCCGGCAGCAATCATGGCGTTGGCGCGCTCCTGCGAGTCCGCCACCGCATACATCCGAAACTCATCGGCATTTCCCGAGGGTCTGAAATGAGCTACCTCGCCATTCGTGAAAATTAATCGAACACCGTCCGTATAGTCGATTCGGGAAATCGGACTGAAATGATCCTCTGGACGAAAGAAAGTCTCCAGTTTTTTGATAATAGCCGCCACCCCAGCGGGATCATCGGCAGTGAGCAACTGGACAATCCACAGTCCGTTAGCCCGGGCAAAGTTACGCAGCAGCGCCGCCTTGCTGTACCGGGGCGGAAGACCCGCGAACAAACCGGGCAAAGACTTACCGCTTTCCACGGCGGCGAACAGCACGCCAAGAATAGGAAGGATCGCATCGCGGGTCGCCAGCGGGCTCAGCGTACGTCCATCGCGAACGATCTCGGAACCGAGCAGGAAGCCCCCGTTCGCCTCCCAGCCGCACACCGCTTTGCGCCCCTTTTCCCGCGCCTTCGCCATGCCGGCAATCACATGAGGAGAGCCGATTTTCGTCTTCGGCTCCAGTCTGGCAGCCAGCGGACCACGGTCGATGCCGTCATTACAGCTGATCGGCACCACCACAGCGTCCGCGCCAAGGTATTCGGCCACCACCATGCCCACCAGATCGCCGCCGAAAAAACGAACCCGCCCGTCTTCGATACCGAGAATCAGGGGGCGATCGCTATCGCCATCGGTCGAAACCACCGCCCATACCGGTCCTGACCGAAGCCCGGTTTCGGCCAGCGCCTGCATCGTCGCAAGCTGAGCGTCGTCAATCGCTTCCGTATCGATCGCAACAAAACTGTCGCTTCGTCCGCAGGGTTCAACGGTAGCTCCCAGCGCTCTCAGAATCTCCACCAGCAGATCTCTTCCAACTGCGGAGTGCTGATAAGCGAGAATGCGTTTGCCTGCCAGGGATTTCCCCGCGAAGAAGTTCACGTACCGGTCGATATAGGCCTGGCGGGCCGCGGCATTCACGGGTGGCAATTCCATATGCCCTCGCCGGAACATGCCTCGGTCGTTAAAGATAGACTCGTCAGCAGGCTCCGCATACAACCGCTCCCGCGTCTGCAGAACCTTCTCCCCGATCGGAGCCTCATTCACCTTCATCAGTTCGCCAATGGAGGTATTCAGTTTGTAGCCATTCAGGTCAAAGGGAATGTGACTGCCGGTCACCATGATGCTTCCGAGTCCGCGCGCCAGAGCGTAGCTGGTCAGAGCCGGCGTCGGCACGGCACCCAGATTCACCGGCGTCATCCCGGCGTCGAGCACTGCCTGAACCACTGCCTGGCAGATCTCTCCGCGGCCCTGCTCTGCGGGATCGAAAGCGGTCGAACTCGGCCGCAGATCGTGCGCGAAGAAGAACTCATCCCCCTTCACTATGCCGCCCTCTGCCCGCGGCAACGACTTCAGATATTCAAGTTCCCCCGTCACGTTCAGGTAAATTTCCAACTGTGTGAGGTCCACTACCCTGCCCCGCCGGCCACTGGTGCCAAAGCGAAGTTCCACGGGTTCATAGGCGAGAATTGAGCGCAGGTTAGACAATACGAAATGCAGTATAGCGAGTTGCCCTATGAGAATTGATGCCCACCAGCACTTCTGGGATGTTTCCCTGCTGAACTACCCGTGGATGCCTCCCGGCGACTCCATTTTGCGCCGCAACTATCTGCCGGAAGACCTTGCGCCGATTCTGGAACAGCATCATTTCGATGGCACCGTTGTGGTGCAGGCCAATGTCGTGCCGGAAGAGACCGCGTGGCTGCTGGAACTTGCCGCCCAAAACCCGATCATTCGCGGGGTTGTCGCC
>Ga0105237_10008010_pt1 | contig 11499 bp, 11 predicted proteins | sample KBSC24metaG_FD_81520 | JGI IMG/M metagenome (GOLD analysis project Ga0105237, IMG submission 81520) | Corn rhizosphere microbial communities from Kellogg Biological Station, Michigan, USA - KBS C2-4 metaG | ecosystem: Host-associated > Plants > Roots > Rhizosphere > Soil | place: Michigan, USA... | reverse complement strand
GCAACTCGCGCAGGCGCCAGGTGACCCCGTCGCGCGCGAACTCGACGGTGCCCGCTGAGACCGTGCCTGCTGACACTGTGCCTGCTGACACCGTGCCGCCGGATTCCCAGTGCACGACGGTGCTGCCGACGCCGGCCACCGACACGAACGCGCTCTCGGCATCGTCAGCCGCGATGGATGCCGAAACCCCCTCAGCGCCATCCACCGACACGATCGCCCGGGTCGGCGTGCCCGTCACGGTCACCGTTCGCGCGGCCGAGTCGGCATCCCCGCGCCCGTCGACGGCCAGCCGGTACCGCAGCGGCGCCGGGTCGCCGAGACGCCACCCGCTCGGCCGGCTCCAGGGCGAGTCGCTCGATGCGGCCCAGCGCTGCCAAAACAGCAGCAGGGCGGCGGTGGCGAAGACCGAGTTGTCGGCATGTGCGAACGGCAGTGACGCGAGTTCGCGGCCGATCAGCTCGGTGTCCATCGTCGCCGAGGCGACCTGGGGGAGCGCGAGCAGCAACCGTAGGAACTCGAGGTTGGTCGTGACGCCGAGCACGGCGGTCTCGTCGAGCGAGCGTTGGAGCAGGGCGATGGCGGCATCCCGGTCCGGAGCCCAGGCGATGACCTTCGCGAGCATCGGGTCGTAGTCGCTCGAGACGCGCAGGCCGGGCATGAGCGCGCTGTCGACCCGCACCCCGGGGCCGATCGGCTCGCGGAGCACTCGCACGTACCCGCCGGTCGGCAAGAAGTCGACCATCGGATCTTCGGCATAGACGCGGGCCTCGATCGCGTGGCCGGTGAAGACGACATCCGACTGCGTGACCGGCAGCACCTCGCCGGCCGCCGTGCGCAGCTGGAGCTCGACGAGGTCGAGCCCGGTGATCGCCTCGGTGACCGGGTGCTCGACCTGCAGGCGCGTGTTCATCTCCATGAAGAAGAACTCGTCGGGGGAGTCGTTCGACACGATGAACTCGACCGTGCCTGCACCCGAATACGAGACCGACCTCGCCGTCTCGCAGGCGGCCTCTCCCAGCCGGGCGCGGGTCTCGGCCGAGATGATCGCGCTCGGAGCCTCTTCGATCACCTTCTGATGGCGGCGCTGCAGGGTGCAGTCGCGTTCGCCGAGGTGGATGACGTGGCCGTGCCGATCGGCCATCACCTGCACCTCGATGTGTCGTGGCGAGACGACATAGCGCTCGAGCAGCAGGGTGTCGTCGCCGAAACTCGCGGCGGCCTCGCGCCGGGCCGCGGCGATGGAAGGCGCCAGCTGGTCAGGTGCGGTGACCACATGCATCCCCTTGCCGCCGCCACCCGCCGAGGGCTTGATCAGCAGGGGATAGCCGACGCCACCCGCCGCCGCAATGAGTTGATCGTCGGTCATGCCGGGCTCGCCCGCGCCCGGAACGGTGGGCACCTTGCGCGCGCTCACCGCGGCCTTCGCGGCGATCTTGTCGCCCATCACGCGGATCGCGTCGCTTGAGGGGCCGATGAAGACGACGCCCGCCTCTTCGCAGCGTGCGGCGAAGAGAGGGTTCTCGGCGAGGAATCCGTAGCCCGGGTGGATCGCGTCGGCGCCTGCGTGCTCCGCGGCCGCCAGCACCTCGTCGATGCTCAGATAGCTGTCGATGGCGACGGCTTCGTCGGCCAGCTGCACGTGGCGAGCCGCGGCATCCACCTCGGTGTAGACGGCGATCGACCGGATGCCCAGGCGCCGCAGGGTGCCGATGATGCGGCAGGCGATCTCGCCGCGGTTGGCGATCAGAACAGTCGAGAACACGGCGCCCTACATCCGGAAGACGCCGTAGCCGACGTCGTCCATCGGGGCGCGCATGCAGACGTCGACGGCCAGGCCGAGCACCTCGCGGGTGCGGGCCGGGTCGATGACGCCGTCATCCCAGAGCCGGGCGGTCGAGTAGTAAGGATTGCCCTGCTCTTCGAACTGCTCGAGCACGGGCGCCTGAAACTCGGCCTCCTGGTCGGCCGACCAGCTGCCGCCGTCGTCTTCGATCTGCTGGCGGCGGATGGTCGACAGCACGGAGGCCGCCTGCTGGCCGCCCATGACCGAGACCCGCGCGCCCGGCCACACCCAGAGGAAGCGCGGCGAATACGCGCGGCCGCACATCGAGTAGGTGCCGGCGCCGAACGAGCCCCCGACGACGACCGTGAACTTCGGCACGCGGGCGCAGGCGACGGCGTTCACCATCTTGGCCCCGTGCTTCGCGATGCCGCCCACCTCGTACTCGCGACCGACCATGAAGCCGGCGATGTTCTGCAAGAAGATCAGCGGGATGCCGCGCTGGTCGCACAGCTCGATAAAGTGCGCGCCCTTGAGCGCCGACTCGGAGAAGAGCACGCCGTTGTTCGCGACGATGCCGACCGGATGCCCGAACAGCCGCGCGAATCCGGTCACCAGGGTGGTGCCGTACTCCTGCTTGAACTCGAGGAACGAGCCGCCGTCGACCACCCGGCGGATGATCTCGTGCGCGTCGTACGGGGTCGACAGGCTGACCGGGACGATGTCGGCGAGCTCGTCTGCGGGTCGCTCGGGTGCGACCGTCTCGTCAGGCACGTAGGGCAGCGCGGGCGTCGCCGGCAGCGTCGCCACGATGTCGCGCAGGATCTGCAGGGCGTGGTGATCGTCTTCGGCCAGGTGATCGACAACGCCGGACAACCGCGCATGGGTGACGCCGCCGCCGAGGTCTTCGGCGCTGACCACCTCGCCGGTCGCCGCCTTCACCAGGGGTGGGCCGCCGAGAAAGATGGTGCCCTGGTTGCGCACGATCACGGTTTGGTCGCTCATCGCCGGCACGTAGGCGCCGCCCGCCGTGCTCGACCCGAGAACGGCCGACAGCTGCGGGATGCCGGCCCGCGACATCCTGGCCTGGTTGTAGAAGATGCGGCCGAAGTGGTCGCGGTCGGGAAAGACCTCGTCCTGGCGGGGAAGGAATGCTCCGCCCGAGTCGACGAGATACAGGCAGGGCAGGCGGTTCTCGAGGGCGATCTCTTGCGCGCGCAGGTGCTTCTTCACCGTCATCGGGTAGTAGGTGCCGCCCTTGACCGTTGCGTCATTGGCCACCACCATCACGTGCCGGCCGTGCACCAGGCCGACTCCGGCGATCACACCCGCCGAGGGGCTCTCGTTGTCGTACAGGTCCCAGGCGGCGAGGGGCGCCACCTCGATGAAGGGGCTGCCCGGATCGAGCAGCGCGCTCACGCGTTCGCGCGCCAGCAGTTTGCCGCGGGCGCGGTGGCGCTCGCGGGACTTCTCCGGCCCCCCGAGAGCGACGAGCGCGGTGCGCTCGTGCAGCTCGCGCACCAGGTCGCGATAGCTGGTGGTCGCCATGGTCTGCCCTCGGTCATCGAACGCGTGTCGGTTACCGGTCACTCAGTTATTCACCGCTAACTGAAATCAGGCTAACGACACCGGATCGCGTTGTCCAGCACCTAAAATGCGGAGCATGCCCAGCACCTGGAGAGCCACTCAGAAGGCCAGTCGCCGAACGGCGTATCTCGCCGCGGCGGCAACCCTGTTCGCGGCGCGCAGCTATGCCGAGGTGACGATCGGAGATCTGGGTGAGGCCGCGGGGGTGAGCGGCCCCGCGTTGTACAAGCACTTCGCCAACAAGGAGGCGGTGCTGGTCGAGCTGCTGGTGGCGGTCAGCCAGCGGCTGCTCGGCGCCGCGCAAGAGATCGTGGCGGAAGACATCCCGGCCGCGGAGAAGCTGGATCGGCTGGTGGCGTTCCACACCGATTTCGCCTTGCAAGAGAGCGACACCATCCTCATCCAGGGGCGGGATCTCGGCCTGCTGCCCCCCGAGGCGAGCCGACGGGTGCGGTCGCTGCAGCGCGCCTATCTCGAGCAGTGGCGCGCGGTGCTGACCGTGGTGCGGCCCGAGTTGGATCGCGACGAGTGCGAGCTGCGGCTGCAGGGAGTTTTCGGGCTGCTCAACTCGACGGCATTCAGTGCCGGCCATATCGGCCCGCGGCCGAGGAGCGCGCGCATCCTCGCCGAGATGGCCATGTCGTGCCTGCTGGTCGGGTCGCAGGCCTCGGAGGTCTTGCCTTCGCGGTAGGGAGCGCTTACAGTGAATCCGGTTAGCGAGCAGTAACCGAAGCGAAAAGCCACGAGTCGAAACGATGGGCATATGAGCAGCGACGCAGCTGTCGACCTCCCCTCCGAATACCGGGACCTTCAGGCATCTGTTCGCGACTTCGCGAACGAGGTCGTCGCCCCTGTTTCGGCACGGCACGACGAGGAGCATTCCTTCCCCTACGAGGTCGTGAAGGGGATGGCCCAGATGGGCCTGTTCGGCCTGCCCTTCCCCGAGGAGTACGACGGCATGGGTGCCGACTACTTCGCGCACTGCCTGGTGCTCGAAGAGCTCGCCAAGGTGGATCAGAGCGTCGCCATCACGCTCGAGGCGGGCGTGTCGCTCGGAGCGATGCCGGTCTTCCTGTTCGGCACCGAGGCCCAGAAGCAGGAGTGGCTGCCCCGGCTGGCGCGCGGCGAGGCGCTCGGCGCCTTCGGTCTGACCGAGCCGGGCGGAGGCAGTGACGCCGGGGGTACCCGAACCCGCGCCGTGCTCGACGATGTCGCAGGCGAGTGGGTCATCAACGGCAGCAAGCAGTTCATCACCAACTCGGGTACCGACATCACCGAACTGATCACGGCGACGGCCGTCACCAGCGAAAAGGACGGCCACAAAGAGATCAGCAGCTTCCTGATCCCGAGCGGCACGCCGGGGCTCACCGTCGAGAAGGCGTACAACAAGGTCGGCTGGAACGCCTCGGACACGCATCCGCTCACCTTCAGCGACATCCGGGTACCGGAACAGAACATGCTGGGCGAACGCGGCCGCGGATTCGCCAACTTCTTGCGCATCCTCGACGAGGGCCGCATCGCGATCGCCGCGATGGCCGTCGGGGCGGCGCAGGGCTGCGTGGATGCCAGCGTGAAGTACGCGAAAGAGCGCGAGGCCTTCGGCCAGCCGATCGCGGCCTATCAGGGCATCAGCTTCAAGATCGCGCGGATGGAGGCCCGCGCCCACACGGCGCGCCTGGCCTACTACCGCGCGGCCCAGCTGATGCTCGCGGGCCGGGCCTTCAAGAAGGAGGCCGCCATCGCCAAGCTCATCGCCGGCGAGGCCGCCATGGACAACGCCCGCGATGCCACTCAGGTCTTCGGCGGCTACGGCTTCATGAACGAGTTCGTCGTCGCGCGGCACTACCGCGACTCGAAGATCCTCGAGATCGGCGAGGGCACGACCGAGGTGCAACTCATGCTGGTCGCGCGCGAGCTCGGTCTGTAGCGTCGGCAGTATGTCGACCGAATCCGACCGTGCTTTTTCGTCCGTCAGCGATGTCCTGCTCGGCGACCCCGATGACGATGTGCAGCGGGAAGGAACGCGGCTGACCGTCAAGGGCACCGTCTTCGCTCGGCTCGAGGGCGATGAGCTGCTTGTCGCGCTTCCGACAGCGCGCGCCACAGACCTGGTGTCGCGCGGGATCGCGAGCCCCGCCTCAGGCGACGGAGCGTCCAGCGGGACCTGGGTCAGCATCCACGATGTCGAGAATTGGATCGAACTCGCCGGCGAGGCGCACCAATTCGTGGGCGAGCCACCGGTCGGCCGGCAGAGCTAGCCGGCCTCAGGCGGACGGTTCGGCCAGGTAGTCGGCCAATACGGCTGCCTCGTTCATGGTCGGCGACTTCGCGCCGAAGAGCAGGGTGGTCACCGGGTGCGCGGCGATCGTGTCGCGCAGCCGGTCGATGGCCGGGTTCACGTCGAGCTCTGCCCGGTACCGGCGCGAGAACTCGGTGAAGCGCTCCTCTTGATGGTCGAACCAGACCCGGAGCTCGGTGCTCGGCGCGACCTCTTTCAGCCAGAGGTCCAGGGCGGCGCGCTCGCGCGAGACACCGCGTGGCCAGAGCCGGTCGACCAGCACCCGGAAGCCGTCATCAGCCGATGCGGGTTCGTAGACGCGCTTGACCACGACGCTCGAACCCGCCGGGATCATCGCGGACTACCAGGCTCCGGCCGGCGCCTTCACGACGGCGACCGGCGTGTAGTGCCAGTGCGCCCCGTTCGCATAGTGGCCGCTTGCCCATCCGGAGAACCAGATCGCCGACTCGATCTCGGCGGTCGGCGCATTGGTGTCGAAACCGTGCGCGATGCCCGCGAACATCGGCTTGCGGAGGTTCTTCGCGAGGTATTGCGCAGCGATGACCAGGTTGGCGTAGGTGCCGGTGCCGCCGCCACCGCCCGAACCGAGGCCGTTGTTGAGCGGGTTGTTGCGGGTCCACCAGCTGTCCGCACCGTTCTCTTGGCGCATCCATCTGGTCATCACGGTGACGTTGGCGTCGGTCATCGGAAAACCACCGTCGAGCAGCACGAGCTTGGCCCAGTCGTAGTTGGTGCCGCCGTTGATCAGGGTCTGGATGCCGGGGGTCGCCGAATACCCGTCGCGCGCGACCGCAGTGGTGGCGGCAGAGCCGGCAGCCTGAGCCGTCGGCGCGACGGCGAGCTTCTGCGCGTGGGTCGTGATGTAGCCCTGGAGCACATTGGGTTGGGTCGGCGGAGCCACCGACAGAATCGCGGTGAGCGAGAATGCGGTGACGGCTGCGCCGATCACGACGTGAGTTGGATGAAAAGTCATAGGCCAGCGTCCAGGGTACCAAAGCACCTCGGAATGGGCTGAAAGCCACCGTCGGCTCCCCCACTCCGGGGGTCGGATGGCCGATTTTGGGCGGTTTTGCTTGGTTGTGCCCGGGAACGCCCCTTGCTTCGGGTGGTTCGAGGGCGTAACTTGCCCCTCACGGCACCGCTCCGGGGGGAGGGGCGTCGAGCTGAGCTTGGTCCGGGGGGACTTGACCATGAAACGTACTGTGATTCTGGGCACCGTTTTTGCGAGCGTGCTTGTTCTGGCTCTGCCGTTCGTCGGCGGCGGCGGTCCGTCGTTCCTGACGCCGGCGCAGGCCGCCGAGACATCGTTCGACACCGTGCCGGTGGCGGCGACCTCGCTGATCGCGAGCGGAGCCGTCACTCATGTGGATGCCGCGTCGGCCTTTGACGGTGTCGCCATCCCGGCCTCGACGGTCGTATCGGTGGTCAAGCCGGCCGCCGGGCTGACGGCCGATAGCGAACACCTGGCGCAGAAGCCGGTGCCGAAGCCGATCGTGGTGGCCCCGACGACAGCCGGCCGCGCCAACGCGGGGGCAACTCGCCGAGCCGCGCTGCAGGCCGCGGGCCAGTCGTGCCCCGGACAGGGCGCCGGGGGCGGTAGCGCTCCCGGCATTTCGGACTCCCTCGGCCAGGGGATGATCACCGGCACCACCACGGCCGATATCCAGTCGTTCTCGTCGACCTACAACGCGATCCGCGCGCAGAACTGCCTCGACGCGATCCCGTCTCGCAACTTCCGCTACGACGCCTGCATGGAGCAGCGCCTGTTCTGGATGGCCGAAGATCCGAGCACCGACCCGAGCAGCGCCTGGGGCCACATGGGCTCGGTCCGCAGCGATGGCGTGCCGTCGCGCGGCTGCGACGGCAACCTGGCAGGCGGCTCCGGCAACACCGGCGCCACGGTCGCGACCAAGTGGTGGAACTCGATCGACCACCGCCTCTCGCTGTACCGCCCGAGCTACGCCGGAAGTACAGCAGGCGTCTGCATCTACTTCGCCATGAGCCACGGTGGCATTCCGAACGAGCCCTCGAGCTTCACTCGCGCTGCGGCGCGCTGGGGCGGCTGCTGACCAACGCAGCACCACGACCCCGACGGGGCGCGCGGTTCTCAGCCCGCGCGTCCCGATCGGCTAACTTGGCAGGATGACGGATCGACTGCGCTGGGGCATTCTCGGCACCGGGGGCATCGCAGCCTCCATGACCTCCGACCTGCTTCTCACCGGGCACCGAGTGACCGCGGTGGGGTCGCGCACGCAGGGGGCGGCCGACGCCTTCGCGGCAGCTCACGGCATCGCGAATGCCCACCCGAGCTATGAGGCGCTGGTGGCAGACCCCGAGGTCGACGCGATCTATGTTGCGACGCCGCATCCCTCTCACGCCGCGAATGCCACGCTGGCGCTCGAGGCCGGCAAGCACGTGCTGCTCGAGAAGCCCTTCACGATCAACGCGGCCGAGGCGCAAGCGGTCGTCGATCTCGCCGCCTCGAAGAAGCTCGTGGTGCTCGAGGCGATGTGGACCAGGTGGATGCCGCACATGATCCGCATCCGCGAGCTGCTGGCCGCCGGCGCCCTCGGCGAGCTGCGTTCTCTCATCGTCGACCACGATCAGAAGCTCTCGACCGATCCGGAGCACCGGATACAGAACCCGGAGCTGGGCGGCGGAGCCCTGCTCGACCTCGGCATCTACCCGGTCTCGTTCGCCTGGGACGTGTTCGGCGAGCCGTCATCGGTCTACGCCCTGTCGAGCCCGACGCCGACCGGGGTCGACCAGAACGATGCGATCGTGCTCGGTTATGCGAGCGGTGCGAAGGCGATCATCAACACGGTGCTGGATGCGGTCGGCCCGAACACCGCGGTGCTTGTCGGCACCGAGGCCAGGATCGAGATCGATCCGACCTGGTACTTTCCCACCTCGTTCTCGCTGATCGCGCCGGACGGCGCGGTCATCGAGCGCTTCGAGCAGGAGGTGCCAGGGCGCGGCATGCAGTTCCAGGCCGACGAACTGGAGCGCTTGGTCGCCGCCGGTGAGATCGCGGGCACGATCCTGTCGCCGGAGCAGACGGTGGCCATCATGGGGACACTCGACGAGATCCGGTCGCAGATCGGCTTGGTGTACCCGGGCGAGTGAGCCCTCAGCCGCCTCGGCATACCATGGTCGGGTGACCGACCAGCAGCCCATGTCGCGTCGTGAGATGCGTGAGCGCGACGCGCAGCGTCACGGCACGCCGCAACCCGACGGGCAGAAGAAGCCTGCGGGCGGCGGCATCGGCGCAATCATCCGCAAGCACCCGCTCGCCTGGCTGCTCGGTGCGCTGGGCGTGGTTTTCGTTCTGCTCGGCACCGGAGCGGTTTTCGCGGGCGTCGCCGTGGCGTCCGCTCCGGTGGCGACTCCGACCGCGGAGACGACGACGGCTCCGCCCCGTCCGACTCCGTCGGTGCTGCCGACAGCCAGTCGGCTGCGCACCTGCAGCGTCGCCGGGCCTGCCTCCGACCCTCGTCTCATGACCTTGACCGGCAGTGTGCTGCGTGCCGACACCGGCGAGGTGCTGTGGAATCACGGGGCCTCCGTCGGCGTGCCCACCGCAAGCACGATGAAGCTGCTGATCGCGTCGGCCGCGGTCGCGGTTCTGCAACCCGACTTCCAGATCGCCACTGACGTCGTCGACGGCAGCACGGCGGGCACAGTGGTGCTCGTGGGTCACGGCGACCCGACCCTGAGTGCGCTTCCCGGCGGGCAGGAGAGCGTCTACGCCGGCGCACCCAAGTTGAGCGACCTGGCGTCGCAGGTCGTTGCGGCGTATGCCACGCGGCATCCGGGGGTTCCGATCTCGCAGGTGGTGCTCGACGCGAGCTACTGGAACCCGGGTGACAACTGGGATCCCAGCGTGAAGCAGTCAGAGCGCACCCACGGCTACCAGTCGTTGACCACCGCGCTTCAGGTGGACGGCGACCGCGCCAACCCGAAGGCCGAGACCAGCGCGCGCAGCACCGATCCGATCGGCAGGGCGGGCGCGGCGTTCATCGCAGCGCTGAAGAATGCCGATCCCGGAGGAGTCGTCGGCAGTTCCGTCTCGACCAGCGACGGAAGCGCCGTTTCGGGCGCAGCCTCGCTCGGCGAGGTCAAGTCGCAGCCGGTACGCACCCTCATCAGCCAGATGTTGTTGCCCAGCGACAACACGCTCGGCGAGATGCTGGCTCGCATCGTGTCGAAGGCGTCGGGATTCGACGGCACCTACGCGTCGCTGCAGCAGGCGATCCCGGGCGCACTGAACTCGGGCTTCAAGATCCCCGCTGCCGGGCTCACGATCGTCGACGGCTCGGGTGAGAGCGCCAACAACAAGGTCCCGCCGGCGACCATGACGAGTCTGGTCCGGCTCATCCAGGGCGGCACGCTCAACCTCGACGTGGTTCGCGCCGCGATGCCGGTCGCCGGCAAGACCGGCACCCTGGCAAGCCGGTTCAGCGGTGCCAACGCCGTCGTGCGCGGCAACGTCACGGCGAAGACCGGATGGATCGACACCGAGTACGCCCTGGCGGGGTTCGTCACCGCGGCAGACGGTACCGTGCTGATCTTCGCGTTCGACGCGGTCGGGCCCGGTATCAAGAGCAGCGCCCAAGCCGCACTCGACACTCTGACGGTCGCGGCCTACGCCTGCGGCAACAATCTCTCGAACAACTAGCTCACCGTGACCGATCGAGAAGGCCCAACATGACGCGAGCCCTGTTCATCATCGACGTGCAGAACGACTTCACCGAGGGCGGCGCGCTCGGTGTCGAGGGCGGCGACGCGGTTGCGGCGGGCATCACGGCGTACCTGCGCGCGCATCCCGACCGCTACGACGTGGTGATCGCCTCGCGCGACTGGCACGACGCGCCCGAGGTGAATGACAACGGCGGGCATTTCGCACTCGGCAAGGAACCCGACTTCGTCGACACCTGGCCGGTGCATTGCGTGGCCGGCACGGTGGGCGCGCAATACGATCCCGGACTCGACATCGAGTTGATCGACCTGCACCTGCTGAAGGGCCAGGGCAAGCCCGCCTATTCGATCTTCGAAGGGGTCACCGACGCAGACGAAGACCTGCCGACACTGCTCGATAAGCTCGGAGTGGATGACGTGGACGTCGTGGGAATCGCCACCGACTACTGCGTCCGGGCATCCGCGCTCGACGCGATCGCGTCGGGGCGGCACGTGCGCGTGATCGACGACTTGATCGCCGGAGTGGCACCCGAGTCGAGCGAGGCGGCCCTGCACGAGGTCGCGCTGGCCGGTGGCGATATCGCATCATCTTCGGGGAAGGACCTCAGCGCATGATCGCCAGACTGCTTCTCATCGCGGCGGCGCTGCTCGCCGTCGCCCTGTTCGTCGGGTTCGTGCTGAAGGTCTTTTTCGACGCCTTCTAGAGACCGTTCGCGGGTTCGCCGGTCATGCTCGCCCGCGTTCCCGTTCTGTTGCCCGTTGTGGGGCGACCCGCGGATCGCGAGAGAGGCGCAACAGAACGGGCAACAGAACGGGAGCGCCCGACGGCGGAGCCCGGTTCGTGGATCGGGTAGAGAGTCGCCAGCGTAACGAGTTCGCCGGGTAGGGACCGGCGAACGAAAAGGGCTAGACCAGCAGCTGGTGCTTCGCCAAGTCCCGGTAGAGCGGGGTCGAGACGACCAGCTCCGAATGCGTTCCGACGCCGACCACCTTGCCGTGGTCGAGCACGATGATCCGGTCGGAGTCGACGACGGTCGACAACCGGTGCGCGATCACCAGCAGCGTTCGGTTCTCGGCGACCGCGTCGATCGCGTCGCGCAGCAGCTGCTCGTTGAGCCCGTCGAGCGAGGCGGTC
>Ga0105237_10008009_pt1 | contig 11501 bp, 9 predicted proteins | sample KBSC24metaG_FD_81520 | JGI IMG/M metagenome (GOLD analysis project Ga0105237, IMG submission 81520) | Corn rhizosphere microbial communities from Kellogg Biological Station, Michigan, USA - KBS C2-4 metaG | ecosystem: Host-associated > Plants > Roots > Rhizosphere > Soil | place: Michigan, USA... | reverse complement strand
GAGATCCACAAAATGAACTGCGCCGGAGAAATCGGACAGCACTTCGTGAGCAACGGCCAAGGCAACGGTGGTTTTGCCAATTCCGCCCGCTCCTACGATGGATATGAAGCGCTGCTCCCTCAGCCGCCTAGCGAGCCGCTGGACGGTATCGTCCCGCCCCACCATCCGCAGTAGGCGCCTGGGCAGGCTCGGCGCAGATACTTGCGGTGATTTAGCTTCACCAGGGGCTGCCGGCGCCCCAGTCCACGTAACCGGAGCTGCAAAGCAGTAACCGCGACCCGGAACGTTAGTAATGTAACGAGCGCCCGATTCTCCATCACCGAGCGTTCTTCGCAGGGCGGCGACATTAACGCGCAAGCTGCCGTCGTCGACAACCAGATCTCCCCACGCGCGCGCGATCAGGTCCCGTTTGCTGACGACTTCCGGTGTGTGCTCCACGAGCATGATGAGGATCTCGAGAGCCCGACTACCGACCTTGAGCACGTCGCCGTCCCGCTCGAGCAGGCGCTCCGTTGCCCGCAGGCGAAAAGGGCCGAAGGACGCGACTCTCGACGCAGATGCATGGTGCATGCCGGACAGGCCCGCATCGAGAGATCTGGATCCGGGTACGGCGGACTTGGGCGCGCGATCGCCAGCCCGTTTTCCCTCATCGCGTCTCGCCATTGAGAGCAGCTCACGCCAAAGGTGTTAGAGCGAACTCTCACCGCGAGCCGCGCTCTCTCATTTGCTGGGAAGGTTGCAACACTGCGCCGATCATCGCTTTCCGTCAATGCCACTGTGAGCGGCAACGGAGCGGTCGCGAGTTATGTACCACGGTCGAGCGGCGGATGCCCTTACTCGAATACGGCGTCGAAGATTTCGATGTCCTGCAACGGCGGCTTGGCGATTGTGGCGCCATCCGACGCCAAGCGCAGAAGGCGGCACAGGGTGGGCACGAGCACTCCTGAGAATCGCTGATGCGCTGAAAACATCTGAGCGACCAACATTCGCCCGTCATACGGCGGCAGGTAATCCTGTCTTCTGATGATTCCCTGGCTATCGAAATAGAAGGTCTGCTCCGCAGAGTGCGTAACCATTCGGGGCGGAAACCGTACTCTGAGGCGACGCCAGATCTCGCCACGTACACTCGTGGGCTCGACCTCCTCGATCTCAAAGTCCGGGTCTGAGAGAACGAAGGGCGCGTTCATGTAGTTCCAGATGAAGTACCCGCAATAATGCGCGAGCAGCAGCTCGTCCCACGTGGTACTCGCAAGCAGGGCGTGAAACGCCGACGGCGTAGCCTTACGCTCCTTCAGCCGCCGGCCGTCCGATCCCTCGAGCGCCACCCAATCTGGTCGATACAACGCGCGCCGGTCAGCCGCCGTGAAGCCAATGATCTCGAGAACCTGATCTCGTGTGCTGCCTTCGACCAGAAGCTCCTTCAACTGCGCGGAACTACATTTTTGGGTGCACAACGGTCCGCCAATTGACACGTGCGCGGTGAACCGCTGCGCCTGCCGCCACAGATGCAGCCCACCACTTGCTTGCAATGCATCTTCGAGCAACCCCACTCATTGGCTCCGTGATCACCGCTCGATCGAGCCTGGACTAACCTGGGCTCGGAGGCAGACTAGGATCGGGGGAGTCGTAAGATCAATGATTCCCTGGGCTGGATGACAACGTTTAACACCGCTTAACGCGGGGAGCACGCGCGGCGTAGTTATGCGCCCGATTGAATCGCGCTGACCAGTGCGTAGGTCATGGGCGCGGCGCCCGCCGCGATCAGAACGAGAAGTAGTCGTGTAGTCGGTCGCGGTAACATTGATCACCTGTTTGAGTTGGCGCCCACGCCCTGCGCTCCGTGTGGGGCAATGACGAATTTGCGAGCGACACCACGGTCGAAGTCCGCGTATCCGCTGGGGGCCTGATCGAGACTGATCAGCGTTGCGTTGACCGCTCTGGCAATCTGGATCCGGTCGTGGAGGATCGCCATCATGAGCGCGCGGTTGTATTTCATGACGGGCGTCTGCCCGGTGTGGAGCGAGTGAGATTTCGCCCAGCCGAGACCAAAGCGCAGGCTCAGACTCCCGTTGCGCGCTTGTGTATCCTTGGCTCCGGGATCCTCGGTCACGTAGAGACCGGGAATCCCGATCGAGCCCGCTGCGCGCGTTAGCTCCATGAGTTGATTGAGCACGATGGCCGGCTGTTCCTCGCCGCCGCGTGCCTTCGCTTCGAAGCCGACACAATCCACGCCGCAATCAACCTCACGGACGCCGACGATATTTTCGACGCGATCCGCAAGTGAGCCACCCTGCGTCAGGTCGATCGTTTCGCAACCGAACGAACTGGCCTGTGCCAGTCGCTCCTTGCTGAAGTCCATCACTATGACGACCGCTGCGCCGAGCAGGAACGCCGAGGCGGCCGCTGCGAGACCCACCGGTCCGGCACCTGCGATCAGCACTGTCGAACCGGTCGTGACGCCGGCAGTGACGCAGCCGTGATATCCGGTGGGCAAGATGTCGGTCAGGCAGGTCAGGTCCATGATTTTTTCCATGGCCCGGTCCCGGTCCGGAAAGCGCAGCAGGTTAAAGTCTGCGTACGGCACCATCACGTATTCGGCCTGGCCTCCGATCCACCCGCCCATGTCTACATAGCCGTACGCGCCACCGGCCCGCGCTGGATTCACATTGAGGCAGACACCCGTTGCGCGCTCTTTGCAGGTGCGACAGCGTCCGCATGCAACATTGAACGGCACCGATACGAGGTCGCCGACGTTGATGAACTGCACGTCGCGGCCGGCCTCGATCACTTCACCGGTGATCTCATGCCCGAGTACCAGCCCCGGCGGAGCCGTAGTGCGACCCCGTACCATGTGCTGATCGCTGCCGCAGATATTCGTGGTTACGACCTTCAGGATCACGCCGTGATCGGCCCGTTTGCCGCGCGGGTCGACGAGCTTCGGGAAGTCGATGCTGCGAACCTCCACTTTGCCCGGACCGAGATAGATCACTCCACGATTGCTAGCCATGATTTGATACTCCTCGTTGAATTATTCGAACGCGCGCGCGCCGGCTTCGGCGACTGCATGATCCTGCTCGCCTGAGCCGCCGCTCACGCCGATGGCGCCGACAACTTTGCCGCCACGCTGCAATGGCACGCCGCCCGCAAAAATCATCACGCGCCCATCATTCGAAGCGTGAATGCCAAAGAACTGTCCGCCGGACTGTGAGTGCTGCGCGAGATCCCGCGTGCTGATGTTGAAGGCCCGGGAGGTGAAGGCCTTTTTGATTGCTATGTCGATGCTCCCGAGCCACGCGTCATCCATGCGCACGTGCGCAACCAGACTGCCGCCGCCGTCGGCGACGGCGATGTTCATGGGCTGGTGAAGCTCCTTTGCCTTCTTCTCTGCGGCGGCAATAACCTTTCGTGCATCTTCCAATGTGATCATGGACTTCTCCGGCGATGATTCGGGCTGGAGCCAGCTTCGCTCGGCAACGCGCATACGGCCTTGAGGCTGGTCAATAGTGCGCACTTGATGTGCGTAAGAGCTGCGCATGGCGTTGCAGCCGTACAAGCGGCGTCGGTTCGCTAGAATCGAGGCGTGAAGACACATGAAGAACGAAGTGTTTTTTTGCAGGAGGAACCGGAGCGTTGGTGTTGTTATCGGCCTTGCCTGTGCGCAGTCACCAACATGCGGGACAGTCGGTCCCGGCCCCGCGCTCCTGCCGGGGAGTGAAAATATTCTGGCGGCCGGATTTCGGCGGACTACGGGGCGGGAGACGACGAGTCAGAGTGTGGTTAGCATCCTGGAGCGGTTCGAAGGGCATGGCAGCTAGCTCGGCGGCCCGGTTTGCACTCTGGATTTCGGGCTGCTCTTCGCAATGAATCGTCTTCCGAATTCGGCAGGCTACGGCAAGCCATTTGGGGGATCGGGACGGTTCGATGGTCGCGGTTGCAAGAAAAAATCACTCTTCCGGGTCTCAGTGCATCACCAGTTCGGCACTAGGCTCCTGTCCCGAGGACGTCACAAATCAGATTCACGACGTCAACGGCGCGGTGAACGCAGGTCGTGTTTGAGACACGTCCACGCTTGCCAACCTGCGCACGTCAGGTGTTGAAGAACTTAAAACCTAGTCCAACGGAGAGCTCCCATGGGTACCTATGAAAGAAGTCCAGAGGCCATCGCTAAGCTGACACGCGAGCAGTATCGGGTTACCCAGCGGCAGGGTACCGAGCAACCTGGAACGGGCCCGTATCTGTACAATCATGAACCCGGCATCTATGTGGACATAGTATCCGGTGAGCCCCTGTTCGCCTCCTCGGACAAATACGAGTCGGGTTGTGGCTGGCCGAGTTTCACCAAGCCGATTGACCCTGCCTATGTGATCGAATTGCGCGATACCAGCCACGGTATGGTTCGAACCGAAGTGCGATCAAAACACGGCGATAGTCATCTCGGACACGTGTTCCCCGACGGCCCTCACGATCGAGGCGGCTTGCGTTACTGCATCAACTCCGCATCGCTGCGCTTTGTGCCGAAAGCCGAAATGGAGAAAGAGGGATATGGGGACTTTCTCGATCAAGTAGAGGACCGCGCGTGACTACGGCTGATCGCGCTATTCTGGCCTAGAAAACCCCGCGAGACCGGGGGTGCCCGGCGCTCGCATGCGCAAGTCGCGCAACACTCGCCGAAGCACAATCGCTACACCTTTGCGTCGATAACGCTATCAGGGAGTTGCGGAGAACTGAATCGCGCGATCATGCTCACATATAAACTTCGACTCTCGCACGACCGTTCCCTCCCTCGACACGGTGGTGAAACCGATCGTTACCGCACCATCCGGCCTCATGAGATAGCGCACGTATTCGGTCACGGGCGTATTGTCGGTTTCAAGAGTCGAATGGACATCCGAGAAGGAGATGTATCCATCGTTCGGGATCACAAACTCGTTGATCCTGAATCCTCCCGAGAAATGCAAGTTGGTAACCCCGCCACCGGGCACAGTACACTTATCGAAGTGAATCGTCACAACCACGTTCTTTCCCGAGAGCAAGGCGTTTCGCAATTGGGAGTACTTCTTCACTGGCGACTCGTGTGGAGAATCCGATGATTCTGTGGGAGCTGCGGTAACACCGCCCGCACTAATAACCAACAAGGCGGACAGGATGCGGACTCGATTGAGCGTCATGAATGATAATCTCCTTGGCTGAAAGGATTATGCAGCGACCCGAATCTGGCCCTCTGTTTCGTCATTCCATCCGTTCGGTTTGAGGGCACGATAAGGCTGGCTTTCCCGTATGAGAAAGGCGGTTCGATCACCGTTACAATCTATCGTCGTATTTCCACTTCGGCTTCACTCTTTGGAGTGCATATGCGAGGCGATAATCCGCTGAGGGTATCGAGCCTTGCCACGGGCATCTCCTGCGGAGCGCCGCGAAACACATAATTACGCCGGACTACTTTGCGCGCCCGAGCTGCAATCGAACGGGCGGGTGCGGATCGTGCAGCGAAGCTACGCTGCAGCAGTGGCCAAAATCGTGGGCGGCCCTTGGGGTGAGTTGTATTCTCTTGCCCAAATATCTATCGCCGCGTGGGCCACCCCGAGCTCATCGAGCACCACGCGCGCGATGTCCACCCCCCGAGGATGGCTGGCATCAACAATGGCTAACAGGCCGATGTTACGTATTTCCTGCGCCGCGATCTCGTCCGTGACGACCACAAGCTGTTTCAACTGCGGAAAATTTGTTTTGGCCAAGTGCACGGTCCGACGCAGAGCCTCCACGTCCGGGGTGGTCAATACACTCAGCTTGCACCGGCGAAGATCATTCGGTCCCCACAGGCGAGGGTCGAAGCCATCACCGAACGAGGCGACGTATCCGTCCGCGATGGCCCTCTGCAGACGTTGTTGATCCCTCTCGACGCCAAAATAACCAATGTTGAAATGGATGAGCGCATCGGCCACGGCCCGCCCAACCGCCCCCATGCCAACAATGATCACCGGCGCTGCGACGGATTGCATGGTCAACTCCGGGTGGACCGCTTGCGTTGATTTTTGACGCATCCGGCCTGCGATGCGTCGCCCTGCCTCAGCAAGGCTCGGCGTCAGGGCAATGCTTAGCGCCACGACGGCGATGAGGACCGAGGCAGCATATTCCCCAATCACACGGCGCACGGGTTCCAGACTCAGCAGTACAAGCGCGAATTCGGACCCCTGGGCCAGTAGAAACCCGAGCTGTGTCGATCCCGGCACCGACCAGTGAAAGACCCGACTCGCCACAATATTGGTGAGAATCTTGATGGATATGAGCAGCACCGTGAGCCCGAGCACGATATGCAGCGAGCTTGTGAGCGCGGAAGTTTCCAGTGACAGTCCGATGGACACAAAGAAGAAGCCTAGCAACAGGCCTCGGAACGGCTTGATTTCCGACTCCACGATTGCACGATACGGTGTCTCCGCGAGGGCAAGCCCTCCGAGAAAGGCCCCCAATGTCAAAGACAGCCCGATGCGGCCGGTCGCCCATCCGGCTGCCAGCGCAATGAGAAGCGCCGTTGCGGTGAAGACTTCCTCATTGCGCGTTCGTGCGACCAAACGCAAAAATGGCCCAACCAGGAGTCGTGCGAGCACCACCGTCACCGCGAATGCGATGGCAGCCTTTGCCAGTGCAAGCGTCCCCACCTTCCAAAATGGGCCGCCGCTATCCAGAGAGTTTACAACGATCAGGAGAAAGATCGCCGCGACATCCTGGAAGATCAGAATGGAGGTGGCCGTGAGCCCAACCGGACAACTGCGCTGATGACGCTCAGCAATGAGTTGAGCTACTACCGCAGTGGATGACAACGCGAGCAACGCCCCGCCCAGAAAAGCGGCCATCGGCGTGAGGCCAAACAGGAGGCCCGTCCCGCCTAACGCCAGTGTGGCCAAGGCGACCTGCAGTGGACCAAAGGCGAAGATGTCGGCAGCCTGCTTACGCAGATGCTCCAACGAGAAATGCAGCCCGATTTCGAACAGGAGCAGGACCACGCCGAGCTGCGCTAACACCGCAATCGTCGACTCTTCAAATCGCATTCCAAGTCCGCTCGCCCTGATCCCCAGTCCCAGCACGAGGTAACCCACAATCGGGCTGAGGCCTACCGCGCGCGAGCCGATCGCTGTCGCGACCCCCAAGAAGAGCAGGGCGATCACCGGGACGAGCGCCGTGACGACGGCAGTCTCATTCATGGTCGGAGGGCGCGAGTCGACGGCGGCGCAACGACCCATCATCCGACGGTGGAATCCGGTCGGCCTCCCTCAATGTCAGGAATGTCGATATCGGTGTCGGCGACGTTGTTCAGAAAATTGGTGAGGAGGTAGGCTGCGGCCACGGCGATGATCTCCAGCACTTGCGCGTCGGTGTAACCGGCATCACGTACCTCGGTCAGATCCGAGTCGCTCACATGCCCGCGTGTCTCGGTGACCTTTTTGGCAAAGCGCAGAGCGGCTTCCATCCTGGGCTCTGAAGAGCGTCCGGTGCGGTTTAAATAAATCTCCTCGGGGAGGATCTTCACTTGGTTGAAGGCGTGATAGGAGTGTGCCGCGAGGCAGTACGCACAATCGTTCACCTGGGAAACGGCAAGGGCGATCTTGACACGGGTCTTCAAATCCAAGGCCTTCGCCAATGCGTGCTGGAGGTCCTGCTGAGCGTTCAACACGGCAGGACTCAGGGACATCAGCCTGAATAGATTGGGGATGAAGCCGGCCTTTTCGCGGATGCCGTCCAAAATGGGTTGCGAGTCCCGGGGGGCGTCATCACGGTCCGGAATGTCGATGCGGGACATCGTCATCTCCTGAAGCTTCTGTTCCACAGATCTTCTGTGAATTTGCAGGAAAGCGATTCACTCGAAGGAGTGGCTTTGGGAGGCGTCCGTTATCAAATCGAGCCCCCGCTTGAAACTCGGCACCCTGCCAACACAAAAAGCACTGAAAGCAGCGCCTTCAGGTCTGATCGCACTGCTCGCCGGCCGGATTACCACCGAAGTCGGACGCCAACCCTGGGTCTTCTTCGGGGTGCCTGCGCACAGCAGATGCCGTGTCCCCTTTGTCTGCGCAACAAGTCGGCACGTCGTGTTGATCTTCATCGTTGTATATTTCCTCGTATTCGGCACGGGCATCTACTACATGTTGAAGCTGATGGCGAAGGGACCGGATGTCATTGACCAGGCGGCCGACATGCAAGACGCTCACAGAGGGATTCAGCGCGTTTCACCCCATGGGTCGGGGCGGTCGCCCCGAGGGGATACGTCCGTATATCTCGTTCGGCGCTGGTCTCGAGGATAGCCGCTCCAACTGCTGCGGGAGACGGTGAGCGCGCACTGTCGGCAGGCCACGAAACGAAAAGTCACCTTATGAATATTAGTCAGCAGTCGAGGAGACCGCGCTGAACGGCGATACTGACTGCATGCGTACGATCGTGGGCTTGGAGTTTTGCCAGGATGCTCTTGATATGTGACTTTACCGTTTGTTCAGACACATACAACGACTCACCGATTGCGCGGTTGCGTTGTCCGGCGGAGACCAGCCGCAGCACACTGAGCTCGCGTGGGCTCAAATTCTCACTGCGATCATGTGCGGCGAGCTCGCGCCTGAGCTCCTCGCTCACGAATGTGCAACCCGTGGTCGCCTGACGAATCGCCTGGAGAATTTCGGAACGCCGCGAGTTCTTCAGCACATAAGCGCGGGCGCCGAACTTCAATGCGCGCGACACCCGCGCATCTCCCGTGTAGGACGTCAACACGACGAGGCAGGCATCGTTGAATTCCTTGCACAACGTCGCAATGACCCGCAGTCCGTCGATCTTCGGCATCTGCAGGTCTACCAGTGCCACATCAGGACGGCACTCACGGAAGCGATCGATGCACTCGGCACCATCCGCCGCTTCGGCCACGACCTCCAGGTCGGGCTCCGGTTGAATCATGTAGCGCAGTCCATCCAGCATGGCCGGGTGGTCATCGGCGATGAGCAGGCGTAGAGAGCGAGATACTTCAACCATGACGCTACCTCTCCATTTTCTTGGGGGCGCCATTCAGACGAACTGGATGCGCATCCCACCCATGCCTGGCCTGATTCTCAATTCCCCGTGCACACCTAGCTAGCACCACTCAACTGTTGCGCGCCGAAGTCAACATTGGGACGGTATCGGGCAGGAGGCGTCCGTCGAACGGCGCCCATACGGCCGATGCACTTGCAATTGTTTCTAACGGCTGGTCCCGCCCCGCACCCAGTAATGGATAAGAATGCGGGAGCCTGCTATGGCAGATGCAGGAGTGCTCGAGAGTGGGTGAGTAATCGAACCCCGGCACGGAGGCGGCGAGACGATCGAACACTCCACGATGGGTGGGCCGTCGCGAAAGGGTAGAGAAATTCAAGGGACGAGTCATGTGCGCAAACTACACTGTAGTGAGTGGTTAGCGGACAGTATTAACTCAGAATAGATCGAGGGAGTCTATTGAGCGCAAGTATAAGGCGCATCGCTCACACTAACCGCGGCGCGAGATGAGCAGGTCACTGAGAGCACGCCCGCAGGAAATGGCAACGAATGCCTATGACCATCAACGCAGTCCCCAGGGCGGTGAGCGATTCCGCCCCGGGGAATCAGGATGCAATGGTGATCATGGCGGCGATTGTTTCAACACTCCAGCGATGAGCATGTGAGAGAAAATGCACCCTGTTGTGGATAGAGGGGACTGACTGGAATCAACGCGCATCGAGCCCGGCATATGCGAACATCCTGTTCCATACGATCCAAATGGATTCGGCTGTATTTCGATCGTTGTGCGTTCCCGCGTACTCAATGGCGACGCGAGCGCGAACGCGCCTGGCGCCATCGATCACGTAGGCGGTGGTTACCCTCCATTCGGTTCGGTCCAGCCGGCCGCCGGCGCAGGCCTCCGGCGGGGGGACGGTAGGTATTGGCTGTGTTGCCCGAGATCGCGGAGTTGCCCACGGACAACCTTGCTTCGTCTTCACCGATCGATGAATAGCACGCCGCAACGCAGAGTGCAGTCCGATTACTGCTCGAGTTATACTGATGAGGCTTGACGGATAACAACAACCAGAGGAGGGGGCGTCATGGATAATCGGGTTTCACGTCTGGCTCTCGCTTCAGCTATCGGACTCACGGTGGGAGCCGTGCAATCCATATCGGTTTCTGCAGCCACAGGGACAACCTGGTGGGTCACCAATCAAGGGGTGGATTCAGCTTCCTGCGGCACGAGGGGCAAACCCTGCCGATCCATCAGCGCGGCAATTGAAAAGGCTGCGGACGGGGATGTGATCGAGGTGGGTGCCGGATTGTATGGGGATCTCGACGGGGATGGAGCCTTTACCTCCCCAGGTGAAGAGCATTACAGCACGGATAACGATGGCCGTTCGTGCATTGTCTGCATCAGAAAGGCAATCAAGGTTCTTTCGTTGCACGGCGCGGATGACACCATCATCAGCGCGGGCAGCGGTCAGAACGTCGATTATGTAGTTGGTATCATCAGCTCAGGAGTGACACTGGGAACCGATGGGGGTGGATTTACGGTGTCTGGCGGTGCCAGGGCTGGTGTACATGTTGGATTTATATCGCAAAACGACAAGATCATCGGCAACACCGCTCGCGGCAATACCGGAGCCGGCTTCGACCTCGAGGTTGTTGACGAATCCGCCCCTCCCTTTCCGGTTCCGTACAGCCAGTACACCTTTGATGGCAATACGGCGACGGGAAATGCGACGGGGTTCAATGTCAGTCACGATGAAACCCACACGATTCCCGAGCGCGTCCTATTCACCGGCAATGTTGCCATCGGCAACGCCAACTATGGATTTGGCCTCAGCGGCATCGGGTTTCAACTGCAGTTCATCGGGAATGTTGCCAATAACAATGGCGCGGGCCTGTATATCGGCGGCGACCGCTATGAGATCCGCAACAGCAGCATCATGGGCAACCGCGGCCCCGGTATCCTGATCAACGGTCGAATCGGCGGTTCCGGATTGATGATTACGGGTAACAGCATCATTGGAAACCAGGGCGCAGGAGTCTACGTACTTCCCGACGCTCAGGGCAACACGATTCGCAACAACAACATCTATGGCAACGGGGGTGTCGGCACCGCCTTCACCAGCCCTGTGGTGGGTAATACGCTCAATTGTGGAATCGTAAACACTGGTTTCGACCTCGCTTCGCCGGAAGCGATAATAGCGACCAACAACTACTGGGGCAGTGCCAGTGGGCCGGGAGCGGATCCTGCAGATAACGCGGGTAAGGGGTGTGACTTCAATCAAGGGACGACCGTCGTGAAGCCGTTTGCGACGACTGCTTACGGGATCAGTCCTTAACCGGTTAATTACGTAGGGTGTCGATGGGTACGCAGGGCGGCGCCACCTGGCCCCTTGGCTAGGAGGCGATCCGAGGCGGCTTGGGTGCGATCACCTGTCGGTTGGAAACGCGCCGCCGCCGCCCATCCCGGGAGTTATTGGGGCAGGCTTTCGCGACGCCGTTCG
>Ga0105237_10008008_pt1 | contig 11501 bp, 10 predicted proteins | sample KBSC24metaG_FD_81520 | JGI IMG/M metagenome (GOLD analysis project Ga0105237, IMG submission 81520) | Corn rhizosphere microbial communities from Kellogg Biological Station, Michigan, USA - KBS C2-4 metaG | ecosystem: Host-associated > Plants > Roots > Rhizosphere > Soil | place: Michigan, USA... | reverse complement strand
CCTGGCAAGCAATTATTTTCATCTCGACAATCATACGACTGAGCCGCGCTCGGTGGACCTTGTCCGCGACCTTGAAAAGCTGGTCTGGCACCAGGAAGAACCTTTCCTCTCTTCCAGCATCTATGCCCAGTACAAGGTGTTTGGGCTGGCCGCCCGTCACTCGATAAAAGTGCTGCTGGATGGACAAGGTGCGGACGAGCTGCTGGCCGGCTATCATAAATACTATCACTGGTATTGGCAGGAGCTATACCGCACCGATAAAAAAGCCTTTGTCCTGGAATTGGAAGCCGCAAGGGAGTCCGGGGTAGACGATCGGTGGACGTGGCGCAACAAGCTTGCCGCCAACCTGCCCGTCTATGCAGGCATCTTCCTGAAAAAGAAAAGATCGGCCAACCAGCGCAACAGCAAGGTGCTTTCCCGTGAATTTGTAAACCAGTTCGGAGTTTCCTACTACGACATTCCCCACATCGACAAGCTCAGCGGGGTCCTCTATTACAATACATTTATGAATGGGATGGAAGAGCTCCTGCGCTATGCAGATCGTAACTCCATGGCCCATGGGGTAGAAGTAAGACTCCCCTTCCTGAACCACGAGCTGGTAGAGTTCCTGTTTTCCCTCCCCTCTCATTTCAAGATCCGGGAAGGCTGGACAAAATGGCTGCTGAGGACGAGCATGGAAGGCTATCTTCCGGAAGAAATAGTATGGCGCAAGGACAAGACGGGTTATGAACCACCGCAACGCACCTGGATGCAGGACCCTGTATTACAGGAATATATCCATGAGGCCCGGCGCAAGCTGGTCAGGGCCGATATCCTGCGGCCCGCCGTCCTCCATAAAAAAATACAGCCGCATGATGCTCATGCGGCTGAAAACAACGATTGGCGATACTTGGTCACGGCAGCTTGCCTCGCGACCATATAATTGAACTGACAGTGAAAACTGATTAAGGAGCTTTCTTATACTTCTCTACCACCTGCAGGTTCCCTTCCGCATTCGACTTGACGGTGATCCAATTCTCATTATCCTCCAGCTTGATATAATATTCCACCGCATTGTCGGAAGTCATCTCGGTGACACCAAATACTTTTTTATCGGCATATTTCTTCTGTAGACGGCAAAGTATGTTGATGGGAAGATTCTTCTCCGTGTAGTATCGCAGGCTGCTGATAAAATTCCCATCCTTGTCATAATCGATCTTGGTGAGAATTCCATTCTCTTTAAAGTTTACCGTATACCTGTCTGTCGATTCAAGCCATCTCACTTGCTCTGCATCAGGGAATGTCTGTTTGAAGGAGCTAAGCATCTTTTCACTGATCGTGAAAGCGCCTGGGTCATTCAAACCCTTTGTGGCAAAGGCTCCTGCGCTGAGCGTGACGCAGCAGACGAGTGCAAAAAGGGTTCTTTGGATTGTTACACGCGGTGTCATAAATGTTATTTTTAAAAAGTTTTGTTACGAGCCATCTTCAAATAATAACGCTAAGCTATATTGTATATGCGCTGATGTCAAGCGAAACTTTACATTCGGTAGAATGCATTCTCCCAACGCTTGGTTGCCCAAAGGCGATTTAGCCTACCCAAGACCGTAAAAAAAGAATCGAAACCCCCAAAAGTTTGCGCGAAGTTGTAATACGTTCATGTTGCTCACAAGGGGTTAAGCTTTTGTTAAACCGGATTAGTGGTTTTTGGTATCTTTACAAACATGAAACTTTCGACAAAACTCATCCACGCGGGCATCGAGCCCGATCCTACGACGGGCGCCATCATGACCCCCATCTATCAGACGTCCACGTATGTACAATCCGCACCAGGACAACACAAGGGTTACGAATATGCCCGCTCCCAGAACCCCACCCGCCAGGTGTTGGAATCAGCCATGGCGCATATCGAGAATGGGAAATACGGGCTTTGCTTTGGCAGCGGCGTAGCCGCCACGGATGCCGTGCTGCGGCTCCTGAACCCGGGAGATGAGGTCATCGCCGCCAACGATATGTACGGAGGCACCTACCGGCTGTTTACAAAAGTCTTCGAACGCGCCGGAATAAAATTTCATTTCGTCAACATGCAGGACGCGGCCAATATCAAACCCTATATCAACGCAAAGACAAAGCTCATCTGGGCGGAGACGCCGACCAATCCGCTGATGAACATCGTGGACATCGCCGCCCTGGCAGATCTGGCGCGTCCCAATAAAGTGCTGCTCTGTGTAGACAATACTTTCGCATCGCCCTATCTGCAGAACCCGCTGGACTTAGGCGCTGACATCGTCCTGCATTCCGCCACCAAATACCTGGGCGGACACAGTGACGTGATCCATGGCTGCCTGGTGATGAATGATACCGCCCTGCGCGACCAGTTGTATTTTATACAAAAGAGCTGTGGCGCCGTCCCGGGGCCGCAGGATTGCTTTCTCGTGCTGCGCGGATTAAAGACCCTGCACGTACGTATGGACAGACATTGCTCCAACGGTGAAAAGATCGCCCATTTCCTTCGCAGCCATCCCAAAGTAGGCCAGGTATACTGGTGCGGCTTCGAGGACCATCCCGGTTATGCCGTCGCGAAGAGGCAAATGCGCGGTTTCGGCGGCATGATGAGCTTCACCCTGAAGGACGACAGCGTGGCAAATGCCATCCGTCTTTTGTCCTCCACAAAGGTGTTTGCGCTCGCGGAAAGCCTGGGCGGAGTGGAGTCCCTGATCAACCATCCGGCCAGCATGACACACGCCTCGATCCCAAGAGAAGAAAGAATAAAAAATGGACTGAGCGATTCATTGATACGCCTCAGCGTAGGCATCGAAGATGTGGACGACCTCATCGACGACCTGCGTCAGGCCATCGGTTAATGCGCCTTGCACCCGCGACCTGCCCGTTATGACAGCCCTGAAAAAAATATGACAACGTCTCTGACTGAACTTCGCGACTTCCTGAACAGGAAGGTGGATGAATATAACCAGCCGATGTTCGTACCGATCGACCCGGTCAGTATCCCGCATATGTTCACCAAGCCACAGGATATGGAGATCGCCGGCTTCTTTGCCGCCATCTTTTCCTGGGGCAATCGTACCACCATCATCAACAAGTCGAAAGAATTAATGAAGTTGATGGACAACGCACCCCATCAGTTCATCCTCCACCATAAGGATAAGGACAGAAAAAAGCTGCTAGCATTTAAACATCGCACCTTCAACGCCACAGACCTGCTTTATTTTATAGAATTCCTCCGCTGGCATTATACCCATCATGCCTCCCTGGAAGACGCCTTCCTTCGCTCGGACGATCACCTCTCTGGCTTTTATCGATATTTTTTCCAGCTCGACAGGTCAACTCCCACAGACGACCTCCCATCCGCCCCTCCCCGCACCCACAAACACATCGCCTCCCCCGAAAAAAACTCCAGCTGCAAGCGGCTGAATATGTACCTCCGCTGGATGGTCCGCCAGGACGACAAAGGCGTCGACTTCGGTCTCTGGAAAAGGATTTCCCCCAGCGGCCTCATATGCCCGCTGGACGTGCATGTAACAAGAGTTGCCCGGCGATTTAACCTCATGACACGTACGCAAACAGACTGGCAGTCAGCCTTGGAGTTGACGGATTATTTGATTACTTTGGACCCTGACGATCCCGTGAAATACGATTTTGCCTTGTTCGGACTGGGCGTAATGGAAAAATACTGACTATGAAATTCCTCTTTGCCGCGCTCGTGGCAACAACCCTTCTCCTATTTTATCAGCCCGCATCTGCGCAGCTAACCCCCCAACAACAAAAAAATCTCACCGCATTCACCCGGCTATATGGGTATGTACGATATTTTCATCCCTCCGACGAGGCGGCAGAGCTGGACTGGGACAACTTCGCCATCTATGGCGCGAACAAGGTCATGGAAGCACAGGACGACCAGCAGCTGGTCGCCACTTTGCGTGAAATGTTCCACCCCTTTGCCCCAACGGTGGTCATATATCCGGCCAATGAAAAAGATACCTTCGCCCTTTCCACCATCACACCTCCACATAAGGACAGCTATATGCCCATAGCCTGGCAGCATTTGGGTGTAGGCTCCGCGTCCCAGCCAGGCGGTATCTATAAAAGCATCCGGGTCAACAGACCCATACCCGAAAAACCCGTCAGCCAGGGTTTTGCCCCCATCGCACAGACCTTCCCCGCCGGCCAGATCAAAGGAAAAGACTTCCGCCTCACCGGATGGATGAAGGTAGACTCCACCAGCGGCGGCGCGGGCTATTTTATGGTCCGGATCCAAAAGAAAGGCAAGGTGGTCTACTTTTATAATATGAGTGATCGTCCCGCCACCTCCAATACCTGGAAGGAATATACCATCACCGGCACGGCCAATAAAGATGCCGATACCATCTACATCGGCGCCATGCTGGGCGGTAAAGGATCATTATACATAGACAACCTGCAGCTGGCCGTAAAGGACGGCAATGATTGGAAGAACGTCTCCCTGGACAATGGCAGCTTCGAAGACAAGGAATCCAAACCCTGGCGCTACAACGCCTCCCTTGCGGGCTATCGGTTTGCCACCGTGACGACGGACGCCTACAAAGGCGATAAGGCCATGTCCATCATCAGTATCAACGATCCCTCGAGAAGAAATAAAACAGCCGCAAAACCATTATACGGTCAATATCCAAAACCCGGAGAGTTTATACAACGCCCCCTGGCCCCCGGCATCGAATGTATCGTTCCCCTCGCTTTATATGGTACAAAGGAACAGACATACCCGCAGGGCGACTCCGCAGGTCTCACCCACCTGGAAAGTAGCATCCATACAGCCGTTCCATCGGGCAGCAACGGAGACAACGCCCACGTCCGGCTCGGTGACGTCGTCATTCTTTGGAATATCTTCCGTCATTTCTTTCCCTATTGGGAAGACGCTTCTGCCACACCCGACGAGCTGCTGGACAAGACCCTCACAAAGGCCGCCACCGACAGGAGCCGTTATGATTTTCTGACCACCCTGCAGGAGATGACAGGCTACATGAACGATGGACATATGCATGTCTTTTTGCAGGGCGACACGATACGCCGGGCGTATGCGCCGCTGGCCATTGTCGGGGCCGGAGGTCGGCTGGTCATCGACAAGGTGCTGGACAGCACGCTAAACATATCCCGCGGAGAAGTGATCGAGACCATCGATGGGCTGCCGGCCGCACAATACATGGCGGCCATCGATAAAAAAGAATCCGGTTCCCCGCAGTTAAAAGTATTCCGCGACATCGTCAGCCTGACACTGGGTCCCCGTGACAGCGCCCTCACACTGGGTCTGCGCCGGGAGGATGGCGTCCACACCGTCCGTGTCCCCCGGTCGATGGAATGGCAGCCCTGGTACCAGGCCCTGCTAAAACATCCCCCCTCCGGATGGATAAAACCCGGCATCTTTTACATCGACCTCGACAGGGACCCCATGGACTCCATCCGCGCCTGGATGCCGCAGTTGGAAAAGGCCAGGTCCATCATATGTGATCTCCGGGGCTATCCCAATTCCAACCATGAGCTCATCGGCCATTTCCTAACGGAGACGGAGGATACAAAATGGATGTACGTGCCGCAGATCACCTATCCGGATTATCAGCAGGTAGCTTATTCGGAAGGGGGGTGGAATATGCACCCCATCAACCCGCACCTGTATGGAAAGGCATATTTCCTAACGGATGGCAGCGCCATCAGCTATGCCGAAAGCTATATGGGTTTTATAAAGGACTTGCATCTGGCCACTATCATAGGGCAGCCCACAGCGGGGACCAATGGCAATATCAATCCCATGTCCCTGCCCGGTGGATACCACGTCAACTTCACAGGCATGCTGGTAAAGGACCACCAGGGCGGCAAACACCACCTGAAAGGCATCGTGCCGGATGTCCCGGTCGCCATCACGATCAAAGGCATCCGCGAGGGCAGGGACGAAATACTGGACAAGGCGCTGGAGCTGGCGAAAATTGCGCGGTAATTGGCCTGCACTGAAAAATAAACAATGGAGACGACACAGGAACTTATACAGGAGCTAAACCAGATCCGCCCCTGGGATCTTACGGTAGGACTGACGCCCGAAGAGGTGGAAAACATATTGGCCGAAAAGCTCAACGGCATGATCCGGGATGATTTCAACGGGCTGGTACAGCTGCTCTATCGCATAGACGTGGAGGAGCCGCGTCTTCGCTATCTGCTGCAGGAGCATAAAGAGGAGGATGCGGGAAGGATCATTGCACGGCTGATCATCGACAGACTAATAAAAAAGATTGAGACACGCCGGCAGTATGCCGCAAAAAATAAAGATATCCCGGATGAAGAGCGATGGTGATCAGTACATCAGTTCCTTTACTTTCTCCTTGTCTTCCTTTTCTTTCTTCAGATCGAACATGGTGCCAAACACCCTGTCCCAGATGGTGCTGCTGACGCCAAACCCTTTGTGATCGTCTTTGTAGTGATGCAGATGATGGTTGCGCCAGAGAGGCTTCATCCATTTGAAAGGAGGGTTCCAGGCATGGATGGCATAGTGCATGCTGCCATAAAGAAGATAACCCAGCATAAAGCCCGGCCAGAACATAAATACGTTATTGCCCATGACGAGATACTCCAGGCCAAAGATGGCCGAGGAGATGATCAGGCTGGGTACGGGAGGCATAAAAAGACGTTCTTTGTCGCGGGGGAAATGATGGTGGTTACCATGCATGACATAGACGATCTTTTTCGCTCTTTCGCTCTCCGCGATCATGTGAAAAGCCCAGCGATGCATGATATACTCGAAAAAGGTCCAGAAGAACATACCCCCCAAAAAGATCAGCGCGACCCTCGCAAGGGAGTTTTCCAAAGTGTCCCAGCTATAATAAAGAAAGTAGCTGATAATGGGAATATACATACCCCAGATGACGAGGGGATGTGTCTTGGTTAACATTTCCAGGTAGTGGTTCCTGAATAACTGAGCCTGCCCTTTATTGTGGATCTTTTCGAATTTCATGGTTCGCCTGTTATTAAGTGCGGGAATTGGTCTTCGCTCAAAAATAGCCCAATTCCCGCATAGGGCTAATTTCTGTCCTTCGGACGAACCGCCGCAGGCGGTTCCTGGTAGGTGTAAAGGTACGAAGAACCGTCGAATCAGCGACGCGGGTACCCCCGGCTAAAATCCAGCCGACGGCGCATAGTCAAGCTTGAATGTACGTAAATCCTCCTTACCGGCCCGCTTCCGCCCCAGTTCATATTGGTAAATGATCTCGCCGACTTCCTTAAAAAAAGGATACCCGACCTCGTCATATTCATATTTATCGTCATTTAATACCCCGTCCCGGTTGACATAGATGGTTCCCGTGAGCATAAAGTCTATATTATTCTTAAAATCAACGATATAGGCATTATCCGTCAGGAACCCGTACGACCATCCCGGCTTGTTGAAACTGCGGATATAGGGTGGGATACGCCCCTTGCCCGCCTTAAAGAAAAAGAACTTCGTATAACTGTCGAAGTATTCCGTCGTATCGTATTTGGGATGGGTGGATTCCGAAGGGTATTCGGACATATAGCGGTACAGGAAGGCATAGTCGTCCGCCATGAGACGAAAGTCCCACACCAGCGGTACGGACCTGGGGAAGATCACGCGTTCCAATAGCTGCTCCAGGTCCCGCAAAGGCAGGTTATTATGACGGGTAAAATCCATGGGCGTATTGATCAGCGAGTCGTGCGCGTCCCAGTGTCCCTTACCGATAAATACGGGCTTGCTGAAGTCGAATTGCACCGTACTCACGGCTGCCGGCTGCGTATAGGCGACCTTCCCGTCCTTGCCGAGGAATCGTACCTGGTTGGTATGTCTGTTCTCATCCTCCGACAGCGGCATAAAGCGCCGGGGGATACGGATGTCTTTGTACCCCATTTTCCAAAGACGTTTATGGATATAGTCCTGCCCTAAAAATTCATACAGCCGGTTGTACGCATCTTTATCACTGATAAGAAATATTCTCTTGACATACTGCGCAATGGACGGCAGTCCATTGGCAGCCGTGCTGTCGGTATGCACTGTCAACTGACCGCTGTAAGAACTGTCCGTCAGCATAGGACTGTATTTGTCGATCCCATAACGCTCCAGCTCATGCACTTTCTCCAGCGCCAGGAGCGCTATGGGCAGCTTCACCGTACTGGCCGGATTAAAATATTCCTGCAGGTCGCATCGATAACAGTACTTCGTGAATTTCTTCCCGTCAATTTTTGTATATAGGATTTGCACGCGGAACGAATCCGGGTTATCCAGTATATGCAGCAATTGCGGCGACCCATGTTTCCGCAACAGCGTATCCAGAAGTTGGCTCACAGGTGCCTTCTGCGCGCGAGCCGCTGTGCCGGGCAGGCCAAGGACAATGATGAATAGGCATATTTTCTTCATAGACGCCTAAATCTAAGGATTTTTTGCGCTGCTTCGCTATTCCATTACCTTTGGCATCCCTGAAAATCGCATACGTATGAAGCTGGTAAGCTATATAAAAGAGGAGCACGAACAACTCGCCGTCCTGGTAGAAGGAATGCTCTATGACGTAGATCTGATCCATCCTGACATCCCCAATACGATCAGCATGTGTCTGAATTATTGGGCCGAACTTTTTCCCGTCCTGCAGGCCGGCGAGCTGGCTATCGTGGATGGTAACATCAGTTCCCGCAAAGCCGTGTCCATTGACAGCGTGCAGCTATTGGCGCCCGTACCGTTCCCTCCCTCTTGCAGGGATGTATATGCGTTCCGTCAGCATGTGGCGGCTGCCAGGCGTAACAGGAATGCGCCCATGATACCCGAATTTGATCAGTATCCCATCTTTTATTTCACCAATCATCATAGCATCCAGGGTCCCGGCGACGTGCGTTGTATGCCGGATCATTTGCAGAAGCTGGACTTCGAGCTGGAGGTGGCGATTGTCATCGGGCGACCCGGTAGGAATATCCCTGCGGAAGAGGCCGACGAATACATCGCGGGACTGATGATCATGAACGATATGAGTGCGCGGCGGCTGCAGTTGGAAGAGATGCTGCTGAACCTGGGACCTGCCAAGGGTAAGGATTTTTCTACGGTCACGGGTCCCTGTCTGGTAACCCTGGATGAGCTGGAGCAATACGAGGTTCCCTGTAAGGAAGGCCATGTGGGTAAGAACTGGAATCTGCGGATGCAGTGCCGTGTCAACGACATACAGGTCAGTGATGGCAATCTGGGTGATATGGACTGGACCTTTGCGGAGATCATCGAGCGCGCATCGTATGGCGTGGATCTTTATCCCGGTGATGTCATCGGCAGCGGTACGGTAGGGACGGGCTGTTTCCTGGAATTGAATGGGACGGGCAAGCTCAACGACCCCGGCTATACGGAACAGTGGCTGCAGGAGGGGGATAAGGTCGAGCTGGAGGTGGATGGGCTGGGTATCCTGAGCAATACCATCGTACGGGAGGACAGCGACTTCTCGCTGCTGGACAGAAAGAAAAATCTCCCGAAATGATCCTCGACCTTTCAACGCTGACGCCCGTGCTGCGGCAGAATTATCTGCAATATGCGGTAGCGCCGCGACCCGTCTGTTTTGCCAGCACCATCGACAGTGCGGGGAAGGTAAATCTGAGTCCGTTCAGCTTTTTCAATATGTTTTCTTCTACCCCTCCGATACTCATCTTTTCGCCCGCCCGGAGGGTACGGGACAATACTACGAAGCACTCGTTGCACAATGTGTTGGAAGTGCCGGAGGTGGTGATCAATATCGCCGACTATGACATGGTACAGCAGGTCAGTCTGGCCAGCTGTGAGTATCCCAAAGAGGTCAATGAATTTACAAAGGCCGGTTTCACCGAAGTGGCCTCCCTTAAAGTAAAACCACCCCGGGTCAAAGAAAGCAAGATCAACATCGAATGTAAGGTGTTGGAGGTAAAGCCCCTGGGGCAGGAGGGTGGAGCCGGCAACCTGGTGATTTGCGAGGCCTTGTGTATGCATATTGACGATGCCATTTTGGATGAGAAGCAGATGATCGATCAGCGGCGTATCCATCATATTGCCCGGCTGGGTGGGGATTGGTATTGCAGGGTGGATGAGCACAATCTGTTCCAGGTGGAAAAGCCGAATACGAAGTTGGGTATTGGCATCGACGCCCTGCCCGATCCGATACGTAACAGTTCTATCCTCAGTGGTAATGACCTGGGGCAGCTGGCAAATGTGCATGAGCTGCCCGTCGTGGACCCGGCTTATGACGACGACAGGTTGAAGAATATCTTCCAGTATTATTCCGTCAGTCCCGACGAGATGGAAAAGGAGTTGCATGTATATGCCCGGCAGCTCTTAAAAGAAGGCAAAGTAGCTGCCGCCTGGCAGGTTTTGCTGGCCCTGAATTAGGCCGTTTTACCTACCTTTGCCGGAATTTTGGAATATGAGCACTATAAATCTGTCTGAGCAGGAGATCATCCGCAGGGAAAAGTTAGGTGAGCTGAAGCAGCTAGGGATTGACGCCTATCCGGCGCCTTTGTACCCCGTAAATACCAGCGCCGCCTATATAAAGGCGCATTACCAGGGTGAGGCCAATGCCGCCGACTTTGCAGATGTCTGCGTCGCGGGCCGTCTCATGAGCCGCCGTGACATGGGCAAGGCTTCCTTCGCCTCCCTGCAGGATAGCTCCGGAAGGATACAGATTTATATAAAAAGGGATGAGATCTGCCCGGGCGAGGACAAGACGCTCTATGACAAAGTGTGGAAGCACATGCTGGATCTGGGTGATATTGTAGGGATCAAGGGGTATGTGTTCACGACCAAGACGGGGGAGATATCGATCCATGCAAAGGAATTTATCCTCCTGACCAAGTCGTTAAAGCCCTTACCCGTGGTGAAGGAAGTAGATGGCGCCACGTTTGACGCCGTCTCCGATCCCGAGTTCCGTTATCGTCAGCGTTATGCCGATTTGGTGATAAATCCGCAGGTAAAGGAGACGTTTATAAAGCGCAGCAAGATGATCAATGCCATCCGCGACTTTCTGAATGACAGAGGTGCGTTGGAGGTGGATACGCCTGTGTTACAGGCCATTCCTGGTGGAGCGGCGGCGCGGCCGTTTATCACGCATCACAATGCGTTGGACATTCCTTTCTATCTGCGAATAGCGAATGAGCTGTATTTGAAGCGGCTGATCGTGGGTGGGTTCGACTGGGTGTATGAGTTCAGCCGGAACTTCCGGAATGAGGGGATGGACCGGACGCACAATCCCGAGTTTACGGTATTGGAATTCTATACGGCGTATAAGGATTATCTGTGGATGATGGAGACGACGGAGCAGTTGTTGGAGACGGCCGCACTGGCCACCAATGGCAGTAGTGTCGTGACGGTGGATGGAAAGGAGATAGACTTCAAAGCGCCGTACAGGCGTATCAGCAGGTATGATGCCATCAAGGAATAGACGGGGATTGACATAAGTGGGGTGGATGAGGCGCAGTTTATTGATGTTTGTCATAACCTAAGGATCCCTGTGGACAATACCATGGGTAAGGGCAAGCTG
>Ga0105237_10008007_pt1 | contig 11502 bp, 8 predicted proteins | sample KBSC24metaG_FD_81520 | JGI IMG/M metagenome (GOLD analysis project Ga0105237, IMG submission 81520) | Corn rhizosphere microbial communities from Kellogg Biological Station, Michigan, USA - KBS C2-4 metaG | ecosystem: Host-associated > Plants > Roots > Rhizosphere > Soil | place: Michigan, USA... | reverse complement strand
GCGCAGAGGTGCAGGTGGCAGAGGCGGAGGCCCCGGCCGAGGAGCCGAAGCCCGCCGAGTCGGCCCCGCAATCTGCGACCAGCAAGCCGCAATCTCCTTCGAAGCCGAAGGCGAAGAAGGCGGAGGAGCGTGACGAGACCGTCCGCGTCGCCACCAGCAAGCTCGACGCGCTCATGGCGCAGGTAGGCGAGCTGCTTGCCGCCCGCATTGGCGCGGAGCACCGCATGGGCGAGGTGCGCGGCCTGTTCGACTCCCTGCTCGACATCGAGGAGAGCTGGCGCAAGACCCGCCCGGCCCGCGTGCTCGAGCTCGCACTCGAGGGCGACGAGAGCGCGCTTGCCGACGCCCGCCACCTGGTCGAGTTCCTCGAGCGCAGCGACGAGAAGATGCGCGAGGTCCGCAACGGCCTCGGCGAGCTGCGCCGCAAGTTCGAGGCCGACAGCCGCCGCATGGCTCAGGTCACCACCGACCTTCAGGACGACGTGCGCCGCACGCGCATGCTGCCGGTGTCGACCATCTTCGACACCTTCCCCCGCATGGTCCGCGACATGACTCGCGAGCTCTCCAAGGAGGTCAAGCTCACGATCGAGGGTGGAGACACCGAGGTGGACAAGCAGGTGCTCGAGCAGCTGCGCTCGCCGCTCACCCACATGGTCCGCAACTCGGTGGACCACGGCATGGAGTTGCCCGACGCCCGCGAGTCAGCCGGCAAGGGCCGCGAGGGCAAGGTCGTCCTGCGCGCCTACCAGCGTGCCGCCGACCTCGTGATCGAGATCGTGGACGACGGCGCCGGCATCGACGTCGACAAGGTCAAGGGCAAGGCCGTCGAGAAGGGCCTGCTCACCGCCGAGAACGCCGAGGGCATGACCGAGCGCGAGGCGCTTTGGCTGATCTTCCGCTCGGGCTTCTCCACGAAGCAGGAGGTCACCGACCTCTCCGGCCGCGGTGTCGGCATGGACGTGGTGCGCGAGCACATCGAGCGCCTCCACGGCATGATCGACGTCGAGTCCACGCTCGGCGAGGGCAGCAAGTTCACGCTGTCGGTGCCGCTGAGCGTCGCCACCACACGCTGCCTGCTCGTCGAGGCCGGCGACCAGACCTTCGGGATCCCGATCACCAACGTCGAGCGCATCGTGCGCCTTTCGGCGGAGGACATCGGCCACACCGAGGGCCACGAGGCCATTCGCATCGACGAGCGTCCGATGGCGCTGCTCCGCCTGGGCGACGTACTCGGCATCCCGACCGACGTTGCCGAGGCGGCCAACCAGCCCGCGATCATCCTCGGCTCGGCCGACCGTCGCGCCGCGTTCCTGGTCGACGGCCTGCTGGGCGCCCAGGAGATCGCCACCAAGACGCTGCCCAAGCCGCTCATCCGCGTGCGTCACATCGCCGCCGCGACGATCGTCGGCACGGGCGAGGTGGTGCCGATCCTGAACGTGCTGGACCTGCTCCGCGCGTCGGCGAACAGTCCACGGCCCACAGTCCACCGTCCACAGAAGAGCGAGCGCCCTGTGGACCGTGGACCGTCAACTGTGGACAAGCCGGCCAAGCCGGCGGAGCCGGCCGAGAAGCAGAGCATTCTCGTGGTCGACGACTCCGTCACCATCAGGACCTTCGAGAAGGCTCTTCTCGAGGCGGCCGGCTACGACGTCACCGCCGCATCCGACGGGCTCGAGGCCTGGAACATGGTCCAGGCCAAGCAGCCAGACCTGATCGTCTCGGACGTCGAGATGCCGAACATGACCGGATTCGAGCTCACCGAAAAGGTGCGTGGCCACTCGAAGCTCAAGGGCATGCCCCTGATCCTCGTGACCACGTTGAGCTCAGACGAAGACCGCAAGCGCGGAATCGATGCGGGCGCTGATGCCTACGTCATCAAGGGTTCCGCTGAGCAGGACCACCTACTCGAAACCGTCCGCAGGCTCATCTGAGCCGCGGCCAAGAACCCCTCGGGAGAACCCAATGAAGCGCATCAAGCTCGACATAAAGGCCAAGTTTGGGGTGGTGATCGCCGTCGTGCTCGCCGCGGTTGCAGTTGCCGGCTGGGCTGGCCTTCGGACCATCAACAAGCTGGACACACACGCCGAGACGCTCTACGAGACGGACTTCAGCGGCATGCGCACGATCGCGGACCTGAACGTGCAGTACGGGCACGTGCAGGACGAGGCGGTGAACTTCACGCTCACCGGCGACAAGGGCGAGGGCGAGGAGCTCATCGGCCGCAGCGCCGTGATCCAGAAGGAGCTGAACCAGCTCAAGAACCTTCCGCAGCGCAGCGTCAAGGAGCAGAAGCTGATCGCGCTCGAGCTCTCGGTCTGGCCGCGCTTCATCGCCGACTGGAAGGCCGGCAAGTTCCTGCCCAAGGGCGGGAAGACCAAGTCAGACATCGCCGGGCAGCTCGACGAGCGCATCTCCCCGCTGAAGGACAACATGGAGGCGCTCGCCGCCGAGGCCAACAAGCGCGCTGCTGGCGGCTTCGACGCCACCGAGAATACCGCCGAGAGCGGGCGCAAGCTCACGATCGCTGCCCTGATCTTCGCCGCGCTGATCGGCATTGGCGGCGTGGCCTGGCTCATCAGCCAGATCGTCCCGCGGGTCCGTCGCTACTCCGGCTTCACCTCACAGGTGGCCGAGGGCGACCTGAGCCAGCGTGTCGAGACCGGTGGCAACGACGAGCTCACGCAGCTGGGCGAGAACCTCAACACGATGGTCGAGAGTCTCGCCGGCATGTCGTCGCAGGTGCTCGAGGGCGCCCGCGCGATCTCGTCGAGCGCGTCGGAGATCCTGGCCACGGCCAACCAGCAGTCGGCCGGCGCCAACCAGCAGTCCGCCGCGATCAACCAGACCACCACGGCCACGGAGGAGATCCGCGCCACGGCCGAGCAGACCGCTCGCACCGCCGAGGAGGTGGCCGAGCGCGCCCAGCAGTCCGTGCGCCACGGTGACGAGGGCGCGGAGGCAGTCCGCGCGATCGTCGACGGCATGGACGAGATCCGCCAGCGCGTGGAGGGCATCGCCGAGGACGTTCAGGCGCTGTCCGAGCAGACGGCTCAGATCGGTGAGATCACGGGCGCGGTCAACGACCTCGCCGACCAGTCGAACCTCCTAGCGCTGAACGCGACCATCGAGGCCGCCCGTGCCGGCGAGCAGGGCAAGGGCTTCGCGGTCGTCGCCGACGAGGTCCGCCAGCTGGCCGAGCAGTCGAAGTCCGCAACGGCCCAGGTGCAGTCGATCCTCCAGGAGATCGATGTCGCCACCCGCGCCGCGGTGGATGCCGCGGCACGTGGCACGAGCGTCGTGGAGGCCGGCACCGAGCTGGCCACCCGCGCCGGCGAGATCATCGCGGCCCTCACGGACTCCACTCGCGAGTCCGCCCAGGCCGCCGAGCAGATCGTGGCCGCCGCCAAGGAGCAGAACGCAGGCATGGACCAGATCACGGTCGGCATGCGTGAGGCCAGCCAGGCTGCAGGCGAGTTCGTGGCAGGCACCGAGGAGGCGCAGTCCACGGTTCAGGCCCTCAACAGCGTCGCCGCCGAGCTGGAGCAGCTCGCCAGCGCCTACAAGGTCTGACGGCTGTGCCCGGCGCCCTCCGCGTCCTAGTCACCGAAGACTCGGTGGTGGCCCGGGCATTGCTCGTGTCGATCATCAACCGGGATCCCGGCCTCGAGGTAGTGGGCGAGGCTCGAGACGGCGAGCAGGCGGTCAAGCTCGCCGCCGAGCTTGGGCCCGACGTGATCACGATGGACGTCCACATGCCGAACGTGGACGGCCTCGAGGCCACCCGGCGGATCATGGGGGAGACCCCGACTCCGATCATCGTGATCTCGGCGATCGACCCGAAGGACGTGAAGATGTCCTTCGAGGCCCTCAACTCGGGCGCGCTCGCCATCCTCGCCAAGCCCAGCGGCCCCACGGCGCCGGACTTCAACGAGCGCGCGAACGAGATCGTCTCCACGCTGAAGACGATGGCCGGGGTGAAGGTCGTAACGAGGCGGCCCCGGCTTGCCGGTCCACCGTCCACCGTCCACCGTCCACAGGTCAGTGCTCCGACACCCGACACCCGACACCCGGCACCCCCGCCGGCCAACCCCAACACACGGCGTCGCGTTGACCTCGTGGCCATTGGGTCATCCACCGGCGGGCCCGACGCTCTCGGCAAGATCTTCAAGGCGCTGCCCGGTAGCGCACCGGTGCCGATCCTGATCGTCCAGCACATCACGGTCGGGTTCCACCAGGGCCTTGTGGACTGGCTGAACAACGTCACCCCGCTGAACGTCAAGCTGGGGGAGGAGGGCTACCTCCCGGTCGCAGGCGACGTGATCCTGGCGCCCGGCGAGCACCACATGTCGGTGGACGCGTCCAGGCGCCTCAAGCTCACCGAAGAATCGCCGGTGCGCGGGCACAGGCCATCGGCCACTCACCTCTTCAAGTCGGTGGCGAGCGTCTACGGCGCGAACGCGCTGGGCGTGATCCTCACCGGCATGGGCGACGACGGCGCAGACGGCCTCGTCGAGCTCAGGCGCACAGGCGGCTGGGTGATCGGGCAGGACGAGGCCACCAGCGTCGTGTACGGGATGCCGCGTGAGGCGGCCGCGCGCGGCGCTGTGTGCGAGGTTCGCGCGCTCCCGGAGATCGCCGGCGCGATCGTCGAGGGCTGGAACCGCGGCCGCCTCGGCGCCGCCGCGTAGTACGAACGTCCACGCCGCTGAATGCGGCGTCGCTGCGGCCGATTACTCCGCCTGCAGCATCGCAGTACCCCCGCAGTACGGGCGACATGGAGTCGCCTGGGGACTACATAAACAACGTCATCAAGGAGAGATGAACGATGTCCCTTCGTATTCAGAACAACATCGCCGCGTTCGACGCCGAGCGTAACCTGAACTCGACGAGCAACCGACTGCAGACGTCGATGGCTCGCCTGTCTTCCGGTTACCGGATCAACACGGCGGCCGACGACGCCGCTGGTCTCGCCATTAGCGAGAAGCTGCGTGCCCAGATCGGCGGCCTTGCGCAGGCGAACAGCAACGCGCAGGACGGCATTTCGCTCGTCCAGACCGCCGAGGGTTCGCTGAACGAGGTTCACGCCATGCTTCAGCGTGTGCGCGACCTGGCCGTGCAGTACAAGAACGGCACGCTCAGCACCGATGACCGTACGGCTATCCAGTCCGAGGTCAACCAGCTCGGCTCGGAGATCGAGCGCATCGGTAACTCCGCTGCGTTCAACGGCATCTCCCTGCTCGCCAACTCCGGCACCATCACCTTCCAGGTGGGTGCCAACGACGGCGACGCGATCGCAGTGTCGACCATCAGCCTCGGTACGGCCGTTGCTTCCAGCGTCTTCTCGCTGAGCGTCAGCGGCTCGACCGACATCTCGCAGATCGACGACGCGATCAACTCGGTCTCTGCTCAGCGTGCCACGTTCGGCGCGGTGCAGAACCGTCTCGAGCACACCATCAACAACCTCTCGACGTACCAGGAGAACCTGACCGCGTCTGAGAGCCAGATCCGGGACGTGGACATGGCCAGCGAAATGGTCGAGTTCACGAAGGACCAGATCCTGCAGCAGGCCGGCACGAGCATGCTCTCGCAGGCCAACCAGCTGCCCAACTCGGTTCTGTCGCTGCTCCGCTAGTACCGGGAGCACTCATAACGCTCCTCTGGAGCGAACATAACCATCGAGGTACGAGCCACCTCGAGGGACGGATCAGAAAAGGGGTGGGCCTTCGGGCCCGCCCCTTTTCAGCTTTCGAACGAACGTCCAGCGGCGGTTAAAGAAGTTCCTGCGATACCGACTACTTCGGCTGCAAATACGGGGTGACAGGGAGTTGCCCCGGGACTAAGTAACCAACGTCATCAAGGAGATGAACGAATGTCCCTTCGTATTCAGAACAACATCGCCGCGTTCGACGCTGAGCGCAACCTCAGTGGCACGACCAACCGACTCCAGACGTCGATGGCGCGCCTCTCGTCCGGTTACCGGATCAACACCGCCGCTGACGACGCTGCTGGCCTCGCCATTAGCGAGAAGCTGCGTGCTCAGATCGGTGGTCTTGCTCAGGCCAACAGCAACGCCCAGGACGGCATTTCGCTCGTCCAGACGGCTGAGGGCCAGATGAACGAGGTTCACTCAATGCTTCAGCGTGTTCGAGACCTGGCCGTTCAGTACAAGAACGGCACGCTCAGCACGGATGACCGTACGGCCATTCAGTCCGAGGTCAACCAGCTGGGTTCGGAGATCGAGCGCATCGGCCAGTCCGCTGCGTTCAACGGCATCTCGCTGCTCGCCCAGAACGGAACGATCACGTTCCAGATCGGCGCCAACGACGGTGACGTGATCTCGGTCTCGACGATTTCCCTGGGTTCGGCCGTCAGCACGGGCGTCTTCTCGCTCAGCGCCAGCGGCACGACCGACATCTCGGAGATCGACGATGCGATTAACGCGGTTTCTGCTCAGCGCGCCACCTTCGGCTCGGTGCAGAACCGCCTGGAGCACACCATCAACAACCTGGCGACCTACCAGGAGAACCTGACCGCGTCCGAGTCGCAGATCCGCGACGTGGACATGGCCAGCGAGATGGTCGAGTTCACGAAGGACCAGATCCTGCAGCAGGCCGGCACGAGCATGCTCTCGCAGGCCAACCAGCTGCCGAACAGCGTCCTTTCGCTGCTCCGCTAGTCAGCAGTTCGCAGTAGGCAGGGGAGGGCCAACCGGAAGATCCCGGTTGGCCCTCTTTGCTGCTGCTCCTAAAGATTCGGTTGCCGCGTCCGACTAACTGGCGGTGAGTCTCGAATCCGTCCTGACTCGGATCCAGGCGCTGGACTCTGCTTTCGCGCCTCCGCAGTCGACTCCCACCAGCTCAACCTCGACCTCCGGCACCAGCTTCGCCTCCGCGCTTCAGGGCGCGATGGGCACGAGCGCCACCGCATCCACCGCCTCCGCGGCACCGGTTCTGCCCGCCGGCAGCGGCGTGGGCGCGCGCATGGTCGCGATCGCCTCCGCCGAGGTCGGCCAGGCCGAGCAGCCGCCCGGCTCGAACGACTCTCCCCGCATCGCGCAGTACCGCTCCGCCACCGCCGGCGCTCCCGGTCCCGGTCCGTGGTGCGCCTACTTCACGTCCTGGGTCGCTCGCCAGGCGGGCGCTCCTCTGGGTGACCAGGGCCAGGGCTTCGGCTCGGTCGACGCGCTGTATTCGTGGGCGCAGCAGTCGGGCCGCGCCTACCAGGCAGGCTCGGGCCGCACGCCCCAGCCGGGCGACCTCATCGTCTTCAACGAGCACATCGGCCTGGTCGAGGGTGTCGACGCGAGCGGCCAGATTCACACGATCGAGGGCAACTCGAGCGATCAGGTCTCCCGCCGCGTGCACTCGGCGAGCGAAGCCATCGGCTTCGTTCGCATGAGTTAGGGGAGCGAGCGTCAGTGCGCCAAACACTTTCGGGCGCTATGTTGTCCGCGGTGCAGGGCGCGAGTGACCGTTCTTTCGCCGCCCGCGCGGGAGCAGAGGCTAGGGCGCGGGGCGGCACTGATAGGCGTCGGGGTGACGTTCAGAGTCCGACACGCTCAGACGCGCTTTCGGGCCGCGAGCTCGGCGTCCTCGAGGAGCTGGCCAAGGGCACGTCCACCGAGGACATCGCGCTGAAGTTCCACGTGAGCCCGCACACGGTGCGAACCCACATCAAGAACATCATGCGCAAGCTGGACGCCCACACACGCGCACACGCTGTGGCGATCGCCTACTCCGAGGACGCGATCGACCCGGACGTCACCAGCGAGTAGACCGCGTCGGCCACCCCGGCAGGGTCCGTCTCGAGCCACTGCTCGCTCACTCGCAGCACCACGTAGCCCTTCGCCATCAACTCGGCATCGCGCCTTCTGTCGCGGTCGAACTCCGCCGGAGTGCGGTGGTACTCGTAGCTGTCGAGCTCGACGATGAGGTTTGTGCCCGGCCAGTGGAAGTCGACCTCGATGCCTTCCACCTTGCCGTTCGAGATCGGCGTGGGATGCGGTGGTCTCTGCACAGTTGGAGGAAGGCGACTTCGAGATCTGAGCGGGTGCGCCGGGTCTGGGGGTCTACTGCGGCAATTAGGGAACGCAGCGCCTTCGTGCCGGGTCTCCGCGGGTTGCGCTCCAGCACCTCCTGGATCTCTTGCCTGTTCAGTCTTCCCTTCCTATCTGCCTCATTGATGGCGCGCTGTAGCTGCCTCAGGGGCGCCACCGCCGCGAGATCAAGCAAGGTCCGCGGCACAGTCGTGATCGGAATCCGGTCCCGCCGGGTGCACTCGCGCGGGTCGAGCTTGACGTTGTGGGTGAGGATCTCCTTCACCCGCCGGTCGCCCGGCACGCTCACATGCGGCCAGCCGCGCCCGAGCCGCAGCAGCTCCCACCTGGCCGCGGCGGTCCAGTGGCTCAACACGGCGCCTTCCCCACAGGCCAGGACCGCAGCCATGTGCCATGCCTCCACCGTCGTCGGCGGATAGCCGACCGAATAGACGCCCTTGTACATCCGGTGCAGCCGTTTCGTGCGCAGCCGGTGCTCGATGGCACCCCGCCCGAAGCCCAGCTTGATCAACTGCCAGAAAGCAATAACGCCGTGTTGCTTGGCGGCCAAAATCGCCAGCTCCGCGTCACGCTTGGGGCCTTCACCATGCATGTCATGGGAAAGGCCCCAAGTGTCGAAAGTTCGCCCCCTAGGCGGAGTTTTTCTCGAGGACCTCTGTCAGCTCGGTGACGCTCAGGCCGGGCGCTTGTTGTTGCAGTAGGCGCTCCGCTTCGCGGCGCCCACCCAGGGACCGCAGCCGCGCCTCGCCGTGCTCGGCCACGAACTCCGACAAGGCCGCCAACCGCCGCTGGCGGGTCCGCACCGCCGGCAGGTCGAGGGAAGCTCGGTGCGCATCCAAAGCCGCCACCAACTCGTCGATCCCGGTCGGCGGAGGCAGCGAGGACACCGCCAGCACCGGCGTCTCGCGGCGACCCAGGGAGCGCAGCGCGGCAGCCAGGTCGCGTCGCGCCGCCAAGGCCACGTCGCCCAGGTCCGCCTTCGTCACCACGAGGATGTCCGGCACCTCCATGATCCCGGCCTTGAGGAACTGCAACGTGTCGCCGGACGCGGGCTGCACGATCACGGCGAGCGTGTCGCACACCTGCTCAACGTCGGTCTCCGACTGACCGACACCGACCGTCTCCACAACCACGATGTCGAACGCCGCTGCCAGCGCCTCGGCCGCCTCGCGCGTGGGGGGAGCCAGCCCGCCGAGGCGGTTGCCGGCAGCGGTGGAACGGATCAGCACTCCGTCGTCGCCCGGCTCGTGGTCGATCCGCGCCCGGTCTCCTAGCAAGGACCCGCCCGACCGCTTGGAGGAAGGGTCTACTGCCAGGATGGCCACCGTCCGACCATCCGCCCGCCAAGCCGAGACCAGGGCCGACAGCAAAGATGACTTGCCGGCGCCAGGCGGCCCGGTCACACCAACAAGATGCGCCGGAGCCTCGCCCTTCATTGCCGCAGTAGACACCTCGGCAAGCAAGGCGCGGGCGGAAGACCGACCACCAGCCGACCGGTCCTCGATCAGGTTCAGAGCCGCGGGGGCGGCGGACCGGTCGCCTTCGCGGAGACGCCGTCCTAGGGACGCGCCATCAGAGGCCACTAAGCCGCGGCTGGCGCGGCTGCCACGCCGTTGCGCTCGGCTACGAGGTCCACGATGTCACCCATGATGCGGCTGATCTCGAAGTCCTTTGGCGTGTAGACGCGGGCGATCCCAGCCTCGCGCAGCTTCGCCGCATCGGCCTCCGGGATGATCCCGCCGGCCACCACGGGCACATCGGCGCCCGCCGAGCGCAGCTCGGCCAGCACGCTCGGGATCAGCTCAAGGTGAGAGCCGGACAGGATCGAGAGCCCGACCACGTGCACGCCCTCCTGCACAGCCGTCTGGGCGATGCGCTCCGGCGTCAGCCGTATGCCCTCATAGACCACGTCCATGCCGGCGTCCCGCGCCCGCACCGCGATCTGCTCGGCCCCGTTCGAGTGGCCGTCGAGGCCGGGCTTGCCGACCAGGATCTTGATCCGGCGCCCCAGCGCGTCCGACACGTGCTCCACGCGATCGCGCAGCGCCGACAGGGCCTCGTCGTCCGGGGCCATCGCGGCGTCGGCCACGCCGGTGGGCGCCCGGTACTCGCCGAACACCTCGCGCAAAGCACCCGCCCATTCGCCCGTGGTCACGCCGGCGGCGGCGCAGGCGAGGGTCGCAGGCATCAGGTTGACCGAGTCATCGCGCGCCGCCTCCCCCAACGCCGACAGCGCCGCATCCACGGCAGCTTGATCACGTGAAGAAGAACGCCATTCCCTCACCGCTTCCTTCTGCGTCTCTTCCACCGCGGGGTCGACGGTCAGAATCCCGCCGTCCGACCCCTCCTGCAGCGGCGACGGCTCCGTGGCCGTGTACACGTTCTGCCCGACCACCTTCAAGTCCCCGCGCTCGATCGCCGCCACCCGAGTTCGGTGCGACTCCACGAGCTGCGTCTTCATGTACGGCACCGCCTCCACGGCCCCGCCGTACTCCTCCACGGTCTTCATCTCGGCGCGAGCGGCATCCACGAGCTCGGACACCAGCCCGTCCATCACCACCGACCCCTCGAAGATGTCCGGGTACTCGAGCAGGTCCGTCTCGTAGGCCAGGATCTGCTGGATCCGCAGCGACCACTGCTGGTCCCACGGCCGCGGCAGCCCCAGCGCCTCGTTCCAGGCCGGCAGCTGCAGCGCCCGCGCCCGCGCGTCGCGCCCCATCGTCACGGCAAGCGCCTCGAGCACGATCCGGATCACGTTGTTCTCCGGCTGTGCCTCGGTCAGCCCCAAGGAATTGACCTGCACGCCGTAGCGGAAGCGCAGGTAGCGCTCGTCCGAGACGCCGTACCGGTCCCGCCCGATCTCCTCCCACAGTTGGCCCATAGCGCGCAGCTTCGCGTGCTCCTCCACGAAGCGAATGCCCGCGTTCACGAAGAACGAGATGCGCCCGAACACGCGCGGGAAGGTCTCGTCAGCCACACGCTTGCGCGCCGCGTCCAAGACGGCGATCGCGGTCGAGAGCGCGTACGCGACCTCCTGCGCCGGAGTCGCGCCCGCCTCCTGCAGGTGGTAGGAGCAGATGTTGATCGGGTTCCACTTGGGCACCTCGTCGACCGTGAACGCGATCATGTCCGCGATCAGCCGCATCGACGGCCCGGGCGGGAACGCATAGGTTCCGCGCGAGAGGAACTCCTTGATGATGTCGTTCTGCGTCGTGCCCTGAAGGGCCTCGCGCCCGACGCCGTTCTCCTCCGCCACCGTCAGATACAGAGCGAGCAGCCAGGCCGCGGTGGCGTTGATCGTCATCGACGTGTTCATCTCGCCGAGCGGGATGCCGTCGAGCAGCGTGTGCATGTCCCCCTTGTGGGCGATCGACACGCCAACCTTGCCCACCTCGCCACGCGACAGCTCGTGATCGGGGTCGTACCCCGTCTGGGTGGGCAGGTCG
>Ga0105237_10008006_pt1 | contig 11503 bp, 11 predicted proteins | sample KBSC24metaG_FD_81520 | JGI IMG/M metagenome (GOLD analysis project Ga0105237, IMG submission 81520) | Corn rhizosphere microbial communities from Kellogg Biological Station, Michigan, USA - KBS C2-4 metaG | ecosystem: Host-associated > Plants > Roots > Rhizosphere > Soil | place: Michigan, USA... | reverse complement strand
TGAGATCGTAATCGAAGTCAACGCGAGATTCGACGTATTTTTTCACTCGGGCCATGAAGTTCTCGATCTGTCCGATCAGGATGGGGTCCCGGAAGGCACCGATGAAGGCTGCCCTGAAGCCACACACCCTGGCCCCCTCTAGCTTTACTGTATATTGACCTTCAGCCACCGGGACAAATTTTCCACCCGACACTCGAACTGAGCGTCCGTCTGGTAGCTGCTCGTAGGTCGCCGCGGCTAAATGCAGTGCACCACCTGGGCCAACCAGGACGTCAGGGCGGGTTTTTTCGTACAGTGTATGAGCGGCCACCGACAGTGGAGTGCACTGTGACCCAGGAGTGAGCGGAGTGATGTCGAAACTGTCGCTCCGAACCACGGCGAGGGCTTCCTTACTCTTCGGCAGCGAACAGAGGGCACCACACTCCATGATTTTCCCCATATGATACGCCGTGCCGAGATCATCAAGTCCACGGTGGACACAGTAGGCAGCATACCTGGAAGCACAAACAAATGTCAGTCCAATACTAGTCTATGTTTAGGTGCGTGGTAGGTCACTTTCTCACATTGCAGGATCATAGCTTCGTCCGCCGATAATGATGTCGAAGTCTGGGTAGTCCGACATAGCTTTCACATACGGCTCGAGACCCATCTGCCCAACAATTCTTGTAGCCTCAGTCACGTCTTTCACGGTCAACCCGGGCACCGCTTTTGAACATGGAGAAATTTGGCCATGTGCAAGCTTCGTCTTGACCAAGTCCTTGTCAATCTCAGAGTTGATTGTCACCACATTCAGCGAGCGATAACCTTTCTCTTCGATCAGCTCTTTTACGATATTTAGGAAGACTTGGACATGATCGTCCGAGCCGTCGCCTCCGGCAGATCCTAGCAAGACTGGAATCTTGCAGGCTGAACAGGCCGCAACGATGGCGTCGAGGTCTGCGACGTACGCCTCTCTGGACACTGTCATTGATCCCCGAGCCAATTTCTGAGGACCACTGTCTGTCGAGCCGCAGTCGGCGATGATGGCGTCAACTCCCTGCGACACGGCTTTCCAGAACAATTCATGGCTGAAGCCATACCCGATCATGCCCACCGGCGTTAAAATTCTGATCTCTTTCGTATCCTTGACGTTAGCCATGGTTGTCGTGCCTTTTTGAACTACCAAGCGCACGTCGTAGAGGATGATGAAACGCAGAAATTGGAAATTCTCTGATCGAAAGCCATAGCTGTTGATGGGACGAGGCCATCGGGCGCGTAGGGGTGGCAACGTGCATGGGCTTGCAGCCTTTGATGCAGAGCGATTGTCGGCTTTGCCGATTCTGGAGCAAAGCGATCGTCGGCTCTGCGGCCGAATTCGCTGACTCCACTCTTTGGTGTTATCCAGGGGCCGAAGATACCATGAATTTGGCTGTCAATCTTCTGTTCACTCGCAAGTCAACCACATTCCAAAATTCTTGAAGTTGACGCAATTGTCTGTGATAACTCTTCCAGTGTTGTTATATTAGCCCGGTCCTGAACATTTCGTAATAGTCATACCCGCTGCATCAACACCCTGTCTGTCTTGACTGTCGATGATGAGGTACGACGATGGATTACTCCGGGCCTCGCCTGAGAGCCTTGGAGTCAAGTCGGAGGATATCCTGGCGTTCGTCAATGATTGTTCGACATCTAAGGTCGAACTGAACAGCTTCATGTTGTACAAGGGGGGGAAAGTTGTCTCCGAAGCCTGGTGGTGGCCATACCGAGCCGAACTACAACACTCGCTTCATTCTGCCACAAAATCCTTTCTCTCTGTCGCCGTTGGGCTCGCTGTGAATGAAGGGTTTTTCAAGCTGGACGACAAGGTCGTAGGCTTCTTCCCCGATCAGCTCCCTGCCGAACCGTCTGCGAACCTTTTGTCGATGACAGTGGAAGATCTTTTGACACAAACCAGCGGCCACGGCCATGGAGTTTCAGGCGGGGAATGGCGCGAGGTCGAGACCAGCTGGATCGACAAATTCTTTTCCATCGAAGTTGAACATGTCCCAGGAAGCACCTTTGTGTACTCTAGCGCCAACAGCTTCATGCTATCGGCTATCATCTCCAAAACCACAGGTCTGTCAGCTCGAGATTTCCTCGAGCCAAGATTGTTCAGGCCGCTGGGGATCAAGATGCTGTCATGGGACGTAGGTCCCGAGGGCATCAATCCTGGTGGCAATGGGATTTCCTGTCTTGCCTCCGACTTTCTCAAGCTCGGAATACTGCACCTGCAGAAAGGTTTGTGGGATGGACGTCAAATCTTGCCTGTGGATTACATTGCCAGTGCGACTCAGCCCCAGCGCGGGAATCGGCACGGTTACCATTGGTGGACGGGCTCTGAGGGACAATTTTGGGCTGGCGGGATGTTTGGTCAGCTGTGCATTGTCTTTCCAGAACAGGATGCGGTTGTTGTCACCACTGCTGCCGTTGGTAGGGGTGCAGTCGCTCTTCGTGAATTGATATGGCGACACTTCCCTCGAATTTTCTCCTCGTCACAGTGTATCGCCGCCAGCTCAGAATGCACGGAGTTTGGAACCCGCATCAGCAAGCTGAGCCTCCTCGAGCCTTTTCAAACAGGCTTGCAATCTACACACTGGCTGTCGCTGGTGTCGAGAGAGAGATATCTCGCGGGTTCTAATGAGGATGGCATTGTGTCGTTCGGGCTGGACTTTTCCCAAGCCAAATCTTGTACTTTCCACCTGCAAGACGGACGTGGCTTTCATCGAGTCCTCGTTGGTCTGGATGATTATATTGAAGGAGAAACCACTTTATCGGGAGCCAAGCTGCACCACGGATACGAATCAGCTCGATTGCGGGTGGTCGCTGGAGGCAGGTGGACCAGCAAGGAGTCGTTCAAAATGGTACTACAATACAACGAGACAGTGTTCCGTGACACCATCACCATTACCTTTGATGAGGACTACCGCATGGCCAAGTTGGACCGGAGTGTCAACGTCAATTCCTTTAGCACGAGGCGGCCAGCTGTCTGGGGCGTCAACCTCATTACACCTGAGAGTGTGAAGAAACTACAATGTCTTCCTTCAAGCGTCGCCTACTCCACTACAGCCACAACGATTGGCGAATTGCTCGACAGTGATGCCACTAGAGCCATCTTGGAGGCAGAGATCCCAGAGGTGGTGAAGAATCCTCGAATTGAACAGATTCGGAGATACACCTTTGACGTGATCCTCCATCACATTCCCGGGCTGACCATGCAGGATTTGGCGCGTATTGATGCGAAACTCTCTGCGCTATGAGGACAAATCCGTTATACAAGGCACTGTGAGAGCATTATAGCAGTTGGCGGTAGCGGAGAGCCATTCACCATCTGGAATGTACATCGTGCGCAAGGAAGGCTTAAAGACTGACAAGGATATCGGCGCTGAAGATATTATATAGTGGCTAAATGGCAAAGTCGCTAATTATAAGAAGTTGCGTGGAGGCGCTGAATTCGTCGACGGCGTGCCCAAGAGTGTCAGTGGGAAGATCCTCAGGAGGATTTTGAAGGAGTAGGCGAAGAATAAGTTTCGCGAGGAAGAGGACGCGAAGCTCAACAAGGCGAGGCCGAAGTTGTAGGTTTCCCTTTCCTCCTGAGTGGTTGTCTCCCACTGAATTTGGCATGCACGTGGTTGGAATCTTTGTTGATATCCCGACTTCGTATCGGAGCGTGGCTACCTGAACACAGCAGGATACAGCATGACTATGCAAGAAGCTGGGAGTAGACAGGGGGCTGCATTAAGATGCCCTTCAGGTTCGGAGCAAGTTATGAGTGCTAAAAAGCTAGGAAATGTAAGCGTAGGTAAAGCAGGTACATATCATTCGATCTATTTGAGGCTTTGTCACATCTGAGGTCGTATTGGGCTCCTGGACTTCGAAAGGGTTGGAATGGCTGAGGTGTTATCATCTTCGGAACAGGCAAAGTAACAACCGGCCTTCATGAGTTGACGTGTATGTTGGATCCCCAAACCCCTCACTTTGGGCTAAGGCAGTCCTGGGCAGCGTTTCACGAATACATATCCCAAGGATTAGCGGAGTTGTGTAGTTCGGAGGAATACATCTAAGACTATGTTGACTTATTGAACTGATGTATGTTGACTTGATGTACGCATGCTTCAGAGAAGAATGGCAGCGCACCATCAGCAGGGATGGCCATCTCCGAAACAAACTAGTTAGCACGGTATGCCGCCGCAGCTTATGAGCCAAAATCTCCGCTTCATAGCAACTCAAAATCGACCGTCCGCTTTGTGAGCGCTAAGCCTTGCAGGGAGGCAACTCGGAAGAAGGCTTTTCATGCTGCAGTGCTTTCAGCGTCTCGTACCAACCATCTTTCATTCCATTCGCCCTTCCCTGGTTATCTGGACTGCCAGGATAGCAAGTACGAGGATACTCAAACTGGAGAAGAGGCCTTAGCACGCTCGAATGCATATCACTGAGAGAGATCACCCACCACTCATCCACCAAATCTACAGGCCGGCTCGACATCGTCTATACAGTTTCCCGGAGAAAATATCGTGCTTTGTACCTCTGTAGAAGACGGGAATCCTGTCAATTGTTGCCTCGATGCTAATGTACTCTCCTCCTTTGTAGGGTTCATCCGTCCACCAATCCCTCCACTGATCAGCTCCGGAGCTATTCCTAGTTTGGGCCACTTTTTCGGTGGACATTACATAGCTGGGGAGGTATACTTTGTAGGTGATGACTCCTGCCTTCGTGATTGGAGCAACCATTAGATTTGGGCCAAACATAAAGTGATGCTTGAATTCATCCGGACTGTTCAAGGTGTGTGGGTCCGATGATGCAAAATCCCAGAAGAGAGGTGTTTGTAGTGGTCGTCCACAATTGGCCGCATCCTCGAATAAAGCCTCAAGATACTTGTCCAGTTGATAACGTAATCGAACGAAATCACTGAGAATCTTCGTATTTTCTGGACCAAACGACCAAGGCTCGTTGGGGCAGGCATGGTATCCATCTTGATGCTCGGGGAGGCATTTTCTACGGCCATGGGCTCGCATGATGGGCGAGAAGCTGTATCATCAAGTCAGCACCGTCCTGGTCTTCTGCAATAACCGAGCCTTATCGAATACCTGGGGGAGACGTACGTGCCATATTGGAACCACCGAACATAGAGCTCACGATATGTCGGGTCGGAGATATTGCCGTGGTAAGATTTAGTCGCATAATAGCCTCCGATGTCAGAAGCCCACCACAGCATACCTGACATCTGAAGAAGGCCCAGAATTAACGGATTATGACACCCAAAAAGATTACAAGGGCACAGATTGCATACCTGTGCGTTGAGACCTGTGACGATCTGAATGGGAAATGCCTCCCAGCTACCATCCACATCTCCATTCCACAAAGCACTTGAAAATCGCTGAGAGCCCAGCCACGCACTTCTTGAGAAGGAAATCCCTTCAGCCTCGGTACGGCGCTTGCTTCCTTGTGAAGAGGATTTCAGGCCATCATCAATCATTTGTTGGGCGAAGTAGGGATACATAGCTCCAATTTCCGCCTGCGATCCCAGTCGATATAGGGTATTTGGACGAGTGTATGGAACACCTTGAAGATAATCGGTCGTAGCTGATTTGTATGAAAATCCCTGATCACCTGTGGTCAGAAGGCAGAACACTGAGATGATTTCTTGTGAAAGCCATAAAGGGAACTCTGTCTCGACGTACCTCTCCGACCCCGCCTCCCTCCGTGCAGTCGATTTGGAAATCTTTGATGCCGATGTCGTGATACGCATGTTTCAGAGCCTTCCAGACGAACTCGCGAGTCCTGGGGTTGGTGTGGTCAACTAGATGCATATGTGTGCCGTTGAAGAAGTCAATTACTCCCAAACCGTGCGTCGATCCGCAAAGTAGACCTTCCGTGGAAAGCTTGACCCAGTTTATTGAACTGTGTTCCACGAGTGGCCAGACACTGGCCATGATCCGAGCCCCACCAGTGAGACGGGATACCTCTTGTACCATTCCAGCAGCATCTGGAAAGAAGTTCGGATCAAACGACCAATCGCCAAAAGCTCGCCAATGGGGAGCGTCTGTGAGAGGAGACGAAGTTATCTACCCAGTGCTTGACGGTGATAGATCTTTGATGCTTACCAACATGGATCATAGATACAGGAACGTTCAATCTACGAAATGTCTTTGCAAGTTTCACGATTTCGTCTTGGTTCCGATAGGTCGTCTTTGACTGAAAGTACCCTCTGGCATGTGCTGGCATGCGAGGTACTCTGCCAGTGAGAGATGTGGAGATGTCAAGAAGAGTCTCAAAATCGTTTGGATCCGCCGCGAAAACAACTGCGACACTGTTAGGTGCCTAACTCGCGGCTGAAAATATGGCCGTGGGAACCAACTATAGTCCACAACAGAGAGAGAATGTGACTGCCATTCGATGCATGTAGGGCCAACGCTAACATGGCCCATACTTGGAACATTCCAAATAAAGCCATATGCCTTTGAAGATAGGTAGAGTGGTACGGTTGACTCCGACTGATGATGGCGAAAACTGAATCTCCTAGTGAGTTTGTGAGCGTACAGCTTGAGTTTATACGCAGGCTACCCTCAAGCTTACCAGCCTTTGTTGTTTAGGACCCCTGTTTGATGCTGGCCGAGCCCGAATATCTGTTCGTCGAGGTCCGTGGTGAACGAGAACGAGGCTGACGGTCTGGAACTAATCCCGGCTTGATCGTACGACCAGCTGCGAGATAGTTGACCATGCTGTGAACTGCTATTAGGATTTGATTCCGCTAGTTCGGGTACGATGGTTACCTGTGGCCATAATTCTTGGAGCAAGAGACTCTCTGTGCCATTACCAATCCGCCAAAATGATAAACGGTTTTGCCGCACAGTCACCGCAAGATTTCCACTCTCAACTCTGGCATTTGTGAAGTATGTAATATTTCTTTGTTCGCAAGTTGAAGTTGCCCCTTCTGATCCTAATGGCTTCCCGAGAAGGCCTCCCAGCTCACTCTGTGTGGGATCTTGATACAAAGCAGCCCGTACCCTGATTGCATTCTTCCCCCATGGTTGCAGGTAAAGCCGCTCGTGCCCGTTCGTCAAGTGAATGGGGCTGGCATCTCTCTCGCAGACCAGATCCTTGTGTGAGCTAGGATTCGGGCCTACAAGTAGGCCAAGGAGAGAATGAACCGCTGCTGAGAGCCACTTCATCTCCCTAATCTCCAGGTTAGCTATGGCCTGTCGCCTAGAATTCTACGACAGAGAAAGTGAGATTATGCACCAGAGTACACACAGCAACGTCCTGGGAGTTTATGTCAGGCATAATGTATTTCTTTTAGGTCCTCGGTTTAGTCGTGTGCCGACGCTGAGTGAGAACAGGAGGTTGTTGAGAACGAGTCGAACACAGCCCGACTAGACAGAGTCTCTGCGCCATCATATCGGTCAGAACCGGAATGCTGAAACAGATGTTCTGTTGTTCAACCTCGGCTTTTCTAAAGCGTCTTTACACAACCTGATGGCTTTATTAGGGACGAAGCAAGAACACCGCGGGAAGAAAACGGCGCCCGTCGATGCGCGGATCGACCAAGTCGAGGACTGAACTTTGCCAACTTTTGTAAAGACAAGCATGTTCGTAAAACCCAAATTCAGATCTCTTTATAACTCCGGTGGCCTCTGCCCTCAAATACTAGGTACGTAGGTAGTCCATCCTTGCATACTGCCAGCCGATCTTAGTATGCTGAAACACGTATTCGGGTGCCCAGACTCGGCACTTCTAAAGCTTCTTTCGACCATCTAGGGACCCCGGAGGTTTTGATCTCCTTGTAGTTCATCCTTGCATACTAGCGGCCTTGGTATGGTGAAACACGTATTTTGGTGCCCAAACTCGGCACTTCTAAAGCTTCTTTAGACCATCTGGGGCTCCACATGTTTTGATCTCGTAACGGTCTTGGTATGGTGAAACTAGCAATTTTCTAGAACAGCCAAGCTATTCATGGCACCGACGGCGGGTAACCAGTTGTTATCGTCGATGGGGCATTTTTATATGGATATGAGTACCGAGTAGTCCGTAATGCCGAAGATTCGTGTTTCCTTCAATGTCTCCTTTCAAACTAGGAATCAACACAGGGAATCAATTGATCCTAAGAATTCTGCCACAGTGGCTAGCTTACTAGTAAAGTCCGAGAACCTGAATTTACGACGACTTCTCGATGACGGGTAAGCTCGGGGGTGAAATGCGAATCACACACCGGATGTTCAAGCCGTTGGAGACAACAGCCTCGGTCCATTGTGATCTGAGCAAGAACGAACCGTATTCCTGAATAGCGCCGTCGATCGTCGAAACGCGCCTTGGCGTCGAGGACCGTGTAGTCTTGTTAGTATTCAGCCCAGTCTATCCTGGAATGGCCTGGGGGGTGGAGAATTAATGACGAGGGCGTTTCAGTATAGCACCTCTCACATTGGTGCAATTGAATTTAAGAGTTTACTACTGTTGATCGCCGAACCTTATTGTTATCGTCGTCCCCATCTTTGTCCTCGTTGTAATTCTCTTCATTCATCGATTCCCATCAAGCCTAAGCAATATTACTATAATCATGCGACGATACCCATATGACTTATCACGCGGTTTCACGTGACTAGTATCTGCCTATGACGGCCGTACTCACGGAGGATATACGAGGGGTCCATTCCATAAGCTCTAGGTATCCCGCATTTCCTAGATAGTTTGCAAGTCATTTCTTTAAGAGTAAAGACCGATTTATCATAAACCTTCCACAATACCGATCTAACCTGTCCCAACCGACAATTCCCAGCGAGGTTAATCCTTGTTGCTATTAACCAATAAAGTGCCCTTATACAAGGTATCGCGCTCCTTTCTCTCCTGGTCTCATCAGTTTCCCGAAGATTCGAACCTCGGTCAAAACATGGTAATCTTTGCCCATGAGCTGACCCCTTCAGGAATCAACTGGAACGTCGGCGAACGGCCACTAGCTGTACTGGTACCGCGGGCTTCTCACTTCAATCCTATTAGACCAGCTATGTTCGTGAGTTTCATGTACGTCGCAGGCCGAGTACTACACGTTCGCCTGGCTTCATTACATAGCCAGGGTATCGTCAGATAATGAGCGCGGTCTGAGACAGCTGGCAGTCAGATGCCCTTGGCATCTACGTAGGCACGCACCGAACCGACCGGGCCATCCCATTACACAAAAGTGATTGACGATCAGATTCCTTATTCCCGACAATGCATATTTACTATATTATGCAAGCTTGGTTATGTCCGGAACATGCTCATCCAAGAGGGACAAATATTATATGGACCCAGTAAAGCGTATCAAACTGGATTCACTTCTTTTTCCGAATACCTCATATTCAGTTCCAGCGACAGCCCACGTAGAACGACTAATGGCAGCCACAACTCACAGTTACGGGTACATTCTGGTGCTTCTGGCCCAGATTCCGGCTTTGATAGTTCATACACTCGCCAAGATCCTCCAACTCGGTCAGGCTGGGGATAATCCCGTGACAACAATTCAGATCATTACCTGTCGAATGATCCTTACCTTGATACCGGGTGTTTTGATCCTATACTACAAGTCGGTACCAAATATGTTCCTGGGAGATCCCAAAGCACGCAAACTTCTTGCCTTCAGGACAGTCGCTGGTGTGGTAGGAGTTTGTGGGTTCTATGGTACAGAACAACATTTCTCTACGTTCTATTCCCTGTGTCGAATGAATAGGATCGTTGACTCAACAGCTCTAGCTTCGATGATATATCTCACACTAGCAGAAGCAACGGTATTAACCTTCCTCTCCCCGCTCTGTGCAGCACTCCTGGGATCAATGATCGATGGTGCGAAGCTCTCTCGGAAAGACATATCCGTCGCGAGCGCTTGTTTTGCCGGTGTGCTTATTATCATCTTGCCCAAGATATTACGGGAACAATCAGACGCCATGACAGAACAAGGCGTGGAAAATCACTTAAAGGAAAGTGTTTTAGGCGCCCTCATTGCCCTGCTAGGTGTAGCGGGAAGTACAGTAAGATAACGCCTTCTAGCTACTTCGTGATTTGTTGCAATTCCACAAATCTCGTCCTGCCAAACAATGGACTGATGTTATTTACGCAGGTCACAATCATATGTGTCCGCAAGATAGGTTCCCTGGCTCACCCATTAGTTACCATGAATTACTTAGCCTACGGAATGCTTCTTGTCGCCTTCAGCGGCAGCTATCTGTTCAATTTTAGCATCTTTAATTGGAATCTACGACCTATAGAATGGCTGGCCTTGCTGGGAATAGGAGTTTTTGCCTTTGCAATGGTGAGTTACATCCCATGCCACTCGAAAGCCGAGAAAGAAGAGAAGAGGGTCCTACCATGGAAGAGGCTGATTTTTATTCGGTATGTAGGAAATACTTCAAACGACCGGTTTCTCCATCGATTCGTCAGTCCTAGCGGTGAACATGCTCTACTTTCAAGCACCAATGGCCTTGATTCCGGATGCCCTTCTCTGGCATGCTCAAGTTTCCCTTCTCCAAATTCTCGGCAGCACTACAATAGTGGGCGCAGGTATCGTCGCCCGCTCGAACCGTACGCCGAAAACGGGAGGAGACGAACTAGAATTTGAGCAACAAACCCCATTAACAAGCACTGATTTAGAGGCAAGCCTAGATCATGGGCTTATCACCGCACGCTCGTTGCGTGAAGATGATCCGTGCTAGAGTGCGGTCTGTAAGCCGTCTCCAAAGGCTCTGAAGGTCTCTTTTGGCATTCGACGCATCTAGTTGAATTCCGAGATTCATTCTTGTACTGTTAGTCCCGGCCTTGTGGCTTGAGAGGGATGCACCACACGCCTCGGCTTTCCGCATAAATATAACTGGTGTGTTGGCGATCCCTATCCCTTCCGCGGATGGTGTAGGACGCTCGGGCCTTGGCACGAAAATCAAAATAGCTTCATAAACACATTGACAATTCAATATACTTAAGTCTAATTGTGTACATGATGTTCGTCCACTACAGAGATCAATCTGCTCTGCCGAAGCTAGCCCCATCAAATAGTAGTGAATCGTCCCACTCGTCCGTACTGAACTTCATCATTTGATCGAATTCAGTGTCCCAATCGAAATCGAAATCACCGGGTAGTTGCGGTGGTGGGCCAAAGCAATTGCCGGTCTGGTGGTGTAAAGAGACATTCTCACAACTAGTTTCAAGACATTGCGAGGGAAGAGACTGGACTTGGCTGACAAAAGTTATTGACTGGCGTCGATGATGCTCCATTGCACTAATTCCTTGGGGTGTCTTTGGAAGAGTAGGTGACGAGATGTCCGAGGCTGTGGTTAGGCTACTTCCAGTGTCTTCACTTTCCGTGGTCGCGATGTTTGGTGGACCACCTGCTGTGCCGTGGCATCCAGGCCTTTGGGGACATTCTTCGGCAGGATGAGATTGCCGATCGAGAGGAGCAGCTCCGCTGACACTTGCTTCCTTGTCTTGGCGAAGGCGCCCGAGAATTGGCATGGCGCTCGACGTCATA